>Ga0187845_1000384_pt1 | contig 25969 bp, 18 predicted proteins | sample SpaLakP09_SKY_68_FD_134515 | JGI IMG/M metagenome (GOLD analysis project Ga0187845, IMG submission 134515) | Oligotrophic lake water microbial communities from Sparkling Lake, Wisconsin, USA - SP09_SKY_68 | ecosystem: Environmental > Aquatic > Freshwater > Lake | place: USA: Sparkling Lake... | reverse complement strand
ACCTGGTACGACAAGAAGTACGTGGACTACTACTACGGCGTGCGCGCCGGCGAAGCCACCCCGGGCCGTGCGGCCTACAGCGGCAAGGCCGGCGTCAACATCGAGCTCAGCCTGCGCGGCACCTACCTGTTCGACCCGCGCAACTCCGTGTTCGTCGATGTGGGCGTGACCCGCCTCGCGACCGAGATCAAGGCCAGCCCGCTGGCGGGCCGCTCCACCGAGAACCGCGTGTTCGCGGGCTATCTGTACCGCTTCTGATGAATCGCAGCCGGCGGGTCTAGGGCATCAACGACTGACCCGCCCGGCCTGCGGTTGACGATTTCGCCAAAGCCAGGCTCAAGAGGCGAGGGCGCCTTTCCTCGCAGCCCTTGAGCTGGCGCAAACCGCCCGCCGGCCTCGCCTCCTACGCTTCAACAGCGCTTCCACCTTCAACGCCCGGCAAGCCTGGGGTTAGGGTGGCCCGACGCCGTGGAACACCTCCAGGCGCGCAGCGCCTTTTGGAGGAACTCCCATGGCCATGATGAAAGCCGCTGTCTTCGTCGAGCCCGGGCGCATCGTGCTCGACGACAAGCGCATCCCCGATGTCGGCCCGCAGGACGCGCTGATCCGCGTCACCACCACCACCATCTGCGGCACCGACATCCACATCCTCAAGGGCGAATACCCCGTCGAGCGTGGCCTGACCATCGGCCACGAGCCCGTGGGCATCATCGAGAAGCTGGGCTCCGGCGTGCGCGGCTACCGCGAGGGCCAGCGCGTCATCGCCGGCGCCATCACGCCCAGCGGCTGGAGCACCGCCTGCCTGTGCGGCTGCGGCTCGCAGGACGGCGCCGGCACCGCGCATGGCTGGAAGGCCATGGGCGGCTGGCGCTTTGGCAACACCATCGACGGCTGCCAGGCCGAGTACGTGCTGGTGCCCGACGCCATGGTCAACCTCGCGCCCGTGCCCGACTCGCTGACCGACGAGCAGGTGCTGATGTGCCCCGACATCATGTCCACCGGCTTCAGCGGCGCCGAGAGCGCGGGCGTGCGCATCGGCGACACCGTGGCCGTTTTCGCGCAAGGCCCCATCGGCCTGTGCGCCTCGGCCGGCGCCAAGCTCAGCGGTGCGTCCATGGTGATTGGCGTGGACCGCCTCGCCAACCGCCTGGCCATCGCCACGCAGATGGGCGCAGACCATGTCATCGATGCCAGCAAGGTCGACCCCATCGAGGAAATCATGCGGCTCACCGACGGCCGGGGCGTGGACGTCGCCATCGAGGCGCTGGGCACGCAGCAGACCTTCGAGGCCTGCTTGCGCGTGCTGCGGCCGGGCGGCACGCTGTCCAGCCTGGGCGTGTATTCCAGCGACCTGACCATCCCGCTCGGCGCCTTTGCCGCCGGCCTGGGCGACCACAAGATCGTCACCACCCTCTGCCCTGGCGGCAAGGAGCGCATGCGCCGGCTGATGGACCTCATCGCCGCGCGGCGCGTCAACCTGGAGGCCATGGTGACCCACCGCTTCAAGCTCGATGACATCGAGGCGGCCTACGATCTGTTTGGCCACCAGCGCGACGGCGTGCTCAAAGTGGCGATCACGCCCTGACGCGAAGGTCCCTGCATGAGCATCCGCCACCTCGACCAGCTTCTCTCCCCACGCTCGGTCGTGGTGGTTGGCGCCTCCAGCCGGCCCGGCAGCGTCGGCGCCACCGTCTGGCGCAACCTGCGCGCCGGCACGTTCACCGGCCCCGTTTTCGGCGTCAACCCGAAGCACGCCGAGCTCGACGGCGTGGCGTTGGCCGCGCACATCAGCGACCTGCCCGAGCCACCCGACCTGGCCGTGTTGTGCACGCCGCCCGACACGGTGCCTGGCCTCATCGCCGAGCTGGGCCAGCTGGGCACGCGCGCGGTCATCGTCATGACGGCGGGCCTCAGCGCCGCGCAAAAGCAGGCCGCGTTGGACGCCGCCCGCCCGCACTTGCTGCGCCTGTTCGGCCCCAACTGCCTGGGCCTGCTGTCGCCGCGCATCGGCCTGAATGCCAGCTTTGCCCACACCGACGCGCTGCCCGGCGACATCGCCTTCATCTCGCAGTCGGGCGCGCTGGTCACGGCCGTGCTCGACTGGGCGCGTTCGCGGCGCATCGGCTTCTCGCACATGATCTCGCTCGGCGAGCGCGCCGACGTGGACTTCGGCGACCTGCTGGACCACTTCGCCAGCGACTCGCACACCCGCGCCATCCTGCTCTACATGGAGTCCATCGAGCACCCGCGCAAGTTCATGTCCGCGGCGCGCGCGGCGGCGCGCAACAAGCCGGTCATCGTGGTCAAGGCCGGCCGCGCCGGCAAGGGGTTGCAGGCGGCGGCCTCGCACACCGGCGCGCTGGCGGGGTCAGACGTGGTCATCGACGCTGCCATCCGCCGCGCCGGCATGCTGCGCGTGGACACGCTGCAAGACCTGTTCATGGCGGCCGAGACGCTGGCGCACTTTTGCGGCAGCCCCCAGCGCGGCCTCACGCTGATGACCAACGGCGGCGGTGCCGGCGTCATGGCGGCCGATGCCGCCGCGCTGGCCGGCGTGGACCTGCCGCCGCTCAGCGACGCGCTGCTCGCCAAGCTCGACGCCGTGCTGCCGCCCACCTGGTCGCGCGGCAACCCCATCGACATCATTGGCGACACGCCCGTCGAGCGCTACACCGCCACGCTGCGTGCGCTGCTCGACGACCCCGACACCGGCACCGTGCTCTTCATGCACGCGCCCACGGCCATCGTGCGCAGCGAGGACATCGCCCGCGCCTGCGCCCCGCTGGCCCGCGAGGCCGCAGGCCGGCTTATGAGCAGCTGGCTGGGCGCCTCGGGCGTGGCCGAGGCACGGCGCATCTTTGAAGGCGCGGGCGTGGCCGGCTACGGCACGCCCGAGGAAGCCGTGCGCGCCTTCTCCATGCTGGCCCGCTACGCCAGCAACCAGGCCATGCTGACCGAGGCGCCCACCGCCAGCGAGGCTGGCCCGTCGGACCGCGCAGCGGCGCGCGCCGTCGTCGAGACCGCGCTGGCCGCCGGCCGCGACATGCTCGACGAGCTGGAGGCCAAGGCGGTGCTGCAGGCCTACGGCATCCCGGTCGTGCCGACGGTCGCCGTCGGCCCCTCGGCCGGCGAGGCGGCTGCTGCAGCGGCGACCATCGGCTACCCCGTCGCGCTGAAGATCCTGTCGCCCGACATCAGTCACAAGTCCGACGTGGGCGGCGTCGTGCTGGCGCTGGCTGGCGACGTGGCGGTGCACCAGGCCGCGCGACAGATGCTGGCCCGTGTGCGCGCGCTCAAGCCGTCAGCACGCATCACCGGCTTCACGGTGCAGGCCATGGTGAGCCGGCCGCATGCGCAGGAACTGATCGTTGGCGCCAGCGTGGACCCGGTGTTCGGCCCGGTCATCCTGTTCGGCCAGGGCGGCACGGCGGTGGAGGTGGTGGCCGACCGCGCCATCGGCCTGCCGCCGCTGAACCGCGTGCTGGCGCGCGAGCTGGTGGCCGGCACCCGCGTGGCCAAGCTGCTCGCCGGCTACCGCGACCATGCACCAGCACGCATGGACGCCATCTGCGACGTGCTCGTGCTCGTGTCGCAGATGCTGGCCGACCTGCCCGAGCTGGCCGAGCTGGACATCAACCCGCTGCTGGCCGACAGCAACGGCGTCATCGCGCTGGACGCCCGCCTGCGCGTCACGCCAGCGGCCAGCGCAGGCACCTCGCGCTTTGCCATTCAGCCGTACCCGGCCGAGCTGGCCGAGACCTGGGCCTGGCAGGGTCGTCAGCTTCTCGTGCGGCCCATCCGCCCCGAGGACGAGGCGCGCCACCTGGCCTTTGCCGAACAGCTCGCGCCCGAGGACATCCGCCTGCGCTTCTTCACCACGCGCCGCGAACTGCCGCGCAGCGAGCTGGCCCGCCTGGTGCAGATCGACTACGACCGCGAGATGGCCTTCGTCGTGCTCGAAGCGCAGCCCGACGGCGCGCAGCGCACGCTGGGCGTGGTGCGCGCCGTGGCCGACCCCGACAACATCGAAGCCGAATTCGCCATCATCCTTGCCGCCGAAGTGCAGGGGCACGGCCTGGGCCTGCGCCTGCTCGACAAGATGGTCGCCTACCTGCGCGGCCACGGCACGCAGCGGCTGGTGGCGCTGGTACTGCGCGAGAACGCGGGCATGCGCGAGCTGGCGGCGCAGGGCGGGTTTGTGCTGGATGAGGTGGGGTCGGATCGGGATGCTTATCGGTATGTGCTGGAGCTGGCGAGCACAGCAGCGCTTGCATGAGCGAGCGTCGCGTTAAGGCTGGCGGCAGTCTTTCGACTCACGACATTCGGCTGGCGGCTTCCGACCCGTTGCAGTCGCCCACTGTCGCTCACCCAACGACAGCAGTGGCGCAGACACCCGCCGTTGCGTCAGATGCCCGAGCGGGCGCACGGCAGTTATCACCGAGTTCGTGCGAGCGGGGGACTGGCATCATCTGGGCGCCACACACGCCGTTCTTCGAGCGAAGAGAACTTGTAACAACGCGCCGCTTTTGTCGGAAATTTAATGACCGTTTCGCCCGTCAAATTTTTTGGAAAGTGCTTATGAGTCAAGTGCTTGCAGCATCCAACCAGGGATGTGTTGTGGCGCACCGTTCCTGCCTAAGCAGCAGCGGCAGTCTCCCGAGAACACGTTAGCCATCTTTGCACCATCAACCCATGCCTTTCATCTTCAGACTTCTCGTAGTCGCCGCCGGCATGTACTGCACTCTTGTGTATGGACAATCCGCCAGCAGCAAAGCGCTCGCGGAAGAGCCTCTAACGCCTCACACCTTTCACTTCAAAGACGGGGGGACGAGTAGCTACTTGTCCTTTGCCATTGGTGGGAACGCGCAACCGGATTCGCTCGTTTTCTTCTATGGCGGTTCCGGGTGCCGAAGCTGGCACTCGGTCATGCCGGGATACGTCAAAGGCATTGGCGTCAACGCCCGCATACTTGTCCTGAACAAGCGCTTCGTTGCCGACGCGCCCAGTGCCTCTCGCACATGCAGTACTAGGTTCAACCAAGCGAACAACCCGGAGCAATGGGTTTCCGACTATTCGGAGTTCATCACAGATCAACTGGCCACAGCGATGCCAAAGCCGAGAAACGTGGTCTTAGTCGGGGTCTCGGAAGGTGCACTCGTCGCAGTCAGGGTAGCGAAACATTTCCCTGAAGTAACTCATGTCGCGATCATTGGAAGTGGCGCATGGTCTATGCGAAGTTCACTCAGGGAACTCCACCATCGTCAAGCGATACCATTCGACGTTGACCACGAGTGGAAGAAGGTGGCACTCGACCGCCGGAGCCTCCAGAAGCAATGGTTTGGGAATCCGTACCGCTGGTGGGCAGATGTCATGGACATAGAGCCGACAGCCGACTATCTGGCTCTGTCCGTTCCTATCATCGTCGGGTTCGGGGAGAAGGACGAGAGCGTTCCCGTTGAGTCCGCGCTTGCGCTGAGGGCTGCGTTTGAAGCAGCAGGCAAGAACAACCTGAGCCTCGTTGTCTATCCGGGTGCCGATCACCGGCTAAGTGCAGGCGACGTTTCGTATCGACCCGCGTTCTTCACTTCCCTGTCAGAGCGCCTTCGCTAGAAGATGGCTAACCCTTCCTTCAAGCGGACCTGCCTTCGGCAGGCCGCTTAAGTCAAACGTTGGGCGACAGCTTTCTGACTTGACCAGCCGCTGGTAGCTCCGGAGCGAGTTTCCGCCCCTGGCCGACTCCAGTCCCGCCCATCGTGCCTTTGAAGTTGCCAGCAAGCAGACATTCGGAAGCTACTGTGCGATGCAGCAAGTCGGTCAACCTTATTGTTTCGACGGCGCTGTCGAAAGGGTCGTGACCACGACGGGACGGGTCGACAGCGCGCTCGCTGACATTTGAGATTGACCTTCTTTCAACGCCACGCTATCGGACAGGATGCTCACCGCCTCGTTCAAGAGGACGTCGTTGACGGATTTCTGGGTCTTCTCGATGGCCAGGTCCTTGCTCAGCTTGCGTTCGTTGAACTGCAAGCCATCGTCCGTCAGCGCATCGCCCCCAGCCGCTCCGTCGGAGCCCAACATGGCTTTCAATCGGGCCTCCGAAGCGGCGCGCTCCTTGCGCCGTACCGCTTCGTTGAGTGAAATCACGTTGTTCTTGCGCCGCTCTCGTGCCTTTGCAAGGTCGTCCAGCAGGCTCTGGTAATCACGGTCGCGCTGAACGCGACTCTCATGCCACGCCAAGAGGCGCGGCAGCTGCGCCGTGATGTTGCCCACGGGCGCGTAGTCGGCCGCCTTCACCTGGGTCGCCGGCAAGGCGTTGTCAAAGCTCGATTCGCCGAACAAGCTGTCGTTGCCGCTTTGCAAATAGCCAATATCCGGTGTCACGCCACGCAATTGCGTGGTGCCGCCGTTCACGCGGAAGAATTGCGCGACGGTCATCTTCAACTCGCCATACACCGGATTGACGTTCCTGGCGATCTGGTCGAGGCTGGCCACGGTCTGGACCGTTCCCTTGCCAAAGCTGCGCTCGCCGATGATCAGGCCGCGGCCGTAATCCTGAATCGCCGCCGCGAAGATTTCCGACGCAGACGCGGAGGCCCTGTTGATCAGTACGCCCATCGGCCCGTCCCAAGCCAAGCCGGTGTTGGCGTTTTTCTCCACGCTCACGTGGCCGTTGGCATTGCGTGTCTGAACCACCGGCACCTTTCCGACGAACAGGCCCGTCAAACCGATCGCCTCCCGCAGCGAACCCCCGCCGTTGTTGCGCAGGTCCATCAAGACGGCATCGACTTTTTGGGCCTTCAGGTCCGCCAGCAGCTTGGCCACGTCGCCACCAGCGCTGCGGTAATCCTTGTCGCCCTTTCGAAGGGCATCGAGATCCTCGTAGAACGATGGCAGGGTGATCACGCCGATCAAGCGCTTGCCCTCACCGGTCGTCACCGAATAGACCTTGGCCTTGGCGGCGCTGTCCTGGATCTTGATGGTGTTGCGGACCAGGACCACGGTCTTGCTTGGCGCGTCGGGCCCGTTGTCGGCGGGCAGGACGTCCAGGCGCACCGTCGAACCCACCGCGCCACGAATCAGAGCCACGGTGTCGTCCAGACGCCGGCCGACGACGTCGTCCATCGGGCGGGTCGTGCCTTGCGCGACACCCACGATGCGGTCGCCCACCTGCAGTTGCCCAGAGAGGCTCGCCGGGCCGCCCGCCACCAACTCGCGGATGGTGGCGTAGCCATCGATGTCCACCAACACGGCACCAATGCCCGCCAGCGACAGCCGCATCGCGATGTCGAAATTGGCCGCGGCGCGCGGCCCCAGATAGTTGGTATGGGGCTCGATGGCCGTTGTGTAGGCATTCATGAACGCCTCGAAGGCGTCGGCGCCCGTGATCTTGCCCAGGCGCTTGGAGGCGCTGTCGTAGCGCTTGTCGAGGACTTTCGCGATGGTCCCGTCGTCCTGACCCGCGAGCTTGAGCCGCAACCAATCGTTCTTCACGCGCTTGCGCCACAGGTCCAGCGAATCTGCCTCGGTCGCGGGCCAAGCCTGGTCCTTGCGATCGATCATCAGCGTCTCGTCGCTCACGAAATCGAACCCCTTGTGCAGCAGGCTGCGGGCATAGGCCATTCGCTCGACGGCCCGGCGTTCGTACAAGTTGAAGATCTCGAACGGCGCGCGCAGATCCTCGGTCAGGATCGCGTCGTCAAGCCGGTTGCGTGCGACGGCAAGACGGTCGATGTCGGATTGCAGAAAGTAGATCTTCTCGGGATCGAGCGCTTTCAGGTACTGGTCGAACATCTTGCTCGACAAGGCATCGTCGAGCGGCACGGCCTTGTAGTGGTAGCGCGAGAGCAGTTCCGCCGCCAGGTGGGCCGCCTTGGCTTCCTGCGCTGCCGGCGTCAGCAGTGGCGGGTAAGCAAGCTCCGAATCCGCCGCCACGCCCTGCGCCGCGATCACCAGGGTCAGCAAGAACCCCATCAACTGTTGTTTCAATCTCGCTCCACCACGGGTTAAACGGTAAATCTCAAGGCCGAAGCCCAGTGTGGCGAGTTGCATTTCCAAACCGAGACACTCGAAGGAGTCGAAGCATAGGACCTTGGAACAACCGGCCCGCTTCAATCTGCCCGAGGGTCAGCTCGGACGCCCCAGAGCCGACGCTCACCATCCCGGCTCCTCATCGTCCGAGGCGATCAAGCGCTGCTGCTCGCTCGCAGAGGCGAAGCGGCCAGGTCAGGCGTAGGTATTGACGTTGCGCCCGAGGCTGCCTTCAGTGGCCAGCGCGGGCGGCTGCGGCAGGGCAGCGAGCAGCGCGGCGGCGCCGGCTGCCTGGGCGTCCAGCGCCTTGCGCAGCACCAACAGGCCGGCGGCATTGCCGACAGTGCCTGGCGTGCCGTTCGACGCATTGCTGACCGCCGAGGCGGCGCTGGTGGAGTTGCCGATGTCCATCCCTCCCATATCGGCGCTTTCTGCTCAAGCCTGAGTGAAACTTCAAATCACGCCATCTTGGAAGCTGCAAGCCTGGTGGCGCAGCGCCTTCATCAGTCGCGGATCGGGGTTGGAAAGCAGCCGCTCGCGGCCGACCCTTCCTGGCAGGCGACAGCCTCCTAGAATCCGCCCCCTTTCGCCCACCCCGCGCCCGGCTCCATGCACATCGTCGTCAACGAAGAACTCAAGGCCTACATCGACCCGTTGACGCCGGAGGAACATGAAGCGCTGGAGCGCAGCATCCTGGCCGAGGGCTGCCGTGATGCACTGGTGTTGTGGGGCGACGTGCTGGTGGACGGGCACAACCGTTACGGCATCTGCAGCAAACATGGGCTGCCGTTCCAGACGGTGCAGAACACGCGCTTCAAGTCCATGGAAGACGTGCACCTGTGGATGATCGACCAGCACCTGGGTCGACGCAGCATTTCGGACTTCCAGCGCGGCGTGCTGGCGCTGCGCAAGCGCGAGATCGTGGCCGAGCGGCGCGCCCGCAGCGCCGCCGTGGCGGCCGCCCTGCCGGTGGCCGAGGCACCACCCGAGGTGCCCGAAGCCACGCCGCTTGAAACCCGCGAGGCGCTGGCCAAGGCCGCGCGGCTGAGCAGCAGCCAGGTCGTGCTGATCGAGAAGATCCAGAAGCAGGGCGCGCCCGAGCTGGTGGCGGCGGTGAAGGCCGGCACCGTGTCCATCAACGCGGCGGCGGCCGTGGCCACCTTGCCGGCGGAGGAACAAGCCGCAGCGGCAGCGGCCGGCGCGGACGAGCTGAAGCAGGCAGCCAAGCGGGTGCGCGAGGCCAGGCGCAGGCCGCCCGCACCGAGCCAGGAGACCCAGAGCCAGGACGCCCCGGCGGCGGAGCAGACGGTGGACTCGCTGCGCCTGCGCGTCGCCGCCCTCGAGGCCGAGAACGCGGCGCTGCGGCAGGAGCTGGCAGCGCTTCGCGGCGCTCCGGCGGAGCGCTGAGCCGCCAACCCCACGTATCCTGCGGCGCATGGCAGCTCTCAACGCCCTGCGCTCCCGCTGGCAGCTCTGGTGGCAGGCCCGCCAGCCGGTCGCCGACACGCACAGCACCACCCAGCGCAACCTCTACATCGTCCCCACGTGGGCCGGCCTGGCCTTCTGCGGCACGCTGGGCGTGCTGCTGCTGGCCAGCATCAACGAGCAGTTGAGCCTGGGCTACGCCCTTACCTTCGCCTTGACCGGCGCGGGGCTGGCGTCCATGCACACCACGCACGCCAACCTGCGTGGCCTGCAGATGGACCTGAAGGCACCCGAGGGCGTGCATGCCGGCGACGAGTTCACGCTGGAGCTGCGCCTGCACAACCCGGGCAAGGCGCGCTTTGGCATCGCCGTCAGCGCCCAGCTCGACAGCGGGGCCAGCGAGCCGGCCTGGGTGGACGTGCCGGCCCTGGGCCACGCGGTGCTCAGGCTGCGGTTGCCTGCCTTGAAACGCGGCCTGCGCGAGCTGCCGCGGCTGGTCGTCACGACGCGCTTCCCCTTGGGCTTCTTCCGCGCCTGGACCTACTGGCGGCCAGCCAGCAAGGTCTGGGTCTACCCGCAGGCTGAAAGCGTGCTCGCGCCCTTCCCCACCCAGGCCGAGGCCGGCGCGGGCGAGGCGGCGTCCACCCGCCAATCGGCCAGCGGCACCGATTTTTCGGGCGTGCGCAGCTACCGCCGGGGCGACTCGATGAAGCAGGTGCTGTGGCGCAAGTCCGCCCTGGCGCTGGACCATGGCCTGCCGCTATGGGTGCGCGAGACCGAGGCGCCGCTGGCGAAAGACCTGTGGCTGGACTGGCGCGACACGCAGGGCCGCGACGTGGAGGCGCGGCTGTCCCGCCTCACCGCCTGGGTGCTGGCCGCCGAGCGCCAGAGCCAGCCCTACGGCCTGAGGCTGGCCGGCCGCGAGCTGGCGCCGTCGCTAGGCGCGGCGCACCGCCAGGCCTGCCTGGAGCAACTCGCGGAGTTCAAAGCATGAGCGCCGCGCCGGGCCGCCCCAAGCAAGCTCGCTCCCGCCTGGCGGGACAGGCCGCAGGCCGAAGGGTGCACAAATGAATGCCGTCCAGGCATGGTGGGAACGGCTTCCGCGCGACACCCGCGACAGCCTCTTCCTGCTCGGCGTCATCACCGCCGTCATGGCGCCGCACGCCAGCCACCTGCCGCTGTGGGCCACGGCGCTGACCGGGCTGGTGCTGCTGTGGCGCGGCCAGATCGCCTGGCGTCAGCGGCCGCTGCCCAGCCGTTGGTGGCTGCTGGGCATCGCGCTCATCTACGCCGCGCTGACCTGGCTGACCTTCCGCACCCTCGTCGGCCGCGAAGCCGGCATCACGCTGCTGACCGTGCTGATGGCGCTCAAGACCATGGAGCTGCGTGCCCGCCGCGACGCCTTCGTCGTGTTCTTCCTCGGCTTCTTCCTTGTGCTGACGCAGTTCCTGTACTCGCAGTCGCTGCTGACGGCGGCGGGCGCCCTGCTGTCGCTGTGGGGCCTGCTGGCGGCCGTCGTGCTGGCGCAGATGCCGTCCACCGAGGTCCAAGGCGTGCCCAGCATCGCCATCGCCGCGCGGCGCGCAGCGGGCACCACGGCGCTGGGCCTGCCGGTGATGGTGCTGCTGTTCGTTCTGTTCCCGCGCATCGCGCCGCTGTGGGGCGTGCCGACCGAGAGCATCGGCAAGACGGGGCTGTCCAACCAGATGGAATTCGGCGCGATGAGCGAGATCGCCAACGACGACAGCATCGCCATGCGGCTGAAGTTCGACGGCGCCGCGCCACCGCCCGACCAGCGCTATTTCCGCGGCCCGGTGCTGACGCGCTTTGACGGCAAGACCTGGCGCGCGCCCGACTTCCGCAGCAGCCAGAGCTGGCTGCGCAGCCGCGACGATTTGCGCACCAGCGGCCCGGTGCTGGCCTACGAGGTGACGGTGGAGCCGCTGCGCATCCCCGTGCTGCCGCTGCTGGAGATGAGCCCCGGCAGCACCGGCACCGAGCTGCCGCTGCCCGACCTGACGCTCACGCGCGGGCCTGAGCTGCAGTGGGTCTCGCCGCGCCCCATCACGGAGCGGCTGCGGCTGACCGCCACCGCGCATTCCGCCTGGCGTGCCGGCCTGCAGCTGAACCGCCTGCAGCAGCAGATCCTGCAGGACCTGCCCGCCAGCTTCAACCCGCGCAGCATGGCCTGGGCGGCGGCACTCGCGGCCCAGCCCCGCTTCGCCGGCCTGGAGGCCGGCCCGCGCGCCGAGGCCCTGGCCGCCGCGCTGCTGGACCATGTGCGCAACGGCGATTTCCTCTACACCCTCTCCCCCGGCCGCTACGGCCAGGAAACGCCCCACGTCATCGACGAGTTCTGGCTGGACCGGCGCCTGGGCTTCTGCGAGCACTTCGCATCGGCGTTCGTCGTCATGATGCGCGCCATGGGCGTGTCCGCGCGCATCGTCACCGGCTTCCAGGGCTGGGACGCCGAGCCGCAGGACGGCTACCTCATCGTGCGCAATGCCAATGCCCACGCCTGGGCCGAATACTGGGTCGAAGGCAAGGGCTGGCTGCGCAGCGACCCGACCGCCGCCGTCGCGCCCAACCGCGTCATTCAGGGCCTGGCGCTGCAGCCGCAGCCGGGTGTCATCGGGCAACTGAACCCCACGCTGTGGCGGGCCATGCGCGGCGGCTGGGAGGCCATCAACAACCGCTGGCAGCAGGTGGTGCTGAACTACTCGCGGCAGAACCAGTTCGACTTGCTGAAGAAGCTGGGCTTCGAGCGCCCCGACTGGACTGGACTGGGCCAGGCCATTGCCGGTGTCATCCTCGCCTTCACCTTGGCCGCCATGGCCTGGCTGCGCTGGAGCAGCCGCCCGCATGACGCCTGGAGCCGGCAGCGTGCGCGCATCGCCGCTGCCCTGGCGCGGGCCGGCGTCACCGTGCCGCCGCACGAGAGCCCGGCCGCGTGGGCGCGCACGCTGCGCCGGCAGTTTGGCCAGAAGGCCGAGCCCGCCGCGCAATGGCTGGAGAAGCTGGAGCGCTCGCGCTACGCGGCCGATGCGGCGGCGCCGGTGTGGCGTGAATTCCACCTGGCGGCGCGGATGTTGAGGGACTGAGGTCGGGAGACACTCCGGCCCCATGCTGCTACGCCTGCCCGCTGTCCTGTTGCTCCTGCTTTCTGCGCTTGCCGGCGCTAACGCCGAACCTGCCCGCACACCGCGACAGCTCATCGACGGCCTGGGCGTGGAGATCCGCCAGATCCTGGAGGCGCCCAAACCCGGCAGGACGCCCGAGGACGCCGAGCGCGCGGTGGCCGAGCAGATTGCCGCGCTGGCGCGCAGCTCACCGGGCGATGACGCGCTGATCGCCACCGACGTGCAAGGCCGCACACCGCTGATGCTGGCCGTCAGCGGCGCCTATCCGTTGGTGGTCAAGGCCTTGCTGGGCGACCCCATCGTCAAGGTTCGAATCAACGCGCGCGACAAGGCCGGCGACACCGCCTGGATGGTCGCCAAGCTCGCGCCCGCCATGACCCTGGTGGCCTGCCAGCCCGGCGCGCTGACGCTGGAGCGTCAGCCGCTGCTGAGCCCCTATCTGCGGCGCATGGCGACGCTGATGGACAGCAAGAAATCCGCCGTCGTCGCCATCGTCCAGATGCTGGAAGACGCCGGCGCCGAAGCGGCCCCCGACGCAGCGCGCAAGGCCTGGCTCGCACGCTGCCCCAACACCACGCCCGAGTTGCGCAAGGCCCTGGCCAACGGCGAGCTGCAACACACCCTTATCAACGAAGCTCTGGACCGCCAATTGGCCTTCAACAAGGCCTACGGCGCGGGCCTGATGACCCTCCCGCAACGGCCGCCGCATGACATGCGGTTCATCTCTGCGGCGCGCGAGCCGGGCCGGAACAGCGACTACCACTGCCCGCGCATGCAGCCGCCGGCCATCCGGGGTGCGCTCAGCTGGTCGGGCAGCGTGCGCTTCAATACCGTGTTCGCCACGCGCGCGGGGGTCGTGGAGGTCGTCGATTTCACGGTGCTGTCCGACGGCGAACCGCCCCCCGCCGTCGTCAATCACTTCCGCAGCTTGCTGGTCCGCACGCTGGCCGGCTACCAGTGCGAAGGCGATCACGTCTTCGAGCAAGAGTTCCGGTTCAAGGTCGATTGACACCCCCTTTGCCCAGCCACCAAGCCCCATGCCCCCAAGCTCCCGACTGACACGCAGCAGCGCATTGCTGGCCCTGCTGCTCCTTTGCCTTCAACCCGCCCATGCCGAGCCGCTGCTCACGCCCCGGCAAGTGATAGACAAGCTGGGCGTGGAGATCCGCCAGGTCCTGGCCGACCCCAAGTCGGCCAAGACGCCGGAGGACGCCGAGCGCGCGGCCGCCAGCCAGATCACCGCCCTGATCCAAAGCGCCGAAGGCCATCTGGCGCTCACCGAACGTGACACCTACGGCCGCACACCGCTGATGCTGGCAGCCAGCGGCGGCTATGCCCTCGTCGTCGAGGCGCTTCTGGCCGACCCCAGCGTGAAGCTGGCGATCAACGTACCCGACAAGCACGGCGAGACCGCCTGGATGGTCGCCAACTTCGCGCCAACGCTGACGCTGGTCGCCTGCCAGCCCGGCGCCCTCACGCGCGATCGCTATGTGCTGTTGCCGCCCTATCTGCTGCGCATGGGCCACCTGTTGAAGACCAAGGGGGCCGCCATCGGCACCATCATCCGGTCGCTGGAGACCGCTGGCGCAGAGCCCATGCCGGACGAAGGCAAGCGCGCCTGGCTGGCCCGCTGCCCCAACAGTTCACCCGAACTGCGCCAGGCCCTGGCCGAAGGCGAGCTGATGAGCACGTTGATCAGCCACGCCATTGCGCGACAGGCCGAGTTCAACAAGGCAGCGATCCAGTCCATCAAGAGCATCGAGGCCAAGCCGCCCAAGGGCATGAGATTCGTCCCGGACAACGGCGACCGGCGCCAGGCCCGCCTGCCGCCGCTGCTGCGCATCCAGGACTTTCCCTGCGTCAAGATGCCCAAGCCGGAATTGCCGCGCAGCATCTATTGGCGAGGCGAAGTGCGGCTGAAGGTGGTCGCGGCAACGCACGCGGGTGTGCTGGAAGTGGCCGACGTCGACCTGGTGTCCATCTCGGGTGACCGGCGGGACGAAGCGACCGACTTCTTTCGCGCCCTGGTCCTGCAGGCGCTGGCCAAGTACGAGTGCGAAGGCAACATGGCCTTCGAACAGGAGTTCCAGTTCAAGATCGATTGAGGCGCCGTGCAGGGCACGGCCCGTATGCTGCCCCCCGTGAAACGCCCTCGCCTCCTCTCCACTCTCTGCGCCGGCCTGCTGCTGGGCCTGTGCCTGGCCGCCCACGCCAAGCCCCGCGCCAAGGCGCCGCCGCCGCCCCAGCCCCTGGGCGCCCGCCCTGCCCTCATCGCCTTCGCCGACGAACTGGCCACCGCGCAGAACTGGGACGCCGCCGCCCTGCGCGAACAACTCGCCGGAGCGCTTGACCTGCCGCGCGTGAAGCAGCTCATCCTGCCCGCCACCGCCGGCACGGCCAAGAACTGGACGGCCTACCGCGACCGCTTCATCGAGCCCAAGCGGCTGGACGCCGGCCTGGCCTTCTGGGCCGAGCACGAGGCCGCGCTGGCGCGCGCCGAGAGCCAGTACGGCGTGCCGGCCGAGGTCATCGTCGGCATCGTCGGCGTGGAGACCTTCTACGGCCGCATCACCGGCGGCTTCAAGGTGCTGGACGCGCTGGCCACGCTGGCCTTCGACTTCCCCACCGAGCACCCGCGCGCCGCCGACCGCCAGGCCTTCTTCCGCAGCGAGTTGGCCGAGTTCCTGAAGCTCTGCCGCGAGAACGGCCTGGACGCCGCCGACGTGCGCGGCAGCTACGCCGGCGCATTGGGGCTGCCGCAGTTCATGCCCGGCAGCTGGCGCCGGCATGCAGTGGACTTTGACGGCGATGGCCGCATCGACCTGCTCACCAGCCCGGCGGACGCCATCGGCAGCGTGGCGCACTACCTGAGCGAGTACGGCTGGAAGCCCGGCGAGGCCACGCACTACAGCGTGCGCCTGCCGGCCGACCCGATCACGCGGCGGCGCCTGCTGGCGCCCGACATCAAGCCGACGTTCACGGCGGCCGAACTGCTGGAGGCGGGCGCCGAACCGTCCGAGGCCGCGCGCGACCACGTCGGCGCCATGGCCGTCATCGAGCTGCAGAACGGCCCGAAGAAGCCGACGACAGTGCTGCTGGGCACGCAGAACTTCTGGGTCGTCACGCGCTACAACTGGTCGGCCTATTACGCGCTGGCCGTCATTGAACTGGGTCAGGCAGTGAAGGTGCGGCGTCTTCAGGCCAGGGGCCCGTCGGCCCCGGGTTGACGGACGACGCCACACGGTCGCGCCAGTAGCGCCGGCTCATGTCGCGCTCGCAGCTCGCCCCAGCCGAGCCGCTGTGCCAGCGCCAGGCGCCACACGCGGGGCTGGCCACCACCGCGATGCCCGCCGCCTGGTAGCGCGCCAGCACCGGCGGCGCAGGGTGGCCGAAGCGGCTGCGGTAGCCGGCCTGAACGACACCGATTGAAGGCCGCACGGCCGCCAGCAGCTCGGCGCTGGACGAGGTCTTGCTGCCATGGTGGGGCACCAGCAGCACATCGGCGCGCAGGTCCGGCTCACGCTTCACCAGCGCCCTCTCCTGCTCCGCTTCCAGGTCGCCCGCCAGCAGCGCCCGCCGCCCCGAGGCAGCGGTGATGCGCAGCACGCAGGACAAGTCGTTGGGCTTGAAGTCGGACTCGTAGTGAGCCGCCTGCGGGTGCAGCACGTCAAAGCGTACGCCGTCCCAGGTCCAGCCCTGGCCGGCTTCACAGCGCACCTCGGTCGGCCCGGTGCGCAGCAGCCCGTGGCCAGGCTCCAGTGAACTGCGCAGTTCGCTCACCGGCAAAGCCTGCAGCAGCGACGCCGCGCCGCCGACGTGGTCGATGTCGCGGTGGCTGAGCATAAGCATGTCCAGCCGCCGATGCCCCAGCGAGCGCAGCAGCGGCAGCAGCACGCGCTCGCCGGCATCGGCGCCGGGCGCGTAGACGGGGCCCGCGTCGAACAGCAGCACATGGCTCGCCGTGCGGACGAGCACCGCATTGCCCTGACCGATGTCCGGCGCCAACAGCTCGAACTCGCCCGGCAACGGCCGCGGCACGGCCGGCCACAGCAGCGGCAGCATCATGGCCAGGCCGGTGAGTCGCAGCCGCCACGGCAGGCGCATGATGACCAGCACCGCGCCGAGCAGTGCCAGGGCTTGCGCCCACCCCGGTGCGGCGGGCAGCCAGAAGACCGCACCCGGCAAGGCCGTCAGCAGCTTGAGCCAGCTCACCAGCCACTGCGTCAGCCACGCTGCCAGCGTCCACAGCGGCGGTGCCACGCCGCCCAGCAGCGCCAGCGGCGTGATGAGGAAGCTGATGGCAGGAATGGCCACCAGGTTGGCCAGCAGCCCGACGACCGACAGCTGCGCAAAGCAGATCAGGCTCAGCGGCGCCAGGCCCACCGTCGCGATGGCCTGCGTGCGAAACGCTGCCTTCAAGCGGGCGCGCCAACCCTCGTCGTGCTCGCCGCCCGCCGCCATCAGCAAGCCCACGGCACCGAAGGACAGCCAGAAGCCCGGCTGCATCACCGCCCAAGGGTCCACCGCCGTGACGACGACGGCCGCCATCAACAACACCAGCGGCCAGGGCCATCGAACACCCAGGCTGCGCAGCCCGGCTACCGCCGCCAACATCACCACCGTGCGCTGCGCCGGCACACCCCAGCCGGAGAACAACGCATACGCCAGCCCGGCCAGCACGCCCAGCCAGCGTGCAGCCGTGGGCGCAGGCAGGTGCAGGCAGAGCCGGCCGCTGCGCCGCCACAGCGCGCCGGCCACAGCCGCCGCCAGCCACGCGAACATCGTCACATGCAGGCCGCTGATGCTGAAGACGTGCGCCACGCCGGTGTCTCGCAGCAGCGCCCAGTCGACGTGGGCGATGGCGTTCTGGTCGCCCAGGCTCAGCGCCGCGAGAACGCCGGCCATGCCGGGGTCGGCCACGCGCTGCTGGATGGAAGCGCGCAGGCGCTGGCGGGCGGCGTCGATCTCCCACCAGGGCGCCGCCTGCAGCCGCTCGGCCGAGCGCACCACGCCGCTGGCACGCAAGCCTTGCTCGAACAGCCACAACTCGGCGTCGAAGCCGCCAGGGTTGGCCAGACCATGGGCGCGCTTGAGCCGCGCCGTGAAGCGCCAGTGTTCGCCCGCAGTGATGAGCGGGCCGTCATAGCTCAGCAGCATCAAGCGGCGAGGCACCTCGGGCTGCAGTGCGGTGCCGGTGGGGCCGATTGAATCGACCGCAAACTCGAAGCGCCAGCCGGGCACACCGCCCTGGCCCATGACGGCGATGGGCAGCGAGTCGATGCGGCCGGTCAACGTCAGGTCGCGGCCTTCCCAGGCGGGGTGCAGCTCGGGCGCCAAGCGCCACTCGGCGCGCAGCGCGGCCTGGGTGAAGGCGAGCACGGCGACGCAGCCCGCCAGCGCCAGCCAGTGCCGGCGGCGCAAGGCGAACAGCAGGGCGAAAGCGAGCGCGAGTGCGGCGTATTCGATGCCAGCCGGCAGGCGCTCGCAGCGGTGCAGCAGCGCCAGGCCCGCCAGCCAGGCAAGGCCTGTCGCCGCGAGCTCACGCACACCCCAAGGCCGCTTTGCCAATGTCCCGCCTCAATGCCTTTGATTGAATCTCGGGGTGTAGCATGGCCGCCGTTTTTGCCCTGCGCCACGGCGCTTCTCCCCATGAGCTCCTCCGCCATCCAGGCCAAGCTGGCCGAACTCGGCATCACACTGCCGCCCATCGCCGTGCCGGCTGCTGCCTACGTGCCCTTCGCGCGCACCGGCAACCTGGTTTTCCTGTCCGGCCACATCGCCAAGAAAGACGGCAAGCCCTGGGTCGGCCAGCTCGGCCGCGACACCGACACCGCGACCGGCCAGCAGGCCGCACGCGCGGTCGCCATCGACCTGCTGGGCACGCTGCAGGCCGCCACCGGCGACCTGGGCAAGGTCGTTCGCATCGTCAAGGTCATGAGCCTGGTGAACAGCACGGCCGACTTCACCGAGCAGCACCTCGTCACCAACGGCTGCTCCGAACTGCTGGCCGCCGTGCTGGGCGACGCAGGCAAGCATGCGCGCAGTGCCTTCGGCGTGGCGCAGATCCCTATGGGTGCCTGCGTGGAGATCGAGCTGATCGCCGAGATCGCCGATTGATGTTCTTCATCAAACCTTCGAAGTTCCCGGCCCGCGCATTGGCGGCCATGGGCCTGGCGAGCTTTGCGGCGGTGGGCGTCGCGTTGATCGCCCAGCATCAGTTCGGCGTGAAGCCCTGCCCCTGGTGCGTGCTGCAGCGGGGCATCTTCCTGTTGATCGGCGTGTTTTCGCTACTGGGCTGGCTGGTGCAGGCCAGGCGGCCGCTGCGTCAGGGCGCCGTCGTTGCGGTGCTGCTGCTGTGCGCTGCGGGTTTGACGGCAGCGGTCTTCCAGCACGAGGTGGCGTCGCAGTCGGCCAGCTGCGCCATGGGGCTGGCGGACAAGATCGTGACGGCGCTGGGGCTGGAAGAGCTCTGGCCGTCGGTGTTCATGATCACGGCGAATTGCGCCGAAGCGGCGGGGTATCGGTTCGTGTTCTTGCCGTATGAGGTGTGGAGCGGGCTGCTGTTTACTGGGATTGGGGCGTTGGGGCTGGTGGTGTTGACGAAACGCTGAGCGATGGTTGGTTGCATTTGCGGAGAGCGTGCCTGCTTGCTGCATTGCCGGGAGTCCCGCCCGGCGGCGGGGTAACTTTCTTCTGCGGGGCCAGAAGAAAGTCACCAAAGAAGAGGCCCTGAACCGCATACCAGCACCACATGCACGAGCTGCGCCGTGCAACAGACATCCGTTGAGTGGGCAGACGCGAGCCGCTGCGCTCTCGCTGCTGTCCTTGTCACCAGCGTCACTCATCGCCGCTGCAGGCCGCCTAACGCGCGGCTGCACGCCGGGCTCACGAGCAATACCGAAGACAGCGTCGCTCGGGCGACGCGATGGCTCGTTGCGCCCCCAGACCGTCCCGCTCAACCACAGTGGCGTCGCCCCAGCGACGCGGCAATTCCTGGTGAGCACGGCGTGCAGCCGCGCGTTAGGCGGCGTGAAGAGGCGCGCCATGGCACTCGTCACAAGGACAGCAGCGAGAGCGCAGCGGCTCGCGTGTGGGCGCAATCCCACCGGCTGTTTTCGCGCGACGCTCATGGCGTCGTCGGGATGGCGTGCGGTTCAGGGCCTCTTCTTTGGTGACTTTCTTCTGGCCCCGCAGAAGAAAGTTACCCGGCCGCCGGGACGGACTCCCGGCAATGCAGCGAGCAGACACACTCCTCGCAAACGCAGCGACACCCCCAGCTAGTCGCCCAACACCACACCTTCGCGCCGCGGGTCCGCGCCGCCCACCCAACCGGCAGGCGTGCGCATCAGCACCTGCAGGCCACTCGTCAAATCGGTTTCCACGACCGCATGACCACGACCGCGCAAATCGGCCAGTTGCGCCGCCGTCAGCGCACCGCGCTCGACGATCAGCGAGCCGCCGTTGAAGTGGCCGAAATTGGGCAGGTCCACCGCCTGCTGCGCCGGCAGGCCCCAGGCCAGCGCGCCGGTCAGCACCTTGGCAACGTAGTGAATGATGACCGGCCCACCCGGCGAGCCAGCCACCATGACGAGCTTGCCACCGCGATCAAAGACGAGCGTCGGCGCCATGCTGGAGCGCGGTCGCTTGCCTGCCTCGACCCGGTTGGCCACCGGCTTGCCGTCGGCACCGGCGGGGTTCAGCGAGAAGTCGGTCAGCTGGTTGTTCAACATGAAGCCGCCGGCCAGGCCCGTGCCGCCGTCGCTCATGACGCGGTTGCCGAAGGCGGACTCGACGCTGGTGGTCATGGCCACCGCCCTGCCCTGAGCATCGACGACGCTGATGTGGCTGGTGCCGGATTCGAACTGCTCGGCCTGCGGCGCGTGCGCCTGCTTGACGGCGCCTGGGTCGCCTGCCTTGGCAGGTGCCATCGCACGCTCGGCTATCAGCGCGCCACGGTCCTTCAAGTAGGCCGGCGCGATCAGGCTCTGCCAGTCCCCGCCCGGCGCGGTGACGAAGGCTGGGTCGCCGATGAACTGCGCGCGGTCGGCAAAGGCGAGCTTGGCCGACTCGGCGTAGGCGTGCATCCAGTCGGCCGTGATGCCCCGCGCCGCCACCGCCCTGGGCTGGGTGTCGAGCAGGCCGAGGATCTGCATCAACGTCAGATGGCCCGAGGTGGGCGGGCCGAAACCGCAGACCCGATAACTGCGCCAGTCATTGCACAGCGGGGGGCGTTGCAGCGGCTTGTAGCCGGCCAGGTCTGCCGTGGTCAGCACGCCCGGCCGGGCATGACCCTTCACACGGCGAACGATGTCATCGGCCACGGCGCCTTCGTAGAACGCTGCCGTGCCCTGCTTCGCAATGCCACGCAGCACGGCGGCGTAGGCCGGATTCTTCAACACGGTGCCCACCGGCTTGGCGTTACCCGCCACATCGAAAAGATAGGGCCCGGCTTGAGGGTCGAGGCGCAACGCGGACTCGCTGGACGCCAGTTCGAACAAGCGCGGGCTGATCGCGAAGCCCTGCTCGGCCAGCGTGATGGCTGGCTCGAACAGGCGAGCCCAGGGCAGCTGCCCGTGCTGGCGATGCGCATCGGCCAGCATGGCCAGCACGCCGGGCACGCCGGTGGACAGGCCGCTCAGCACCGCGTCGCGCATGGCCAGCGGCTTGCCGTCGGGCTTGAGGAAGAGCTCGGGCGTGGCCGCAGCAGGAGCGGTCTCGCGGCCGTCGTAGGCCTGCACCTGACGGCCATCCCAGTGCATCAGAAAGGCTCCGCCGGCAATGCCACTGGACTGCGGCTCGACGAGGCCCAGCACGGCCTGCACGGCGACGGCGGCGTCGACCGCCGAGCCACCGGCGCGCAGGATCTCCAGGCCCGCACGCGCGGCCAGCGGGTTGGCCGCCGTCACCGCAAAACGCTGGGCCGGCGCCGTGAGGCCGACAGTCTTCGCGGTGCGCGAGGTGGCTGCTTCAGGTTGCTCGACCGCTCCGGCCTTCAAAAGCACAAGAGCAAGAACAACGGGAAGCAGTCGCAAGTTCATGTGAAGTAGCCGAGGTCTCGAGTCGAATAGTTGCCGATTTGCGGCAGCACCATGGGCAGATCGGTCGCCGATACGCCCATCCAGGTCGCCAGTGTCGCCGCGAGCTGATCCACCGACGTGGTGGGCAGCAGCCGGCCCTGGCCGACATCATCGGGCCCGTTGACGCTGACCGACGGCAGCGCGCCGTAGAAGCGCCCGCCCTTGACTGCGCCGCCCATGACAAAGTGGTGGCTGCCCCAGCCGTGGTCGCTGCCGTCGCCGTTGCTGGTCAGTGTGCGGCCGAAGTCGCTGGCGGTGAAGGTGGTCACCTGGTCGGCCACGCCCAACTCGACAGTAGCGGCGTAGAAGCTGGCCATGGCGTCGTTGATCTGCGTCAGCAGCAGCGGGTGCTGGGCGACGAGCAGGTCGTGCAGGTCGAAGCCGCCGATGGAGACGAAGTAGACCTGCCGCGTGGCGCCCAGCGCCTGGCGTGCGGCGATGAGCTTGGCCACCATCTGCAGCTGGGTGGAGAGGCTGGCCGTGTCGAACGGCGTCGCCAGGGCCGGCGTGGCGGCCAGCGCCGTGCTCAGCGTGGCCTGGGCGTCCACCGAGCGCTTGACGACGCGGTTCAGCTCAGACTCCATCCAGTGCGTGCGGTCGGCCGTGATCAGCGAGCGCAGCGCCGTGGAGCAAGCCGCCGAGCCGAACAACGACTTGGTGACGCCGTTGATGGGCACGGCACCCGACGTGGACACCTGGTACTGCACAGCCTGCTTGCCGGCCATGTAGACGGCGTTGCCTGACACGTTGATGCAGGTGAAGGTGGACGTGCCGTTGCCGCCCATGAAGAGGTCGCCCAGGCGGCCACCCCAGCCGGAGGTGGCGCCTTCGGGTGAGCTGGCCTGCCAGACGGACTGCTGGTCGTTGTGCGAGAACAGCTTGGGCGGCAGCGGCACGTTCTTGGCGTTGTACTGGGCCAGCGTGGTGGGTTGCACCAGCGTGCCGACGTTGAGCTGCACGGCCAGCTTGCCGGCGTCCCAAAGGCCTTTGAGCTTGCCGAGCTGCGGCGCCAGCGCCATCTGGCGGCCGCCGGTGGCGGCAGGCAGCGCGGTGGCAGCGAGCGTGTCGCGCGGTGTGGTCAGCGCCTGGCGGATGTTGGCGTAGGCGGCGTGGCTGGCAGCGTCATACGGCACCAGCGTGTTGCCGTAGTCGTTGCCGCCGTACATGAAGAGGCAGACCAGTGCCTTGTAGTCGCCAGGTACTGTGGCCGCAGCGGCTTCGCCAATGCCGGCCAGCGACAAGGCCCAGGGTGCTGCGGTGCCGGCGATGCCGACGGCGGAAGCGCGGCGCAGGAACTCGCGGCGCTGCAGCTCGGGGAGTTTGTTGAGCTTCATTTCTGGACCAGGTATTCGGGACAGGCCATCAGCATCAGGATGGCGGCGTAGACGCGGTTGAGCTTGCCCGCGTCGGTGGTGGCGGCGATGGTGGCGATGGCTGTAGCGATGGCCGACTCGGTCGCCGCCGAGATGCCACCGCCGCCCAGGCGCAGCGCCAGGTTGGCCACCAGCGCGGGCGCGTCGGCCGCCAGCGCCAGCTCGGCCGTGTAGCTGGCCTTGACCTCGCCCACGCCGCTGGCGATGGCCGTCTGCAGGAAGTTGAGATAGCCCGCCGCCGTGCTCTCGTTGCAGAGCTGGAACTCGGGCGCCGTGACGGCATTGGTGCCCAGCGTGGAGCCGGGCGGCACATAGCCGGGGCGGAAGAAGTTGAACACCGAGCCGCTGCGCAGCGGGCTCTGGCCCAGGCGCGTGGCGGGGTTGGTGGTGTCGCCGATATTCCACACCCCGGTGGGCGACGCGGCGTTGAAGCTGCGCGCCCATTGCACCAGGCGCAGCACCGGCTCGCGCAACTTGCCACCCGAGTTGCTGGTGGGCACGCTGCGCGCCTCCGTGTCCAGCAGCACGGCACGGATGACGGCCTTCAGGTCGCCGCGCACGCCGGCGCCGTTGTTGGCCCACACGGCCGCCACACGGCCCACATAAGCCGGGCTGGGGTGGGAGGCCACCAGCCGCTGGATCAGCTGCCGGCCAATGAAGGGGCCGACGTTGGCGTGGTCGGCCAGCGTGTCCATGGCCGTCTTCATGGCGGCGGCGGCGTCGGCGGTGGCGGGGATGTCCACGCCCAGCACCTTCTTCGCGCCGGTAGCGAAGCGCGACGCGATGTTCACCATCGGCTTCTTCACATAGGTCGGGTCGGTGGCGCTGCTGCCGTCGTAGTCCCAGCCGGTGAAGACGCGCGCCAGCTCGGTGATCTGGGCCTGCGTGTAGGTGTCTACCGGCTTGCCGTCGCTGCCCAGCTTGGCGCTGCCATCGGCGTTGAGCTGCACCAGGCCTATGGTGAAGAGCTGCATCACCTCCCGCGCGTAGTTCTCATCGGGCACGCGGCCGGTGCGGGTGTCTTCCTTCTGGTTGCCGCGCATGTTGAGGTAGACGCCCATGGCCGGCGACAACGTCACCGCCTCCAGCAGCGCGCGGAAGTTGCCGAAGGCGTGCTGCTCCAGCAGGTCCAGGTAGGCCGCGCCCATCAGGCCGCGCCATTGCACCGGCAGGCCGTTCATGGAGACGACGAGGATCTCCGACAGTGCCAGGACAACACGCTGGCGCAGCGTGTCGGGGGCAGACATCAGCTTGCGCCAGATGGAGTTGTCCAGGCCCGTGAAGCTGTTGCGGTTGGCCTCCACCGCATAGCCCTTCTCCACCATCCAGTCGAAATGACCCGCGCTGACCGGCAGCGCGAACTGCGCGTCCAGCCAGGCGGCATAGCCGCCGGACTTGACGGTGGCGATGTCAGCGGTGGGAGCAGCAAAGCCGGCCTGCGCGAGGAAGCGGGCGGCCTCGCCGTCGGTGGGCGGGGGTGGCGGAGGCGGCGCGGCGGTCACGCCCGATCCGGGTGCTGCACCGCTGTCTCCGGCGCCGCCGCCGCCGCCGCAAGCGCTCAGCAGCGTGGCGGCGGCCAGCGCGGCAGCGGCTGGGGTCAATGGCGACAACGTGTCGTCGTCGGGTTTTGGTGCTTCGGCGAGAGGGGCGGTCAGCAGGTCAGGCATAAGGCGGCGGAGGATAGACGGGGCGGATGATCGCCAACCACGCCGCCTCCGGCACACCCGTCACGGCCATGTCGTGACAAACGTCTTCGCAATTACCAGGAGAAACAAGTTCCAGGAGCGGTGGCTGCGCGCAGCCGCTGGTCCTGGAACCACTAGAGCAGGGGAACCCCGGTCTTGCTCTGTGCGAACTCCCGTGTCACACCTTCGGCCAGCTCGACGAGCTTGAGGCCTTCCGGCACGACGTCAAAGACGCCCAGGTCGGTGATGACGCGGTCCACCACGCCCACACCCGTCAGCGGCAGCGTGCAGCTCGGGATGATCTTGAGGTCCTCGGTGCCGTCCTTCTTCTTGGCGACATGCTCCATCAGCACGATGACGCGCTTGACGCCGGCGACCAAGTCCATGGCACCGCCCATGCCCTTGACCATCTTGCCGGGGATCATCCAGTTGGCCAGGTCGCCCTGGCCGCTGACCTGCATGGCGCCCAGGATGCTCAGGTTGATCTTGCCGCCGCGGATCATCGCGAAGCTGTCGTGGCTGCCGAAGATGCTCGAGCCGGGAATGGTGGTGACCGTCTGTTTGCCGGCGTTGATGAGGTCGGCGTCGACCTCGTCCTCGGTCGGGAAGGGACCGATGCCCAGCATGCCGTTCTCGCTCTGCAGCCAGACCTCCTTGTCTGCCGGCACATGGTTGGCCACCAGCGTCGGGATGCCGATGCCGAGGTTCACGTAGAAGCCGTCTTCCAGCTCCTGGGCCGCGCGCGCGGCCATCTGGTCTTGGGTCCAGGCCATGGCTCAGGCCTCCTTCTTCGGAGAGAGTGTTTTCTTCTCAATGCGCTTCTCGGGATTCGCATTGACGACGATGCGGTGCACATAGATGCCCGGCAGGTGGACGTCGTCCGGGTCGATGTCGCCGGTCTCGACGAGGTGCTCCACCTCGACGATCGTCAGCTTGCCCGCCATCGCGGCGGCCGGGTTGAAGTTGCGTGCGGTGCGGCGGAAGACCAGATTGCCGCTCTTGTCGGCCTTGTAGGCCTTGACGAGGGACACATCGGGCACCAGGGCCTTTTCCATGATGTAGGTCTGGCCGTCGAACTCGCGGGTCTCCTTGCCCTCGGCGATCAGCGTGCCCACGCCAGTGCGCACGAAGAACGCCGGGATGCCGGCGCCGCCGGCGCGCATCTTCTCGGCAAGCGTCCCCTGGGGCGTGAACTCCAGCTCCAGCTCACCCGCCAGGTACTGGCGCTCGAACTCCTTGTT
>Ga0187845_1000380_pt1 | contig 26164 bp, 21 predicted proteins | sample SpaLakP09_SKY_68_FD_134515 | JGI IMG/M metagenome (GOLD analysis project Ga0187845, IMG submission 134515) | Oligotrophic lake water microbial communities from Sparkling Lake, Wisconsin, USA - SP09_SKY_68 | ecosystem: Environmental > Aquatic > Freshwater > Lake | place: USA: Sparkling Lake... | reverse complement strand
ACGAGTGACGACGATACGTACTCAATGACGATAAAAACAGTTTATGTACACGGTTAAAGGGAAAGCGGACAAGAATTCTTTACTGACGGAGCATATGCCGTTGGTAAAGCGCTTGGCCCATCACATGAAGGCGAAACTGCCCCCCAGTGTCGAAGTCGACGATCTGGTGCAGGCCGGTATGATCGGTCTGCTGGACGCCATCAGCCGGTACGAAGATAGCCACGGCGCCCAGTTCGAAACCTATGCCGTGCTGCGTATCCGCGGCGCCATGCTGGACGAATTGCGCAATAGCGACTGGCTGCCGCGCTCGATGCGCCAGAACATGCGCAAGATTGAAGCGGCCATGAGCACGCTGCAGCAGCGCCTGGGCCACCCGCCGACCGAATCGGAAGTGGCCAAGATGCTCAAGCTGTCGCTGGCCGACTATCAGGAAATGCTGTCCGATGGCGGCGGCCACCAGCTGGTCTACTACGAAGATTTTCACGACGACGACGGCAACGACAGCTTCCTCGACCGCTATTGTTCGGACGAGGAAAGCGATCCGCTGCGCGCGCTGCTGGACGGCGATTTCCGCCAGGCCGTGATCGACGCCATCGAAGCGCTGCCGCCACGCGAAAAGATTCTGATGGGGCTGTACTATGAAGAGGAGCTCAACTTGAAAGAAATCGGCGCCGTGATGGGCGTGTCGGAATCACGCGTATCGCAATTGCATACGCAGGCAGTGGCACGTCTGCGTGCTTCGCTGCGGGAGCGGTCATGGACTGGGCCAGCGTAGCCGGGGTGCTGCTGGCGCTGGCCGGCATCATCGTCGGCCAGGCGCTGGAAGGCGGCAAGCTGGCATCGCTGTTCCAGCCGGCCGCCTTCGCCATCGTGGTGGTGGGCACGGTCGGTGCCGTGCTGCTGCAAAGCCGCTACGCCAGTTTCAAGCGCGGCCTGCGCATGCTGGCGCTGGTATTCTCCCCGCCGCCGGATACGCGGCTGGCGCTGGCGCGCGAGATCAATGCGTGGAGCCTGTCGGCGCGGCGCGACGGCCTGCTTTCGCTGGAGCGCTATATGCTGGCATCGAAAGACCCGTTCATTACCAAAGGCCTGCGCCTGATCGTCGACGGCATCAACCCCGACAAGCTGCGCCAGATCCTCGACGCTGAAATCACCGTGTACGAAACGGAAGAACGGCTGGCCGTGCGGATCTGGGAATCGGCAGCTGGCTATTCGCCTACCATCGGCATTCTCGGCGCCGTGCTGGGCCTGATCCACGTGATGGAAAACCTGACCGATCCGAACAAGCTGGGGGCCGGCATCGCGGTGGCCTTCGTTTCCACCGTGTATGGCGTGGGGCTGGCCAATCTGCTGTTCTACCCGATCGCCAACAAGCTCAAGGCGGTGGTCACGCAGGCCGTGTTCCAGCAGGAAATCGCTGCGGCCGTGTTCTATGACATCGCCACCGGCGATCATACGCGGGTGATCGACGAGCGGGTCGCCACGCTGATGCGGGGGAGATAGCATGCAATACCGGCGCGCGCGCAGAAAGTTCGATGATGAACCGGAAAACCACGAGCGCTGGCTGATTTCGTATGCCGACTTCATTACCCTGCTGTTTGCCTTCTTCGTGGTGATGTATGCCATTTCCTCGGTCAATATCGGCAAGTACCGGGTGTTCTCCGATGCGCTCGGCGATGCCTTCGGCGGCGCCGGCTCGGCCCAGCCTATCAATACCGAAATCCCCAGCCTGCCGTTGCCGAATGTGGCCATCAAGCGCCGCGCCGAAGCCATCCGCAAGGAAAAAGAGCACATGACCAAGCTGGCCCAGGACCTGCTCTCGACGCTGGCGCCGCTGGTCAAGGAAGGCAAGGTGCGGGTGACCCAGAACAGCCGCGGCGTCAGCGTGGAAATCAACGCCTCGGTGCTGTTCGATCCCGGTGATGCGCGCCTGACGGCGGAATCCACCGAAGCCCTGCGCGCGGTGGCTTCGCTGCTGCGTAGCGACAGCCACAATGTGCAGGTGGAAGGGCACACCGATAACCAGCCTATCCGCAATGCCCTGTTCCCGTCCAACTGGGAGCTGTCGGCAGTGCGCGCCAGCAGCGTGGTGCGCCTGTTCGTCGATGCCGGCGTGGGCGCGGAACGGCTGACGGCAGTAGGCTACAGCTCGAATGTGCCGGTAGCCTCGAATGACGATCCGATCGGCCGCGCGCGCAATCGCCGGGTGGCCGTCACCATCTTGTCCGGCATCCCGGAAACCATCACGGAAATTCCTACCGGCCTGCCTAACCAGTAAGCCTGCAGCACGGCGGCCATGCTGCTCGCCGCTGATCAGCGATGTATCAATAAGAAATGGCGACAGCGCAGCAGATGCGGTGTCGCCATTGTTGTTACTGCGGACGGCAGGGCGGGCTAGCCGGAGCGGGGCCGGCTCCGGCTGTTAGCCGGCCAGGAAGCCGCGGCTGCGCGGCAGGGTGGTGGACATGCCGCCCGGGCCGTAGAAATTATTCGGCGCAGCATGGGCGGGACGCAGGGCCTGCAGGGCGGCCTGGGTAAGGTTCATCTGTTTGTTGATCAGCATGCCGTTGATGCGGTTCAGTTCTTTGGCTTCGCGCGTATGCTGTAACAGGACTTGCCACAGCGCGCTGGCTTCGTGGGCGTCGGCGCCGCTGGCGGCAACCCAGGCATCCATGCCTGCTTCCTCGGCCGGGTAGCCGGCTTTGCCCAGTGCCCGGTGGCGCTGGGCTGACAGCATGGTCATCTGCGTGACCAGCATGTTCTTCTTGCTGGTAATGGGAGGCATGCCTTCCATCTCCGCCGCTACCAGTAATTGCTGCTCCTGCTTTAGGACGTCCACCAGCGTGGACATGATCTGTTGTTCTTCGCGCAGGCTGTTCAGCGGGGTAGCGGTTGCCATGATGGACCTATCGTTTACGGGAGTGCAGCAGATCCTTGACGGTGTCGAGTAAGCCATCTGCTACTTTTTCGGAATTGACCTGGAACTGCCCGTCAGCGATTGCAAGCTTGATGCGTTCGACTTTTTTGGTGTCGAATACTGCGCTGCTGCCGCTGGCAGAACTGGCCGCCAATGCCTGCCCTTGTGGCGACAGGCGCACATTGTCTGACGTCGCTGGCGTGGCCGGGGCGGCGGCCTTTTCTGCGCCGCGCGCAGTCGAGGTCGAGGCCGGAGTTGCCGACGGCAAACCAGTGGTGCTCTTCAATGTATCGTTAATTTTCACAGCATTTCCTTCTCTGGTAGGAGTACGAAACTCCGGGATCTGAGTATCTATCGGCACCGTCTTAAGAAACTTTAGCGTTGCCTCGCATAAACTTCAGATCTGCCGTCGCTGCGCCTCTTCCTGCCCGCGCTGGCGCTAGAAAGCTACCTCTACCATGCCGCCCGCTCTGGCGATGCCGCTCACTTGCTGGCCACCTGCGGTACGGACTTGTACTACTTGGCCGTCGCCGGCCGTGCTCATGGCGCGGCCTTCGGCGGACACACTGAAACCATTCCCGCTGGTAATCACGCGTACCAGCTGGCCCGATTGCACCACCGGCTTGCTGCGCAGCGTATCGAGGCGCAGCGGCGTACCGGCGGGCAGGGAAATATTGGCACTTCGACCAATCACCTGCGCCGTTTCCGTAGCGATGCCGGCCGGCAGCATGGTCAGGTCGCCTTTTAGCGTCACCAGCTGGCCGGCTTCGATGCTCTGGCCCTGTGCCAGTGGCACGGCGCTGGCCACATAGTCGCCGATCACGGTGACGCTGGCCTGTACATAAATGGTCCACGGCGCGGGGGCGACGCAGCGCACGCCTACCGTGGTCTTGCCCCAGGCGCGCGCGCCAGCCATGAAGAAGGGCTGCGGTTCGGTACAGGCCGCGAGCTGCAGGCGCGGATCGATGGCGCCTATGCTGAGCGTGACCTGGCCGGGCAGGCCAGCGGTCTGGACTTGCAGGAACTGTTCGACGCTGCGGCGCAGTGTCGCCGTGTCCTGGCGCTGGGGCGCGGTCTGGGCCGCAGCGGCGCCGCTCAGGCAAAGCAGGACGGCGCTAAGAGTGCAGGCGAGGCGAGTATTCATGATCGGTGTGTGGCCGGAGCCGGAAAGTCTTGCTGATACTGTCATCTTAATCTTCCGGGGCGGACTTGAATGGATGAATAGGCCGGAAAAGTACCTGCTTATTGGTCGATGGCGGCGCCCGGCGCATGCGTATCATCGATCCTGTCATAACACCTTGTCCGTGGTTCGGGCACGCATGTGGAGAAGTTGGAGGCAGCCATGTTGGGAAAACTCGATGCATATCTGAGCTTTAATGAAGCGGCACTGAGCTTGCGCTCGCAGCGGCAGGCTGTGCTCGCCTCTAACATCGCCAACGGCGATACGCCTAACTACAAGGCCCGCGACATCGACTTCACCAGCGCGCTGCAATCGGCACTGGAGAAAAGCAGCGGCAATGTACCTGCCACGCTGGCCACCACGGCGGCCAAGCATTTCCCTAACCCTCTGCAAGCAGCGGGCAGCAATGCCGACGGCACGCCGCTGCTGTATCGCGGCGTGGTGCAGGGCGCGGTCGACGGCAATACGGTCGACATGGATGTGGAGCGTAACCAGTTCGCCGACAACGCGGTGCACTATGAAGCCGGCATCACCATGATCAATGCGCAGATCAAGCAAATGATGGCCGCGATTCAGGGAGGTAACTAATTATGTCGCTGTTTAATATTTTTAATGTTTCGGGTTCGGCCATGAGCGCCCAGGCCCAGCGCCTGAATGTGGTGGCCTCGAACCTGGCCAATGCCGACAGCGCCACCAGTGCCAGCGGCGAAGCCTACCGTGCCCGCCAGGTGGTGTTCGAAGCTACCCCGCAGGCGAACGACGGCAGCGCCACCGGCGTGCGCGTCAAGCAGGTGGTGGAAGACCAGTCGCCCATGAAACAGATGTACGACCCCAAGCATCCGATGGCGGACGAAAAAGGCTATGTCACCATGCCTAATGTGAACGTGGTCGACGAGATGGTGAATATGCTGTCGGCTTCCCGTTCCTATCAGACCAACGTCGAAACCATGAACGCAGCCAAGACGCTGCTGCTCAAAACCCTGACCATCGGCCAATAAACTTAAGAGGCAATCATGACTATCAGCGGAGTAAGCGATACGCCCATCGCGTCCACCGTCACCAGCAGCACCAGCACCAGTACCAGTGCAGCGGACAGCGTTTCGGCCGATCAGGATAAATTCATGAAGCTGCTGGTAACGCAGCTGAAGAATCAGGATCCCCTGAATCCCATGGATAACGCGGCCATGACCAGCCAGCTGGCCCAGCTGTCGACCGTGACGGGGATTAACAAGGTCAATGCCACATTGGAATCGCTGCGCACCGACCAGGCCAATGCCCAGTCGCTGACGGCCACCAATCTGATCGGCAAAGGCGTACTGGTGGCCGGGCAGGGCATCCAGCTCTCCAGCAGCACTGACAGCAGCGGCAACACCACCACCACCAGCGTATTCGGTGTGGATCTGGCATCGGCGGCCGAGAGTGTCACTATCGGCATACAGGACAGCAGCGGCAAGACGGTGCGTACCCTGAGCCTGAAAACCACCGATGTCGGCACCTATCCGATTACCTGGGATGGCAAGACCGATGCTGGCGGCAAGGCTGCCGATGGCAATTACAGCTTTACCGTCAAGGCAGTCAGCGCCGGCAAGACCCTGACTGATGCCACGGCACTGCAACTGGCCTCGGTGGCCAGCGTGTCGACCGGCAGCGGCGGCGTCAAACTGAATACTTCGCTGGGACAGTTCGCGATGTCCGCAGTGAAAGAAGTACTGTAACGATCATCCAGCTTGTATTTCACTTCGGTTTTAACTGCAGTCTTGACTTCAGTTTGAACTTGAGTTGCAAGCTCACTTTAGCTCATACCTAGCAGGGGGAATACCATGTTCCAACAAGGACTTAGCGGCCTGAACTCAGCATCCAAATCGCTGGATGTGATCGGCAATAACATCGCCAACGCCAGCACCGTCGGCTTCAAAAGCTCGCAGGCGCAGTTCGCGGATCTGTATGCCAACTCGCTCAACGGCGTGTCGGGCAACAATGCCGGTATCGGTGTGACCACTGCCAAGCTGGCCCAGCAATTCACCCAGGGCAATATCGAAACCAGTACCAACCCGCTCGACGTATCCATCAACGGCGGCGGCTTCTTCCGCGAAGTGGTGAATGGCGCCGTGCAGTACACCCGTAACGGCCAGTTCCACGAGGATAATACCCACACGCTGGTGAATGCCCAAGGCGCCCAGCTGACCGGCTATCTGTCCAACTCGGCCGGCGTGATACTGCTCGGTGCGCCGGTTCCCCTTAAACTCGACAAGTCGGACCTGACGCCGGTACAGACCACCAGCGCAAACTTCCAGCTGAATCTGAGCTCGGCGGAAAAAGTCCCGGCGACCATCCCCTTCGATGCCGGCGATCCGACCAGCTACAACAAGCAGACCGTGCTCAATGTGTACGACAGTCTCGGCACCTCGCACATCATGACCACCTACTACGTCAAGACAGACGCCAACACCTGGGACGTGTACGCAGCAGCCGATAACAAGGAAGTGGTATCGGCCAGCGTCGCCGCCGCCATCAACAGCGATGCCGCCGTGCAGACCGCCCGTACGGCGTATAACGACGCGGTGCGCGCCACGCCGCCGGATGTGGCGGCGATTGCCACTGCGGCCGGCACCTATGCGACCGCCGCCTACAACTCGATGTTGACGGCCGCGTCGGTGCCGCCGGCGGCCGCCTCCCAGGCCCAGCTGGACGCCCTGACGGCAGCCTATACGGCGCTTGATCCGACCAGCAGCGGTTCGATCACGGGCATGACCCCGGATCAGATCAATGCCAAGCTGTCGGATGCCATTACGGTACCGGCCATCAAGGTCGGCACCCTGCTGTTCGACAAGAACGGCGCGCTCAATCCGGAAGCCATGGCACTGCTGCCCAACCCGCAGAAGCTGCCGTTCAATATCAGCCTGCCTATCTTCCCCGACACCGGGGCGCAGCAGCCGATGACGGTGTCGACCACGTTCGACAAGACCACCCAGTATGGCAGCGTCACCAACGACCTGGGCTCGACCCAGAACGGCTATTCGGCCGGTTCGTGGCAGCGTTATGCGATCGATGAAAACGGCGTGATTCTGGGCCAGTACAGCAACGGCAAATCGCGTCCTATGGGGCAGATCTGCATGGCCAACTTCGCCAGCGTGGACGGTCTTACGCCGCTGGGCAACAATGCCTGGGCCGAAAGTTCGGCTTCCGGCGTACCGACGGTGGGTGTGCCCAACGCCGGTTCGATGGGCGCGCTGCGCGCCAGTTCGGTGGAGACTTCCAACGTCGATCTGACGCAGGAACTGGTCAACATGATTACCGCCCAGCGCGTGTATCAGGCCAATGCGCAGACCATCAAGACCGAGGACTCGGTGCTGCAGACGCTGGTCAACCTGCGCTAAGCCTAGTCTATCCCGCATAAGAACAGGAACCGGCCATGGATCGTTTAGTCTATACAGCGATGACGGGGGCACGCCACGTGATGGAGCAGCAAGCCACCGTGGCCAACAATCTGTCGAATGTCACCACCACCGGCTTCCGCGCCCAGCTCGACAGCTTCCGTGCCGTGCCGGTGGTGTCGGACGGCTTGCAGCCGCGTGCCTTCGTGGTCGATTCCACGGTGGGGGCCGACATGCGTGCCGGCCCCATCCAGACCACCGGGCGGCCGCTCGATCTGGCCATCCGCGATCAGGGCTGGCTGGCCGTGACTTCGGCCGACGGGTCGGAAGCCTATACCCGCCACGGCAGCCTGAAAGTTGGCGACAACGGCCTGCTGCAGACCCAGAACGGTCTGACGCTGGTTGGCGATGGCGGGCCGATTGCAGTGCCGCCCGATACCAACATCACCATCTCCAGCGATGGTACGGTGAGCACCATCTCGACTGATTTCAAGCCGGGGCCGGCCAACGTGCTGGGGCGGCTCAAGCTGGTCAACCCCGATGCCAAGGGACTGGTGCGCGGCAATGACGGCCTGTTCCGCCAGAGCAGCGGCGAGGTGGCCGAGAATGACCCCAATGTGCGCCTGGTCGACGGCGCACTGGAAGGCAGTAATGTGAATGCGGTGGACTCCATGGTCAACATGATCAGTCTGGCAAGGCAGTTCGAAATGCAAATGAGTCTGCTCAAGAACGCCGAGAATAACGCCGCAAAAGCCACCCAGATCCTCGCTTTGAGTTGATGCCTGCTCCCGCATAATGCTTGCGTGGGATGAGTAGCTGTCGCTACCCCGTCCAAGCAAGGGAGAAGCATCATGATACGTTCACTGTGGATCGCCAAGACCGGCATGGAAGCGCAGCAGACTGCGCTCGACGTCACCACCAATAATCTGGCCAACGTCGGCACCAACGGCTTTAAAAAGTCGCGCGCCGTGTTCGAAGACCTGCTGTACCAGAATCTGCGCCAGCCTGGCGCCCAGTCCTCGCAGCAGACCAATCTGCCTTCGGGCATGCAGCTCGGCACCGGCGTACGTCCGGTGGCGATCGAACGCATCCATACCCAGGGCAATTCCCAGGCCACCGGCAACGACAAGGACCTGATGGTCAGCGGTAATGGCTTCTTCAACGTGCTGCTGCCCGACGGTACCACGGCTTACACCCGCGACGGTTCCTTCCAGCGCGATAACAACGGCCAGCTGGTCACTTCCAGCGGCTACGTGCTGCAGCCGGCCATCACCATTCCGCAGGCGGCACTGTCGTTCACGGTAGGCCGCGACGGCACGGTTTCCGTCACGCTGCCGGGCCAGACCGCGCCGCAGCAGATCGGCAGCATCCAGCTGTCCACCTTCATCAATCCGACCGGGCTGGAATCGAAGGGCGAGAATCTGTACGTGGAGACTGGCGTGTCGGGCAATCCGCAGACCAACACGCCGGGCACCAATGGCGCAGGGCAGATCCTGCAAGGCTATGTAGAAACTTCCAACGTCAACGTGGTCGAGGAAATGGTGAACATGATCCAGACCCAGCGCGCCTATGAGATCAATTCCAAGGCCATCACCACGTCCGACCAGATGCTGCAGAAACTGTCGCAGATGTAAGGGGCATGACATGAAATCGAGCTTATTGATGATACTGGCGGCACTGGGCCTGAGCGCCTGCGTCGCCACTCCCACTTCCATCGTGCAGATGCCGATGACGGCGCGGCCGTTGACCAGCGCCCAGATGCAGGCGGCTCCCAGCAGCGGCGCAATTTATCAGACCGCGGCCTTCCGGCCGATTTTCGAAGACCGCCGCGCGCGCCATATCGGCGACGTGCTGACGCTGGTGATTACGGAAAAAACTTCGGCGGTGAAAGCCGGCGCCAGCTCCGGCAACAAGTCGGGCAGCGTCAGTTCCAGCGTACCGGGTCCGCTGCAATCGACCTTCGGCAGTACGCTGGGCGCCAACAGCAATAGCAAATTCTCCGATGCCGATAATCAGTCGGCCAGCAATACCTTCACCGGTACCATGGGGGTCACGGTGGTGGAAGTGCTGGATAACGGCAATCTGATCGTGGCCGGTGAAAAGCAGGTGGCCATGAACAAGGGGGTGGAATTCATCCGCTTCTCCGGCATGATCAACCCTGACAGCATCGCTACCGGCAACACCGTGCAATCGACGGCCGTGGCCGACGCCAAGGTGGAATACCGCACCAACAGCACCATCGACCGCGCAGAGATGACTTCGATGGCGTCGCGGTTCTTCCAGAGCCTGTTACCTTTCTGAGTACTATCATGGACAGCAATCAATCAATCACGGAAGGCGTACGCCGCGTGAGCGGCCTGTGCAAGCTGGCCGCGCTGCTGCTGGTGCTGCTGCTGGCCGCGCTGCTGGTACAGCCGGCCCGTGCCGAACGCCTGAAAGACATGGCCAGCATTGCCGGCGTGCGGCAGAATCAGCTGATCGGCTACGGTCTGGTGGTGGGCCTGGATGGCAGCGGCGACCAGACCACCCAGACCCCGTTCACGGTGCAGAGCGTGGTCTCGATGCTGCAGCAGCTGGGGGTGAATCTGCCGCAGGGCACCACGCTGCAGCTGAAAAATGTTGCAGCCGTGATGGTCACGGCATCGCTGCCGCCGTTTGCCCAGCCGGGCCAGACGCTGGACATTACCGTGTCGTCCATGGGTAATGCCAAGAGCCTGCGCGGCGGTACGCTGCTGATGACGCCGCTGAAAGGCGCCGACGGCCAGGTCTACGGCATGGCCCAGGGCAATGTGCTGGTGGGCGGGGTAGGCGCTTCCTCGGGCGGCAGCTCGCAAGTGGTCAACCACCTGAGCGTGGGTAAAATTTCCGGTGGCGCCACGGTGGAACGTGCCGTCGCCAGCAAGCTGGGCGAAGGCAACTTCATCCATCTGGAACTCAATACGGCAGATTTCACCACCGCCAGCCGGGTGGTGGAAGCGATCAATGACAAATATGGCCCCGGCATCGCCTATGCGCTCGATAGCCGCGTGATCCGGGTGCAGTCGCCCAGCAGCAGCGACCAGCGTGTCGCCTTCATCGGCACGCTGCAGGATATGCAGGTGGCGGCGTCGGAACAGCCGGCCAAAGTCATCATGAATGCCCGCACCGGTTCGGTGGTGATGAACCGTGCCGTCACGCTCGATACCTGCGCCATTTCGCACGGCAATCTGTCGGTGTCGGTTACGGCCGAGCCGCAGGTCAGCCAGCCGAATGCCCTGTCCGGCGGCCGCACCGTGGTGACGCAGAATCCGCAGATCGGCATCAAGGCCGATAGCGGCAAAGTCATGCTGGTCAAAGGCGGCGCTTCGCTGGCCGATGTGGTGAAAGCCCTGAATGCCATCGGCGCTACGCCGCAGGACTTGCTGGCCATCCTGCAAGCCATGAAAGCGGCCGGTTCGCTGCACGCCGAACTGGAAATCATTTAAGCGGACGCCGTCATGACCAGCCCGAACCTTTCCACCGATCTGAGCAACAAATTTGCCCTTGATGTCAAGGACATGGGCAATTTGAAGCAGTCGGCGCGCGCCAACGATCCGGCCGCGCTGAAGACGGCGGCGACCCAGTTCGAGGCCATGTTCGTCAACATGATGATGAAGTCGATGCGCGACGCCACGCCGCAGGACGGGCTGATGGATAGCCAGACCACCAAGACCTTTACCTCCATGCTGGACCAGCAGACCAGCCAGAATATTGCCAAGCGCGGCATCGGCCTGTCCGATATGCTGGTGCGCCAGCTGTCGCGCAGCACCCAGCAGCAGGCGCTGGCCATAGGCAGCGACGGCGCCGCCGGCACCGCTGCGGCGGGCGATGCCAGCGGCGGCAGCTTTGGCGGCCTGGCCAGCCTGATGGATGCGCGCCTGCAGCGCGCGATTGCAGCGGCGGGCGGCGCCGGCACGGCGTCGGTGGACGATAACAGCGCGGTACCGGCGACCACTACCGGTTCCAGCGCCGACCACGTGCGCAAATTCCAGCAGAAGCTCGGTGCCGCGGCCGAAGAAGCCAGCCGTACCAGCGGCATTCCGGCCAAGTTCATGCTGGGCCAGGCGGCACTGGAAAGCGGCTGGGGCAAACGCGAAATCAAGGGCCGCGACGGCAGCAATAGCCACAACCTGTTCGGCATCAAAGCCAGTGCCGACTGGAAGGGCAAAGTGGTCGAAGCCACCACCACGGAATATGTGAATGGCAAGGCGCAAACCAGGGTGGAGCGCTTCCGCGCCTACGACAGCTATGCGGATTCGTTCAAGGATTACGCCAAGCTGATCGCCACCAATCCGCGCTACGAAAAAGTCATGGCCAGCGCCGGCGATGCCACCCGCTTCGCCCAGGGCCTGCAGAAGGCCGGCTATGCCACCGACCCCCATTACGCGACCAAGCTGGCGAGCATTATCAAGCGCTCGCTGGCCGGATAATCCTGACAATCAAGTTTGACGCCGGCTTGCCGTAAACGACACCATAGAGAGTAATCCACCATGTCCAGTCTCCTCAGTATCGGTACCAGCGGTCTGTTGTCGGCACAGGTAGGCCTGTCAACCATCGGCAATAACATCACCAACGCCAGCGTGGCCGGCTACAGCCGCCAGGCCGCCATTCAGGTCGATTCATCCACCCGCGATGAGGGCTTCGGCTTTGTCGGCAGCGGTACCGAAGTGACGGCCGTGCGGCGCTACTACGATAATTTCCTGGCCACCCAGCTGCGCGGTGCGGAAACCAACCAGGCTTCGCTGGACGCGTACAACAAACAGATTTCGCAGGTCGACAATCAGCTGGCCGACCCGACTGCCGGCCTGTCGCCGGCGCTGCAGGATTTCTTCAACGGCGTACAGGACGCCACCTCGAATCCCGCTTCGGCTGCTTCGCGCCAGGCGCTGCTGTCGAGCGCCGGTTCGCTGGCTTCGCGCTTCCAGGGCCTGAGTGCGCGCCTGACCGAGATCGCGGACGGGGTGAACAACCAGATCGCCTCGAACGTCACCGAGATCAATTCCTATGCGCGCGAAATCGCCAGCTTGAATAACACCATTTCCGGCATCACCACGGACGGCAAGCCGGCCAACGATCTGCTCGACCACCGCGACCAGCTGGTGACGGAGCTGAATAAGCTGGTCAAGACCACCGTCCTGCAAGGCCCCAACAATACGCTGACGGTGGAAATGGGCACGGGCCAGCCGCTGGTGGTGGGCACCACCGCCTTCCAGCTGGGCACGTCGAATTCGCCCACCGATGTGGCGCGCGTGACGCTCGGCTATCAGGCTGACAATGGCTCGTTCAGCCCGCTGCCGGAAAGCGTGTTCACCGGCGGACAGCTGGGCGGCCTGCTGGATTTCCGCAATGGTACCCTGGACCGGGCGCAGAACTCGCTGGGGCAGGTGGCGGCCGGTCTGGCGGTCAGCTTCAACGCCCAGCATGCACTGGGGCAGGACCAGAATGGCGATATGGGCACCGCCTTCTTCGCTCCGATCAATGCCTATGTGGGCCGCAACAACCGCAATTCGCAAGCCAGCACGGCGGACGTGACGGCCGTGGTCAGCGATGCCAGCGCCCTCACGGCCAGCGACTACAGCGTCGATTACGACGGCACCAATTTCAATGTCACGCGCAAGAGCGATGGCAAGATCACCCAGATCAATCCGTTTCCGCAGACCGTGCCGCAGACCATCGACGGGGTCGATTACACCATCACGGGGACGCCGCAGGCCAAGGACAATTTCCTGGTCCGGCCTACCTACCAGGCGGCCAGCCAGATGAATGTGCTGATCACCGACCGCAGCAAGATTGCGCTGGCGGCGCCCATCACCACGGCAGCGCCGACCACCAATGCCGGCAACGGTAAAATTACCCCCGGCAGCGTGGACGCCGGCTATCTGGTGCCCGGTGCGGCACTGACGGCGCCGCTCACGCTGACCTTCGACAAGGCCAGCGGCACGCTGTCCGGATTTCCCGCCACCCAGGATGTGACGGTGACGGTGACGGTGAACGGCACCAGCACCAGCACCGTGTATCCGGCCGGTAGTGCTTCGGTGCCGTACACGGATGGCGCGCAGATCAATTTTGGCGGCATCAATTTCAGCATAGGCGGTACGCTGGCCGATCAGGATACCTTCACCATCGGCCCCAACGTCAGCGGAGTGGGCGATAGCCGCAACGGCGCTTTGCTGGCTGGTCTGCAGAGCAAGAATATTCTGGACGGCGGCAAAGCCACCTACCAGACCACCTATGCGCAGATGGTCAACTTTGTCGGCAACAAGGCGCGCGAGGCACAGATCAGCAATTCGGCGGCCGATGCCGCTGTGCAGCAGGCGACCAACCAGCAGCAGAGCGTTTCCGGCGTCAATCTGGACGAAGAAGCCGCCAATCTGCTGCGCTATCAGCAGGCTTACCAGGCGGCCGGCAAGGTGGTGCAGATGGCCAGCACCCTGTTCGATACTCTGCTCAATATCAGGTAAATATCATGATTATGCGTATCAGTTCGAAGACTATCTTCGACGTTGGCGTCAACCAGATCGGCTCGCTGCAGAATTCCGTCTCGCGCACCCAGCAGCAGCTGTCGACGGGACGGCGCAATCTGACCGCTGCCGACGACCCCATCGCCACCGCGCGCGCGCTGGAAGTGACCCAGTCGCAATCGATCAACACCCAGCTGGTGACCAACCGTTCGAATGCGCGCAGCATGCTGTCGCTGGAAACGGTGGCGCTGTCGAGCTCCACCTCCATCTTGCAGGATATCAAGACCCTGACCGTGAATGCCGGCAATGGCGGCATGACCCAGAAGGACCGCGAATCGCTGGCGGTGGAACTGGAAGGCCGGCTGTCCGATCTGCTGGGCCAGGCCAATTCCTCGGATGGCGTGGGCGGCTATGTGTTCTCCGGCTACAAGTCCACCACGCTGCCGTTCACTCCTACCGCCAGCGGTGCAAGCTATCAGGGCGACCAGGGACAGCGCGAACTGCAGGTGGGCTCCACCCGCAAGGTGCCGATTACCGATTCCGGTTCTTCCGTGTTCGAAAACAATGTCACCGGCAATGGTACGTTTGTCACCGGTGCCGATCCGGCCAACTATACGCGCGGCGGTTCCGGCATCATCAGCCCCGGCTCGGTCAAGGATGCCACCCAGCTGACCGGGCATAATTACCAGATCAGCTTCCAGGTCACCCCGGCTACCCCGGGCACGCCCAAAGTGACCACCTACACGGTGATGGATACCACGCTTAACCAGCCCGTGCCGGCGGCTCCGGTGCCGGCCGTGCCGCAGCCCTATACCAGCGGCCAGAGCATTAATTTTGACGGCCTGCAGTTCGAAATCAAGGGCGATCCGGCCGATCAGGACAATTTCACCATCGTGCCCAGCACGCGCCAGTCGGTATTTACCACCGTGACGGATCTGATTGCGGCGCTGCGTGCGCCCGGCGATGGCGCAGCCGGCCAGGCCAGCCTGAACAACAAGCTCAATCAGGCCCAGATGAATATCGATAACGCCACCGACAATGTGCTGTCGGTGCAGTCGGCCGTGGGTTCGCGCCTGAAGGAGCTCGATTATCTGGACAGTTCCGGCGACGATCTGAATCTGCAATATGCGGCCACGCTGTCGGACTTGCAGGATGTGGATACGGTGAAGGCGATTTCCCAGTTCACCCAGCAGCAAACCATGCTGGATGCGGCGCAGAAGTCCTTCAAATCGCTGTCCGGCCTGTCGCTGTTCAACTACATCAGCTAGCTTTTCAGCCTCAGCCAGTTTGCGCTGGCGCCGGACACACGCCCCGCTTGCGGGGCGTGTTTTATTTGGCGGCCAGTATGCCTTGCTGGATGGTGTGGCGCTGCCACTCCTGCGCACTGGTGCCGCTCAGCTGCGTGCTGCTGGCGTCATACTGGCGCAGCTGTGCGCTCAGGGCGGCCACCTGGGCGCTCAGGCCGCCAGCCGCTGGCGCGCTGGCAGCACCAGCCGTGAGGGCCGCCGCAGTGCCCGTGCCGGTGCCAGTACCCGCGTCGGCGCTGCTGCTGTATTGGCTAATCGCCTGCGACAGCGCACTGGTGTTGGCGGCACGGCTGGTCAGGAACCAGACGTCGGCCACCTGGCCGCTGCTGCCATCAGTACGGGTGTAGCTGGAGCGCAGGCCTATCCAGTTATTGTTGTCCAGTTCGCTGACCTGGGTGGCCGCCACGTTCAGGCTGGCGATACCCAGCGAGTCCAGCGTATGCAATTCGCCGCTTTCGTTGATGCCGTCGCCATTGCTGTCGACCCAGATCCGCAGCGAGCCGAACATATTATCCTTGCTGTCGACTACGCCGTCATGATTGGTGTCCAGATCGGACAGGGCGGCAAAGCCATCGCTGGCCCGGCTGCCATCGCTGCGTACGGTGGCAGTGCCGAACAGCTCGCTGCCGTCATTGATCTGGCCGTCGCCATTGCGGTCCCGTACCAGCAGGCCGTTGCCGCTGCCTACCCAGCCCGTATTGATGCGTTCGCCGTCGGCATAGATATCGAACTGGGTGCCGGCGTCTATGCTGGTGGTGTGGATGCCATTGCCGCTCAGGTCGAGTATCAGCGGGCTGCCGGCCGGCAGCACGGCCAGCTGTTCGGCGCTGAGCGCGGCGCGCTGGTCGGTGGTCAGGGCGCACACCTGGGTGGAGGCCAGCGCCGACACTTCCACCACCGTCAGGGCGGCAATCTGCGCGGCAGTCAAGGCTTTGATCTGGACCGCTTTCAGTGCCCGCACCTGGGCAGTGGAGAATGCCGCAACCTGGGTGGCGGTCAGGCGGCTGATGGTACTGGCCGACAGATTGGTCAGCTGGCCGGTGCGCAAGGCGGCAATTTCGTTGCCGTCCATCGCACCCAGCTGGTCCGAACTGAGCGCATTCAGCGCCGGCACCGACAGGGCCGCCACCAGCGTCGGGTCGAGCGAGGCGATCTGCAGCGTGGTCAGGCCGCTGGACTGGGTCGAGCCCAGCCCGCCGATCTGGCTGGTGCGCAGGGTGTTGATGATATCGGCCGACAGACCGTTGATCTGGTCGGAGCTGAAACCGCCCAGCTGGGCCGAGGTGAAAGCACTCAGGCTGCCCAGCGCAGTCAGCTGATCGGTGGTCAGCCCGCGTACCTGGGTGACGGCCAGCGCTGCCAGCGAGCGGGTCGACAGGGCGGCAAACTGGTTGCCGGTAAGTGCGCCGATCTGATTGGTCTTGAGCGTGAGCAGCTGCGCCGTGCTCAGGCTGGAAACGGCGCTAGCATTCAGCGCGGCAATCTGATCGGTGCTCATGATGGTCAGGTTCAACCCCGGCACCTGCTGGGTCGAGAGGGAACTCAGCTGGTCGGTGTTGAGCAGGGCCATCTGGCGCAATGTCAGCTGGCTGATCTGGCTGGAACGCAGGGTGCCGAAGTGGTTGACGTCGATCGCACCCAGCTGGTCGGAAGAGAGCGCGGCCACCTGTCCCGCAGTCAGCACGGCCAGCGTGCCGAGCTGGTTGATCTGGTCGGTGCTCATGGCCGTGATGTCGGTCGGGCTGAGCGTGGCGATCTGCTGCGTGCCCAGGCTGGCGATCTGCGCCAGCGTCAGCGACTGGAACTGCGGCCGGCTCAGGCCATTGAGCTGGGTGCTGCTCAGGGCTGGCACATCGTCCAGAGTAATGGCCTGGATCTGGTCGGTGCTCAGGCCGGACAGCGCGACCAGACTGAGGCCACGGATCTGGCTCTGGCTCAGGCCGGCGATCTGGTCGGTGGTCAGCGCCTGCGCCTGCGGCTTGGTCAAGGCGGCAATCTGGCTGCTGCGCAAGGTCACCATGTGGTCGCCATTCAGCGCCACCAGTTGGTCGCTGGTCAGGGCACTCACTTGCAGCGTAGTCAGGCCGGCCAGCGTGGAGAGCGAGTTGAGCTGGTCGGTGGTCAGCGCCTTGACTTGCGGCGAGGTCAAAGCCGCCAGTTCGGCGGTGGTGAGTACGCCGAACTGGTCGAGGCCAAGCTGGGCTATCTGGTCGGTACTCAGCGCCGCTACCTGGCTGGTTTTCAAACCGGCCAGATCTTCCACGGCCATGGCGGCCAGCTGGTCGCTCGACAAGCCGCGCAGGCCGGCGGTGCTGACAGCGCGCCACTGGTTGACGCTCAGCAGCTGGATCTGATGTGCCGTCAGTGCGCCCATCTGCTGGCTGGTGAGGGCGCTGACCTGGACCGAACTCAGGGCTGCCAGCTGGTCGTCGTTGAGGGCTTGGATACGGTCGGTGGATAGCGCCGCAATCTGGGCGCTGCCCAGCGAGCTGATGGTGCCCAGCAAGAGGAACTGGCTAGGCGCCAGCGCGCTCAGCTGGGTTGAGGTCAGCGCTGCAATCTGGCCCGAGTTCAGCGTCAGCAGCTGGCTGCTGGTCATGCTGCTGATTTCATCGGTGCTGAGGGCACGGATCTGCTGGCTGCGCAGCGCAGCGATATCGGTGACATTGATCGCGACAAACTGGTCGGTGGACAAACTCACCAGTGCGCGCGTCGAAAGCGCGCGCATCTGATTATCAGTAAGTGCTGCAATCTGGTCGCTGGTGAGCGCACGCACCTGGCTGGCACCCATGGCGCTGACGGCGCCCGTGCTCAGCACGGGAATCTGGTTCAGGCTCAGGCCTTGCAGCTGGCTGGTGGTGAGCGCCAGCAGCTGGCCGGAGCGGAAGGCTGCCACCGTCTGCGGCGTCAGCGCCTGCAGCTGGTCGGTATTCAGGGCGGCCAGCGTGCGGGTGCTGAGTGCCAGCACGCTGGCACTGCCGAGCGCAGCCAGCTGGTCGGTGGTCAGATAGGGCGCCTGGGTATTGCTGAGGGCGGCAATCTGGACGGTGCGCAAGGCGGCCAGCTGGGCTGGCTGCATCGCCCCCAGCTGGTCGGAACTGCGTGCCAGGATCTGGCTGGAACCGAGGCCGTTGATGTTTACCAGCGCGGCCAGCTGGCTGGTGCTCAGCATGGGGATCTGGGCCGGCCGCAGGCTGGCCACTTCCTGGCTGGTCAGGGCGGCCAGCTGGTCGGTGTTGAGCGCCAGCACCTGGCCGCTGCTGAAGGCCTGCAGCTGGGCCGATTTCAGGGCCGGAATATCGACCGCCTCGATGGCGTTGATCTGGTCGCTGTTCAGGCCGGCCAGGGCAGCGGGGCTGTGCGCGCCCAGCTGGCTGCCGCTCAGGGCGACGATTTCGTCGGTGGTCAGCGCGGCGACCTGCTGCGACGACAGCACGCCCAGCTGGCGGGTGTTGAGCAGGGCCAGATCGGTCAGCGACAGGCCGGCAATCCGGTCGGTCGACATGGCAGCGATCTGCACGGTGCTGTAATCGGCCAGATTGCCCAGTGCCGCCGCCTGTGCATTGCTGAGCGCAGCCAGCTGCGGCTGGGTGAAGGCGTTGATGCTGGCGCTGCTCAGTGCATGCAGCTGGTCGGTCAGCAGCGCCGCCATCTGGTCGGTACTGAGGGCGCGCAACTGCAGGCTGGTCATGGCGGCCAGATCGAGCGGCGTCACGGCGTCGATCTGGTCGGTGCTGAGCGCCGTCAGCAGGGACGGATTGAGGGCGCGGATCTGTGCCGTCGACAGCGCCGTGAGCTGATCGCTGCTGATGCCGCCCACCTGGCGCGGCAGCAGCGCAGCCAACTGGCGCGTACTGAGCGAAACAAAGCGGGCCGGCGACAGCGTCACCAACTGGTCGGTACTCAGGCTGCTGACCTGCAGCGTGGTCAGCGCGGCCAGATTGCTCAGGGCGGCAATCTGGTCGCTGGTCAGATAGCTGAGCTGGCGCGTGGTCAGCGCGGCAATTTCGCTGGTGATCAGGGCGCCATACTGGGTCAGCGACAGTGCCGTCAGCTGGTCGCTGGAGAGCGCCATTAGCTGGCCGGTGCGCAGGGCGGCGATTTCGCCGCCGTTCAGCGACAGCAACTGGTCGGTGGTAAGGGCGCCGACAGCGCCGTTCGACAGGGCGCGGATCTGCGCCGTGCCCAGCACCGGGATCTGGTCGGTAGTCAGGTACTGGATCTGGCGCGTGCTGAAGGCGGCGATCTGGCTGGTTTTCAGCGCTGCAACCTGAGTCGGCGTGAGGGCAATGATCTGGTCGCTGGACAGGCCGGCAATCTGGCGCGTGCTGAGGCCGGCAAAACTGCCCAGCGCCGCAAACTGGTCCGTGCTGAGCACGCTGAGCTGGCGCGTGGTGAGGGCTGAAATTTCCTGCGAAGTCAGGGCGCCCAGCTGGCCCATGGTCAGTGCCAGCATCTGATCGGTGCTGAGGCTGGCGATCTGGGCAGTACGCATGCCGGCCAGGTCGCTGAGTTCGATGGCGGCTATCTGGTCGCTGGTCAGTGCGGCCAGTACGCCATTGCTCAGTCCCCGGATCTGGTTGCCGTCGAGGGCCTCGATCTGGGCCGTGGTGAGCGCCTGCACCTGGCTGGGCGCCAGCGCATTCAGCTGGCCGGTTTTGAAGCTCAGTACCTGGGCCAGTCCGAGGCTGGCCAGCTGGTCGGTCGTAAGGGCGGCAACCTGGCCGTTGGTCAGCGGCGCCAGCGAATCCAGGCTATCGATCTGGGCCAGCGAAAGACTGGCCACCTGATCGCTGCTCAGGCTGGACAGGGAACGCGTGCTGAGTGCGCCGAACTGGGCGCTGGTCAGGGCGGCCAGCTGGGCGCTGTTGAATACCGTGATCTGGCCCGTGCCCAGTGCGGCAATATCGGCCAGCGACAAGGCCACAATCTGATCGGTCGACAGCGCGCCCAGGGTGGCCGCATTCAGGCTGCGCGCCTGGGTGGTGCTGAGCGCGGCGATGGCGGCCGTGCTCAGTGCTGCCACCTGCTGGCTGGTCAGCCCGGCCAGTTGGCTGGTTTTCAGGGTGCTGATGCGGGCCAGCGCCAGTGCCGCGATCTGGTCGGTGGTGAGTGCGCCGATCTGGCTGCTGGTGAGCGGCGCCAGCGAAGCAAAACTGGCCACCTGATCAGTACTCAGGGCGCTGATCTGGCGGGTGCTGAAACTGGCGATGTCGGCCGTGCTGAGCGCGCCGAACTGGCTGGGCGTGAGCGCCTGCAGCTGGCCGCTGCTGAGCCCGGTGATCTGGCGCGTCGACAGCGCCTGCAGGTCCACCAGTTCAATCGCCTGGATCTGGTCAGTGCCCAGCGCCGCCAGCTGGTCGGTGGAGAGCGCGCGCACCTGGCTGCTGCTCAGCGCCACGATTTCATCGGTGGTCAGCGCTCGCATCTGGTCGCTGGTCAGCGAACCGATCTGGCGGCTGGTCAGCCCGGCCAGAATTGCCAGCGGCAGCGATGCAATCTGGTCGGTGGTGAGGGCGGCAATGGCGGCGGTGGAGAAACTGGCCAGCGAACTCAGGGCGCCCAGCTGGTCGCTGCTCAGGGCGGCTTTCTGGTCCGAGGTCAGCGCGGCGATCTGCTGGGTGCTCAGGTTGGCAATCTGGCTGGTGCTCAGCGCCACGATCTGGTCCGAGCTCAGTGCGCTCAACTGGCGCGTGCTCAAGCCGGACAGTTCGCTGTTGCTGAGCGCGATGATCTGGTCCGTACTGAGCGACGCCAGATTGGCTGGTGCAATGCTGCGCAGCTGGCTGGTGTACATGCCGCGGATCTGGTCGGTGCTGAGCGCCAGCAACTGGTCGCTGCTGAGGGCGGCGATCTGGCGTGACTGCAGCGAGCGCAGGTCGGGCAGGTTGAGGCTGGCCAGCTGGGCCGTGCTGAAGGCGGCGATCTGGCGCGTGGTCAGCGCCGACAGGGTGGACAGGGCATCGATCTGGTCGCTGCCCAGTGCGCGGATCTGGCCTATGGTCAGGGCAGCCAGGCTGGCCGTGCTCAGTGCGCGCAGCTGCTGGGTGCTGAGGGCCTGCAGCTGGGTGGTGGTGAGTGCGGCCAGCTGGCGCGTGTTGATGGTCAGCAGGTCGGCATTGCGCAGCGCACCGACGCTGTCGGTGCTGAGGGCGGCGATGGCGCTGGTGTTCAGCGCCCGCACCTGATCGGTAGACAGCGCCTGGATCTGGTCGGTGCTGAGCACGGCGGCCTGGCTGGCGCTCAGGGCGGCCAGCTGGGCACTGCTCAGGGCCACAATGTTATCGGTGCTGAGCTGGATGATCTGGTCGCTGGTCAGGGCACCGATCTGGCGCGTCGACAGGTTGCTGAGCGGATTGAGCGCGCTCAGCTGGTCGCTGCTGAGCGCGCCGATCTGGTCGCTGGTCAGCGCGCGCAGCGCGGCGCTGCCGAAGGCGACCAGCTGGTTGGTGCTGAGCGCATGCACCTGCTCGCTGCTGAGGGCGGCGATCTGGGCGGTACGCAGGGCGCGGATGTCGCGCGTTTCGATGGCGCCGATGGCGTCGCTGCCCAGTGCCGGCAGGGCAGCCGTACTGAGCGCGGCCCACTGGGCCGTGGTGAGCGCCACGATCTGGTCGGTATTCAGCGCAGCCAGCTGGCTGCTGGACAGCGCGCCCAGCTGGCGGGTACTCAAGCTGACCAGATTGGCGGTGGAAATGCTGTTGATCTGGTCGCTGCTGAGGACGCGCAACTGGCGCGTGGTCAGGGCGCCCAGATTGCTCAGTGCATCGAACTGGTCGCTGCTGAGGGCGGCAATCTGATCGGTGCCCAGGGCGGCCGTATCGGCCGAGGTCAGGGCGGCAATCTGGTTGGTACTGAGGACGGCGATCTGGGCCGTGCTGAACTGAGCCAGCTGGCCGGGGTCGAGTGCTGCCAGATCCTGGGTGGTAATCGCTGCAACCTGTTCAGTACTGAGCGCGGCGATGGCGGCGGTATTGATGGCGTGGAACTGGCTGGCGCTGAGACTGACGATCTGGTCGGTATTCAGGGCCTGCACCTGATCCGAACTGAGTGCGCGCATCTGGCTGCTGCCCAGCGTGCCCAGCGCGTGGGTCGACAGCATGGCCAACTGATCGGTGCTGAGCGCGGCCAGCTGGCTGCTGCCCAGACTGCCCAGCGAGCGCAGGGCATTGAGCTGGTCGGTGCCGAGCACGCTGACCTGGTCAGTGCTGAGCGCGGCCAGATTGGCGCTGGCCAGTGCCGCCATCTGGTCGCTTTGCAGCGCCACCAGCTGGTCGGTCGACAGCGCGGCCAGTTGGCTGCTGCGCAGCGCGGCGATGTCGCGGGTCTCGATCTGGCCCAGCTGGTCAGTACTGAAGCTGTTCAGCATGGCCGTGCTCATGCTGGCAAACTGGCTGGCCGTCAGCCAGATGATCTGGTCCGAGCTGAGCGCTTTCACTTGCACCCGGTTCAGCGCCGTCAGTTGCTGGCTGCTCAGGGCCTGGATGTCGCGGCTTTCCAGCGCCACGATCTGCTCGGTAGCGAGTGCGCGTATCTGTGCGCTGTTGAACGGCTGCAGGGTCTGCAGCGCTACGATCTGGTCGGTACTGAGTGCATTGATCTGGTCGGGACTCAGTGCGGCCGTTTCATCGGAGCTGAGTGCGGCGACCTGGTTGGTGCTGAGCGCCAGCAGCTGGTCGGTACCGAGGCTGCGGATCTGGACCGAGCTGAGCTGAGTCAGGTCGCGGGTTTCCAGCGCCGCGATCTGGTCGGTGCTGAACGCCGCCAGCACGGCACTGGTCAGCGCGCCGACCTGGCTGGTGCTGAGCGCCACCACCTGGTCGGTGGTCAGTGCCACCACCTGGTAGGCTTGCAGTGCTGCCAGCTGGGCGCTGCTGAGCGTGGTCAGGGCACGGGTGGTGATGGAACTGAGCTGATCCGTGCTGAGGACACCGATCTGGGCGCTATTGAGCGTGGTGAGGGTGCTCAGGGCATTGAACTGGTCGGTGCTCAGTACGGGCAACTGGTCGGTGCTGAGCGCGGCAATCGCATTGCTGCGCAGGGCATGCAGCTGGTCGGTCGACAGGCCGCCCAGCTGGGAGGGCTGGAGGGCGCGGATCTGCGCGCTGTTGAGGGCAATCAGGTCGCGCGTTTCCAGCCCGCTCAGCTGGTCGCTGCTCAAGTAGCCCAGTGCGGCCGTGGCCAGTGCAGCGACCTGCGCCGAGTTCATGCCGGCGATCTGATCACTGCTTAGGCTGCTCCACTGGAAGTAGTTGAGCACATTCAGCTGGCTGCTATTCAATTGCGAAATCGCATTGGTCGACAGCGAAATCAGCTGGTCGGTGCCGAGCGCACGGATGGCCGAAGTGGTGAATGCGCGCAGCTGCTGCGAGCCCAGCATGGCCAGCTGGTCGCTGGTCAGGGCGCTGGCCTGATTCGATCCCAGCGTACTGATCTGGTCGCTGCTGAGCATGCGCACATCATGGGTTTCCAGTGCGGCGATCTGGTCGGAACTGAGGATGTTGAGTTGCTGGCTGGTCAGCACCTGCATGTCGCGCGTGCTGAGCGCTACCAGCTGGTCGGTGTTCAGGCTGGCGAACAGGCTGGTGCCCATGGCCGCCATTTGCTGCAGCGTCAGGGCGGGAATGTTGTCCGTCGTCAGGCCGCTCAGTGCCCCAGTGCTGATGGCATTCAGTTGCTGGGTGTTGATGGCGCGCATTTGTGCGCTGCTCATGACGCTCAGCTGCAGGGCATTGAGCGCTTGCATATCTTCGGTCGTCAGCAGGCCGATCTGTCCGGCCGTGAGGCTGACAATCTGGTCTGTTGTGAAATCCGTTACGATCGAAGTCATTACTCAATTCTCCCCATGCTTCCATGATACCGCCATAATTGCCGCATGGAAACCACTTTTCAGCCTCTGGCTATTGTATTTCTCTATGGCCCTGAGCGTAGCGGCGGCACCGGCACTACCGGCGGCGGCCGCTGCGACCAGGTGCGCGGCATCAGCCGCGCCCGTTCTATGCCATCGAGGAACCAGTTCTGCACCGGGGTGGCCAGGTACGGGAGCGTCATGGCCACCACCAGCAAACCTACCCCTAGTGTTATGGGGAAACCGATACCGAACAAATTCAACTGCGGTGCTGCACGCGTCAATATGCCGAGTGCAACGTTGGTAATTAATAAAGCTGCCACGATGGGCAGCGATAGCTGCACACCGGTACTAAATATCCTGCCGCCCCAGTCCGCCAGCTGCTTGAAACCGCCGCCGTACACGGGCGAGGCCGACACCGGCAGACTGTAAAAACTCTCCACCAGCGCCGACAGCAGCACCAGATGGGCGTTCACGGCCAGAAACAGCATGGTCGTGACCAGCGCCAGAAACTGGCTGATGGCCGAAGAACGCCCCTGCGTGCCAGGGTCGAAAAAGGTGGCAAAACCCAGCCCCATGGTCAGGCTGGAAATTTCACCGGCCATTTCCACTGCCGCAAACACGATGCGGATGCTGAAGCCCATGGCCAGCCCGATCAGCATTTCCTGCACCACAATCAGCAGCCCCGCCAGCGACAGCGGGTCGGCCGCCGGCTGCGGCGGCACCACCGGGGCGATCACCATCGCCAGCAGCGTACCCAGGCAGATCTTGACGCTGGCCGGTATGGCCGAATTGCCGAACAGGGGGGCAGCGGCCAGCAAGCCCAGTATCCGCGTCAAGGGCCATAACAAGCCGGCGATCCACAGGTTAATATCGGCGGTCGAGAAGGAAATCATGAGGGCAGGCCTACAATTTATTTCCGCAAAGCATATTCAAGCTAGCCTACCAGTCCCGGTATGCCGTTGAAGACCTCGCGCATGTAGTCGAGCATGGTGGCCAGCATCCACGGTCCGGCCACTACCAGTGCGACAAAGATGCCGACCAGCTTGGGAATGAAGGACAGGGTGGCTTCGTTGATCTGGGTGGCGGCCTGAAAAATACTCACGATCAGGCCGATCACCAGGGCCACCAGCAGCATGGGCGCGGCGATCATCAGGGTGACTTCCATCGCGTGGCGGCCCAGCGTCATGACACTTTCCGGGGTCATTCTGCGCTCCTAGTAGAAACTCTGGGCGAGCGAGCCCAGCAGTAATTGCCAGCCGTCCACCAGCACGAACAGCATCAGCTTGAAGGGCAGCGAGATGACGGCGGGCGACATCATCATCATACCCATCGACATCAGCACCGAGGCCACCACCATGTCGATGATGAGGAAGGGGATAAAGATGGCGAAGCCGATCTGGAAGGCGGTTTTCAGTTCGCTGGTAACGAAGGCCGGCACCAGTATGCGCAGCGGCACGTCTTCCGGTCCCTGCAGGGCAGGACTGCGCGAGAGTTTGACGAATAGCGCCAGATCCGCCTGGCGGGTCTGCTTCATCATGAATATTTTTAATGGTGCGGCGCCCTTGTCCATGGCCACACTCATGCTGATGCGGTTTTCCTGCAGCGGCAGATAGGCTTCTGTATAGATCTTGTCAAAGGTGGGCCCCATCACGAACAGGGTCAGGAACAGTGCCAGCCCTACCATTACCTGATTCGGCGGCGAGGACTGGGTGCCCAGCGCCTGGCGCAGCAGCGACAGCACAATGATGATGCGGGTGAAGCTGGTCATCAGCAGCAGCGCAGCCGGGATGAAGCTCAGCGCCGTCATCAGCAGCATGGTCTGGATAGGCAGCGTGTAATTGGTGCCGCCCCCTGCCGCCGGGGTGGCCGTCAGGGCCGGGATGCCTATGCTCGATTCGGCGCCCGCCAGCAAGGGCAGGCTGAACGCTGCCAGCAGCAGCAGGGCGCGCGCGCCGTAGCGGCGCAGCTGAGGGTTATTTGCCATGGCGCTGCTCGATGGTCTGTTTCAGCCAGGCGGCGAAATTCGGCCGGGCCGGAGCGTCGGTGGCGCTGTCTT
>Ga0187845_1000379_pt1 | contig 26170 bp, 23 predicted proteins | sample SpaLakP09_SKY_68_FD_134515 | JGI IMG/M metagenome (GOLD analysis project Ga0187845, IMG submission 134515) | Oligotrophic lake water microbial communities from Sparkling Lake, Wisconsin, USA - SP09_SKY_68 | ecosystem: Environmental > Aquatic > Freshwater > Lake | place: USA: Sparkling Lake... | reverse complement strand
GGATGCTCCCGCGCAGGCATCAGCACCCCCGCAAGTGTCCGAACGTGAGTTGGCAAAGCAACGGCTGGAAGCTGAGTATGCGCAGCAGAACGCGCGGAATGCAGAGATTGAGGTCCAGCGGAAGGTAGAGCGCAGCCGCAATGACAAACTCTGGTTTGTTGGCGTTGGACTCGCGGCCATCCTTGCAGCGTGGTACTGGAACCGATTCATGCGCAATCGCTGTCCAAGCTGCAAGTCAACGGACTACGAGACCACAAATGTTGCTGAAGTGGATCGCTGGCGCGGAACGAAGGCGGTAGCAAAGACGGTGCATCGTCGCGGTGGCATTAGGGGGCAAAGCTACAAGGATGTGACCCAGCAGGTCGGTGTTACCTTCGTCAAGAATCAGTACACCTGCCGCTGCCGCACCTGTCAGACCGAATGGACATTCGAGAAAAGGGAGGAAAAATGAGAGCGAATAATGTCAATCGCTGGTTAGCCGTCGCACTGTTAGCCGCATCGTTCGGCGCATTCGCCCAAGAAACGAGCATCCCGAAGCACCTTCAGCTTGCGCGGGACTTCGTTGCCAACACCAAGCAGGAGAACAACAGCTACTCCAACACTCACATCTACACCCGCATGCCGGGTGATCTGTTCGCTTCCGAATACGTCGTGGCAACGGACTGTGGCGGCTTTGTGGAAGACATGTTCCGCCGCACCAACTCGGGGGTGCTTGAGCAGCTGAAGACCAAGAAGTTCAAAACCCGATTCAGCATCTTCGACTGGCACCCCAGCATTGAAAAGCAAGAGGCTTTCATCCGCATCATGACAGTAACGGACATCAAGCCTGGCGACGTGGCGGCTTGGCTCTACACGGAGAAGGTCACTCACACCCTGCCAGGACACATTTTGTTCATCGATTCACCACCCGTAAAGCTGGAGAAGCCCCGCAAGCCTCTGGTGGATGGCCTTGATCAGTACGAAGTCACCATCATCGACACGTCTCAGGAGGCCAAAAGTCGCGATGACACCCGATTCGTGAGCGATGCCGCGTTGCGTGATGAGAACGAAGCCAAGGGCAAGCAGCGCGGCAGCGTGGCGAGCCCGAACTTCAAAGGTGTCGGTCGAGGCCACATTCGGTTCTACGCCGACGCTGCGGGCGACATCAAGGGCATCGCGTTCAGCTTCGACAAGGCCAAGTTCCATGGGCTTGATGACTGGAACATATTGGTCGGTCGGCCAAAACTCATCGCGAAGTGAAGCCAAGGGCACGCAAAAACGGTTCGTCAAGGCAATTTGATGGTTTACCGCAACTCAAGCTAAGACCGACCATGAATGAACACACCTTGAACGAACTGTGCGATGCCCTTTCTGCACTACGAGCCGACGTCGCGATTGCGCTCCCTTGGGACGCACTGCACCGCTGGTTTGGCACAGTGCCTCTCGGCCTACCCCACTACGAACAGATAAATCGGCAGTGGGCGCTGGTATGGCGCCAAACGGGTGACCGCTGTCCCGTGCCGATAGTGCACCTGTACCACGGGGCGGACAAGCTCACGCTGGTGCGCGAAACCACGCCCGACGACCCGCCGGCCATCGACCTAATCACCCTTGGTCAGCCTACTTGAAGGCGCGTATGATAGGCTGAATTCTGTACATCAACCCAGCGCACCGGAGGCCACCATGGCATTTTCAGTCAGTGACGTTATCTCGCTCACGCAAGCGCGGGCCAGTCTGTCCGAATTGGCAGACCAGGTGAAAGCCGGTGCCGAAAAGATCATCACCAAAAACGGCGAAAGCTATGTCGCCATCATTGACTCCCAGCGACTGGACTACTACCACCAGTTGGAGCGTGAACGCATTCACTTACTGCTGATTGACGAAGCTGGCAAGGCCTTGGACGACATCGCAGCCGGCAAGGTCAAGGATGCGCACAGCACTCTGACCGCGTTGAAGCGCCGCCGCGCGGCCAAGGCCCACGTCTGAACAGCGTCTGCGCTGTGGCAACCAAGCACGCCGTCAAACTCACCGCAAACTTCGAGCGCAATCTCGAAGAGGCAGAAGCGTTCTTGCTTGCGGCCGATGCACCGCAGGCATTTGATGCCCTGTTGGACGAACTCACCGACACCGTCATTCCGAACCTCGAACGCTTTCCCGGCATGGGGAGGCTGTTCTTTGAGCGCCCAACCCGCTCGGTTGAGGCCAGCAACGGTATCGACGGGCTGAAACGCAAGCTCAAGGCTATCGCCAAGGATGGCGAGATACGCGAATACGTGATGTCGCACTACCTGCTGCTCTACGCACGTTTCGACGCCACCATTTACCTGCTGTCGATCAGGCACCATCGACAGCTTTCGTTTGATTTTCAGTCGCTGTGGCCCGCGTCGCCTTAATCGGCCCGCACAGCACTCTCAGTACCCAAGGGATTCATGGATCACTCCACACATAACAAGATCGTCTCGTTCATCTGGTCAATCGCTGACGACTGCCTTCGTGATGTCTTCGTTCGCGGCAAGTACCGCGATGTCATCCTGCCCATGTTTGTCCTGCGCCGTCTGGACTGCCTGTTGGAACCGTCAAAAGACACGGTGCTTGAAGAGGTGCGTTTCCAGCGTGAAGACGCAGACATGGCCGACCTCGACCCCCACGGCCTGCGTGAAGCTTCAGGTTACGTCTTATACAACACGTCCAAATTCACCCTTAAGTCACTGCTGGGCAATCCGTCGCAGCTCGAAGCCAACCTCAAAAATTACCTTGACGGCTTTTCGGACAACGTTAAAGAGATCGTTGATAAGTTTGACCTGCGCAACCAGATTCGCAAGATGGCGCAGTCGGACGTGCTGCATGACGTGATCGAAAAATTTGTGTCTGAGGAAATCAACCTTAGCCCGGATGACCGGAAAGGGCCAGACGGCCGCACGCAGCCAGGTTTGTCAAACCTTAGCATGGGCTACGTGTTTGAAGAACTGATCCGAAAGTTCAACGAAGAAAACAACGAAGAGGCCGGGGAGCATTTCACGCCGCGTGAGGTTATCAACCTCATGACCAATCTGGTGTTCATCCCGGTGAAAGACCAGCTACCAAACCCGCTCACCATCTACGACCCAGCGTGCGGCAGCGGCGGCATGCTGACCGAATCACAAGATTTCGTGACCGATGCCGAAGGCGAGATCAAGGCCAAGGTGGGCGTGTTCTTGTACGGCAAAGAGATCAACCCCGAGACTTATGCCATCTGCAAGTCCGACATGATGATTAAGGGCAATGACCCCGAGAACATCAAATTCGGCTCGACGCTGGCAACCAACGACTTCTCAGGCACGCGCTTCGACTTCATGTTGAGCAACCCGCCTTACGGCAAGTCCTGGAAGGGTGACCAGAAAGGCATCATCGAAGGCAAAGAGGTTCTTGACCATCGCTTTCAAGTCAATCTTTCGGACTACACCGGCGAGTCGTTCGACTTCTATCCCGCCATTCCGCGCTCATCAGACGGCCAGTTGCTGTTCCTGATGGAGATGGTGGCCAAGATGAAACGGCGCTCAGACCTGAGCGACAAGAACGCCACGCGGTTTTCAGGCTCGCGCATTGCCTCCGTCCACAACGGTTCTGCCTTGTTCACTGGCGATGCAGGCAGCGGCGAAAGCAACATTCGCCGCCACATCATCGAGAGCGACTACCTCGAAGCCATTATCCAGTTGCCGAACAACCTGTTCTACAACACCGGCATCACCTCCTATGTGTGGCTGCTGTCCAACCACAAGGCAGAAAAACGGCAAGGCAAGGTGCAGTTGATTGACGCATCCAACCTGTACCAGAAGCTGCGTAAGAACCTTGGCGAGAAGAACTGCGAATTCACCGCCGAGCACATCCAGCAGATCACCCAGCTTTACCTGAGTCTTGCCAACGAGGGAGTATCGAAGGTATTCGACAACCGGGACTTTGGCTATTACAAGGTCACAGTAGAGCGCCCTTTGCGTCTGGCGGCACAGTTCAGCCCTGAACGCATTGCCACCCTGCGCTTCACACCGGGCATGCAAGAGATCATGGAATGGGTCTTTGGCAAGTACGGCGACGAGGTCTATACCGACCTCAAGTCCCATGCAGAAGCCATTGAGAACCATCTTGAGCGCGAAGAAATAACACTCTCGCCCAAGAACCGCAAAGAGCTACTGGCACAGACAACGTGGCAGGCCCAGCGCGACATCATGCTGGCCGCACAGCAGATTGCCGCCAAGGTGGGCGCAGACGAACACCTTGATTTCAACTTGTTTGAAGCCATTGTGGATGAGGCATGCGCCTCCTTGAAGTTGAAGCTTTCCACGCCCGAGCGCAAGCAGGTTTTGAACGCTGTGAGCTGGCGCGACCCACGGGGTGCCAAAGTTATCAAGAAGCAGCACAAGCTCAGTGGCGCCAAACTTAAAGACCTGCTCGCCGAGTTGCAGACCACAGCCGAGCGGCTGGGTGACTATGGCTATTGGCCCAGCACTAAGGCGGGCGAATTCGTCGAGTACGAACCCGACAGCGAATTGCGCGACACCGAAAACGTGCCGTTGGCCAAGAGCAAGACGCCCACTGCTTCCAGCGTCATCCATGAATACTTCATCCGAGAGGTGCGCCCCCACGTTGACGAGGCGTGGATTGCGCTCGATAAGACAGTGATTGGCTACGAGATCAGCTTCAACAAATACTTCTATCAGCACAAGCCATTGCGCAGCCTTGAGGAAGTCACAGCGGAAATCCTGGCGCTGGAAGCTGAAACCGATGGCCTATTGAAACAACTGGTCAGCTTCGTATCGGGGGCCAAGTGATGCAAGAAATACAAGGCAAGACCCGCACGGTGCGCGAACTGCTGTCCGGTGCCAAGTACGGTATCGACTACTACCAACGCGAATACAAGTGGCAGACCAAGCAGATGGCTGAGCTTGTGTCTGACCTGACCGGCGCGTTTCTGGAGGACTACCAAGAAGCCCACCAACGCGCCGACGTTGCCAATTACGGCCACTACTTTCTTGGCTCCATTGTCATCAGCCAGCGCAAGAACGAGCAGCAGATAAGCGAACGCCTGATTGTTGACGGTCAACAGCGCATGACCAGCCTGACTTTGCTCTTGCTCTACCTGCACAGCCAGCAAAAAGAAAGAGACGATGCGGAACCCGTTGAAGAGCTGATCTTCTCCAAGAAGTTTGGCACCAAGTCCTTCAACCTGAATGTGCCGGAACGCAATGACTGCATGGAGGCCTTGTTTGACGGCAAGGGCTATGACACTGCCGATCAGTCCGAATCGGTTCACAACTTGATTGGGCGCTTCAACGATATTGGCGATGCCTTCCCGCAAGATATATCTGGCACCAAGGCGCTGCCTTACTTTGTCGATTGGTTGCTGGAAAAGGTGCACTTGGTGGAAATCACGGCATACGCCGACGCCGATGCGTACACCATCTTCGAGACCATGAATGACCGTGGCCTTTCCCTGAGCAACACTGACACGCTCAAGGGTTACCTGCTGGCGAGCATCACCGATGCGACCAAGCGGGCCGAGGCCAACAAGGAAATCAAGCAATGGCTGCTGACCTTTGCCAAGCGGGACAACGACCGCGACACGAAGGAAACTGAGGCTGATTTCTTCAAGGCGTGGCTACGCGCCAAGTACGCTGGCGACATCCGCGAGCGGAAGAAGGGTGCCACGCCAGAAGACTTTGACCTGATCGGCACGGAGTACCACCGCTGGGTGCGCACCAACCACGAGTTGGTGGGGCTCAACCTCAGCGAAGACTTCAACCGCTGGGTGCGGCAAGACCTGCGCTTCTTTGCCCGCGTATATCTGGAACTGCTGGTGGCCTGCGAGAGTTTGAAGCCGGGGCTTGAGTCTGTTCGCTTCAATGCGGACCATGGTTTCACCCAGCAGTTTCAGGTGCTACTGGCACCGCTGCTGCCCACCGATGATGAAGCCACGGTCAAGGCCAAGCTGCGCCTGACCGCCGACTATCTGGACTGCTGGCTGAATCGCCGCCTTTGGAATTTCAAGTCCATCGACTACTCCACCTTGCAGTACGCTACTTTCCTGCTGACCAAGGAACTGCGCAACCTGTCATTGGAGGCATTGCGCGAGAAGCTGATTACTCGTCTGACCAGTGACGAAAACGAATTCCCGCTGGAAGAACAGCCGTCGCTGATTAACTGGAACGCCAAGAGCTTGCACCGTCAGTTGGCCCGCTTCACGCATTGGGTTGAAGAACAAAGCGGCCAACCGGGGCGCTATCTTGAATACATCGTGCGCTCAGGCAAAAACGCCTACGAAATCGAACACCTGTGGGCTAACCACTTCGAGCGCCATGCAGATGAATTCGCCCATGCACAAGAATTCGCCAGCTACCGCAACCGCATCGGCGGCCTTGTCCTGTTGCCCAAGAAGATCAATGCCAGCCTGAACGACAAGACCTTTGCCGACAAGGTGGCGCATTACCAAAAGGAAAACTTGCTGGCCCGTTCGCTTCATAGCGCCTGCTATCAGCACAACCCTGGTTTCCTGCAACTGATGGCACGCACGGGCCTGCCATTCAAGTCGTTCGATGAATTCAAAAAGGCCAGTTTTGACGAACGCTATGTCGCCTACCAAGGCATAGCCAAACAGTTGTGGTCGTTGAGTCGCTTGCAGGAGGCCGCTGATGCAACGGCATGAGAGCTACAAGCCTAGCGGGAATGAACTACTCGGAGAAATTCCAACTCATTGGGAAATTAAAAAGAATAAATTTCTTTTTTCTGAGCAAAAAGGAGTTGTTGGTGAAAAGTCGGCATCGTTCAAACTTCTCTCTTTGACGTTACAAGGAGTTATCCCGCGTGACATGGAAAATCCGAAGGGTAAATTTCCGGCGGAGTTCAACACCTACAAGGTAGTTGAGCCAAATGATCTGATTTTTTGCCTATTCGACGTAGAAGAGACCCCCAGAACCATTGGTCGAGCAGTGCACCATGGAATGATTACTGGCGCATACACGGTTGTTCGCTGCAACGAAAGAGTGTCAAGCCAATTCGCTTACTACTACTACCTCTCGCTTGATAACAATAAACAGCTACGGCCGCTTTATACAGGGCTTCGGAATGTAATAACAAGCACCGCATTCTTCAGCCTTGCTATGCCTGTTCCGCCAATCGCGGAGCAGAATCGTATCGTCGAATTTCTAGACCAAAAAACCGACGAAATCAACGAGGCAATTGGGAAAAAAGAAACGTTAATTCTTCTTCTTCAGGAGCAAAAGGCTATATTGATCAACCAAGCAGTTACGCAGGGAACGAATGCCTCCGTTTCTAGACGTGACAGCGGTGTGCCTTGGCTTGGTTCCATACCCGCCCATTGGAAGGTTGTACCGAATCGATACGTTTTCCGAGAGCAGAATCAGCGATCCTTGAAAGGTGAGGAAACTCACCTCTCAATGAGTCAACGATATGGTCTAGTCCCGGCCAAGGAGTTAGATATTCAAACCCTCCAGTCAGAGTCGTATGACGGCGCGAAACTTTGCCGCAAAGGCGATTTGGTGCAAAACCGACTGAAGGCTCATTTGGCCGTATTTGGGGTGGCACCTTGCGATGGATTGGTCAGTCCCGACTACTCTGTATTTAGGCTACGAGATCAAACGAACCAGCCCATCTTCTTTGAACGTCTCTTCAAGACACCTGGGTACCTTGCGGAATTTAATCGCAGGGTTCGTGGCATTGTCGTTGGATTCTTGCGTCTCTACTCCGAAGACTTCAACGCAATACCAGCAATTGTTCCGCCTTCCGACGAGCAAGCGAACATTGTGAAATTCATCAATCGAGTTAACCAAGATTTCGCGACGATGCAAGGCAAAATAGAAACGGAAATATCTGCCTTGAAGGAAATGAGAAGTGCGCTGATCGCAGAATCAGTCACCGGGAAGATAAAACTCTAAGGGAGTGCCATGGTCAGTCAAACCAACGAAGCCGCGCTTGAATCGCATATCGAAAACGCACTTGCGAAGGACGGCTATCGCGTTGGCGATCCGGCTGACTTTGACCGCGAGTTCGCTTTTGACGGCAAGCTCTTTTGGGATTTCCTCGAAGCCACCCAGCCCAAGGAATTGGCGAAGCTGAAAGACCGGCCCAACTGGCAGCGGTTGGTGCTGGAGCGGCTGAACAAGAAGATCAAGAAAGACAGCGTGCTGGCCGTGCTGAAGAAAGGGCTGGACATTGACGATGCCCACTTCGACCTGTTGTACCGCTTGCCCTACAACGACCTCAACCCCGAGGTCGTGGCCAACTTCGAGGCCAACCGCTTCAGCGTGACCCGGCAGGTGCATTACAGCCAGACGGATACCTTCAAGTCGGTGGACATGGTCCTGTTCGTGAACGGCTTGGCGGTGGCGACGTTAGAACTCAAGAACCCGTGGACAGGCCAGAACGTGCAGAACGCCGTTCGCCAGTACCGCACCGACCGTGACCCGAAGGAGCCGCTGTTTGAGTTTGGTCGCTGCCTGGTGCATTTCGCGGTAGACCCGGACGAGGCTTTCATGTGTGCGCAACTGGCGGGCAATGACAGCAACTTTCTACCGTTCAACAAGGGCTTTAACTACGGCAAGGGCAACCCGGTCAATCCGAACGGACACAAGACAGCGTACCTGTGGCAAGAAATTCTCCCGCGCCGCAGCTTGACCAACATCATTGAGCAGTTCGCCAAGTTCACGGTTGAGAAGGACAAAAAGACCGGCAAGGAGCGCAAGGCGCTGTTCTTCCCCCGCTATCACCAGCTCGACGTGGTGCGCGGCATTCTGCAGGATGCCCAGCAGAAGGGCGTGGGCCAGACCTACCTGATTCAGCACTCGGCCGGCTCGGGCAAGTCCAACTCCATCACATGGCTGGCCTATCAACTGGTGGAGCAGTACGACACCACGGGCACAGCGAATCTGTTTGATTCTGTGGTGGTGGTGACAGACCGACGCGTGCTGGATACGCAGCTCAAAGACAACATCAAGTTGTTCTCTGAAACCAAGAACATCGTTGCCCACTGCGAAAGTGCGCAGGAGCTCAAATACAACCTTGAGCTTGGCAAGAAGATCATCATTACCACGGTGCAGAAGTTCCCGTTCATCGTGGATGGCATCGGGCAGCTGTCTGACCGCAAATTCGCCGTCATCATCGACGAGGCGCACTCATCTCAATCCGGCGTGGCTGCTGACAAGGTGAATGAAACCTTGGCGGGCCAAGACGGTGACGAACCAGTGGATGTTCAAGACCAGATTCTGGCGGCGATGAACGAGCGCAAGATGAGCAAGAACGCCAGCTACTTTGCGTTCACTGCCACGCCCAAGCCTGCCACGCTGGAAAAGTTTGGTCGCCAAGCCTCAGATGGCAAGTTCTACCCCTTCCACTTGTATTCCATGAAGCAGGCCATTGAGGAAAAATTCATCCTCGACGTCCTGGAGAAGTACACCACGTACAAGAGCTACTACGAGGTGCAGAAGTCGGTGGAGGACAACCCTCTGTTCGATACCGCCAAGGCGCAGAAGAAGCTCAAAGCCTTTGTTGAAGCCAGCCCCAAGACCATTGAGGTGAAGGCCAAGATCATGGTCGATCGCTTCACGGCCAGCGTCTGGCAGGCCAAGAAGCTGAAAGGCAAGGCGAAGGCCATGGTGGTGACACGGAACATTGAATGCGCCATCCGATATTTCTTTGCTATTCGCGCGGCCCTGAAAGAAGCCAATGCGCCCTTCAAGGTACTGGTCGCTTTTTCCGGCGAAAAGACGGTTGATGGCATCAAGCACACCGAAGAGTCCTTGAACGGCTTTTCTGCGCGGGACTTGCCTGATGAGTTCGAGAAGGACGATGCCAAGATTCTGGTGGTTGCCAACAAGTACCTGACAGGATTCGACGAACCCATGCTGCACACGATGTACGTGGACAAGAAGCTACAAGGCGTTTTGGCCGTGCAGGCGCTGTCTCGGCTCAACCGCTGCAACTGGAAGCTGGGCAAGGCCGATACCTTCGTGCTCGACTTCTACAACTCGGTAGACGACATCAAGACGGCGTTTGACCCCTTCTACACGTCCACCAGCCTGAGCGAGCCAACGGACGTGAACGTCTTGCATGACCTGAAAGATGTGCTCGACAACTTCGGCATCTACGACTGGGCCGAGGTGACGACCTTCAATGAGAAGTTCTTTGCCAGCGCCGAAGCCGAAGAACTCGCCCCCATCATTGACACGGTGGTGGCCCGCTTCGATGCGGACTTGGACGACGAGCAGCGCATTGACTTCAAGATCAAGGCCAAACAGTTCGTCAAGATTTACGCACAGGTGGCGGCCATCATCCCGTTCAACAACGTGAACTGGGAAATGCTGCACTGGTTCCTGAAGTTCCTGATACCCAAACTGAAGGTCAAAGACCCTGACCAGGACAAGCTGGACGAATTACTGAACAGCGTTGACCTCTCAACCTACGGGCTGGAACGGTCACGGCTTGAAGCCAAGATTGGCCTCGATGCCGACGAAACCGAGCTGGAGCCGCAAAACCCGAACGTGCGCGGCCCACACATGGGGCCGGGTGACAAAGACCCACTGGAAGAGATCGTCCGCGCCTTCAATGACAGGCACTTCGCAGGCTGGGAGGCCACGCCCGAGGAGCAGCGCGTCAAGTTCATCAATATCGCCAAGCATGTGGTGAACCATGCCGACTACAAGGCTCAGGTGGAAGACAACCCCGATGCCCAGAACCGACAGTTGGCCTTGGAGAAATTGATCCAGCATGCCGTCAGCATCGAACGCCGCAGGGAACTGGACTTGTACAAACGCTACGCTGGCGATCCGGATTTCAAGCGGGCGTTTGATGCAAGTATCTCAAGACTTCTTGCAATGCAAAGCGGCAATTCCAATATCTTCGGCGCGTGAGCTTCAGAACTCCCGTCTTATAAGGAAGGATAAAAAATGGATATAAGTTCAGCGAAGGTTTCAAAGGTTATTGTCCACCGGGTTGGTAACAAACTCAGGGATGAAGGGATTCATTTGTCAAAAATCGAATGCCAACGATCCAGCGCCCTAGACGAGTTGTTGCTAAAAAATCTCTTGGCTCCAGTCGCACGGAATGGTCAGGAATACTATCTGACACACGAGTCTGATATTTCACTAAACACCATCAATCATTATGCCGTCAATGCTTTTGACAATCCAGCGAAATTCAAAGAATGCAGCGAGTCAATAGCAAAGCATTTGTATAGTTGCTCCAGTCATCCAAACATTGGCGGGGGGGGATTTCTCGTTATTCTTTTTGAAGATATCAGGATTAATGACCGCAAACTTCAAGCTCTGGGCTTGTTCAGAGTTGAAAGTAAAGATGATTACCTAGATGTCGGCGAAGAAAAGGGTGCAATCCAAGTGATCGAAAGAAGCGGCATATCCCTCGACAAGGTTCAGAAAGGCGCAATCATCCTTTCAGAAAGCCTTAAGGTCCTCGTGATTGATAATTTGGGGCAAAAAACAAAATATTGGATAGAGAATTTTCTAAAATCCACCCCCAGTCAGACACCACAAAAATGTGCCCAAGTCGCTGGCGCATTGATTAAGGCTATTTCCAGCAAAGTTGGAGCACCGAGTGATGCGCTTGAGTTCGCCCGACAAGTAGAAGACCTCCTCACCGAAAACGAGTCTTTGTCATTGACGGATATTCGGAATGATTCCAAGAGCTACATTGACAATGAAAGCGTAGATCAGCTTCTTGCCGGCGCTCACCTCAGATATGGAATCTCTCTGGACGACGACCTATCAATTGAGAGCAAGCGTCTCGCCAGATACGCAAAGGAAGTTGTCACAAAGGCGCGGATCGCGGAAGGAGTCAGCCTGTTGGTTTCGAATCCAGATGCAAAAATATCGTCGATTGACGTGAAATCCACCAAAGACGGACTTCGGGCCGTTGTGGACATTCAACTTAAAGGGGCATAACAATGGCAGGGGAGAAGTCTAAAAAATCCGGAGAAATTGGTGAGGCTTTGGCTAGTGCGCTTCTTGATCGGATCGGCTGGAAGCATCTAATCCACAATATTGCAATTAGCTGCAACACGCCCACTCATGTCAATGACGAGGGGAATCCCCGCCAAAGCCACGGCGAAGATCAGATTTACCTCTACAACAATCCATTCCATGATGATCGGACTGATTTTGTCCATGTTTCTAATAAAAACATTATTGGCAGTTATCCGAAGGAAGGGACACTTAGGACGCAATTCAAAGCTCATATTAAGGAGCTAGGCCAGACAATTGAATGCGCCAAGTACAACCAAACGTTGCGCGGGATTGCCACAAACTTCAAGGCAAAGAAGAGCCGGCATCACGCTGGCCTCCTCATCTGGCTTCACAATGACCACGAAGACATCGAAAAGAGCATTCTTGACGATCTTGCGCCTTCCCGGCTCGAATTAAATACTGATGCGCCTTTTTATGTAATTGACAATGGACGGGCAACCTTTCTTTTGAAGGTGGTAGATGATTTGCGTAGGCGTTCAGTGGGTGGTGATTATCATTTCTTCTATCCACGCATCGGAACATCTATAACAGTCGATGAAATGAGAACAGGGAAGGAACTCCCGCTTGAACTGCTGGCTGCAGACATCATCCCCGCTGTTCTGTCGGTCAGTGGTTCGAAGGAATTGATTATCTATGCCAATGAGAGTTTCGACTCCACTTCATACAAGAACCTGATGGCATATGGGTTGAGCTTTGCATCGGGATTGATAACAAGTATAAAAATCGGAATGCCAAACTACAACCCAGCGCGTGATGATGAAGTAGCAGCGCAGGCACGACTTGCTTTTCATAGCCGCCCGGAGGAAATCTCCCCTTTTTCATTCAATCGCTCGATTCTTGATCTCCTCCAGGAGGCTCGACAATGAAGCAGGCTCTGGATTCCAACTATCTAATTCCATTGGGAAGCGAACTTCGGGTACTGCTCAATAGTGAGCACATTTCATATGGTGAAGTTCACTCAGCATTGAAGACGAAGGGGATATTTTCCGGAAGCAACGACAAGTCGATAACAGTCCCTCTGCTGGCAGCAACATTGCTGACACCATCAGGTTATTCAGCCCTTATCGAAGCGTCTGTGGATCGTGACTCGAAACCTAAAATGAAGGTTTCAGCTCTTGACTTAGTCACCTCAAACTCAGATTGGATAACGCCGCTGAAACAGCTTTTCGAGACTGATTTCAACCCATTTGCAGGCATTGAAAATATCGAAGTGATCGATATTCCAGGAGTTGTTGTCGATGGCAAGGATAAAGTTCGGATTCCCTTTTCCATCGTTCGCAAAGATTTTAGTAAGGACTGGACACAGCGAGAAATACGCTTTGATGGGGAAGTAGCAATCGAACGCAATGGAGGGAGTTTGAAGCTTGATTTTTCTTCAACCCACTCCTCCAAGGAAACAGAGATTGCGAATAGGCGTATGACCGCTCACATATCCAAGACCCTTAAAGATTCTGGCATCACGCAAAGCGAGGTTGAGCGTCGAATCACATTCGACAGTTTTACGAATGTTGAACGGATTCGTTTTTTTAAAAGACTAACCGGAGGTTATGGTCGTTTCATTGGCAAAGGCAACGTAAACGACATGGAAATTAGTCGAGATATATCAGGACCGCCACTTCCAGATGATCCACAAGTATCTTGGATGAATCAGACCGTTAAGCGTCTAAAGATTGATGGAGAAAAATTAAATGATATCTTCCTCATTTCCGACGAAAAATACTATCCGTTCTACCACGTCCAGCGCATGGATGTAACTTTCACCTACACTTCTGCCGCGAACTCTGGTGAGTTTCGAGTTAGCTTTTTCTTTAGTACCCCATCGAGAAGCGAATCGGCTAAAGATGAAGCAGAGCTTACCTTTGAGGTATTGAGAGTTACTCACGAACACACCATTAATTCTGATGCCAAAAAGGAATTAAATGTACAGATTTCCAGACATGTTCGCGGCCTAATAGAAACCGAACACGAAAAAATAGTTACAGAACGAAAAGCAACCGCCCTTTAAATATTTTCAAATAAATCTCGGCGATCTCATTTTTCAAATTTTCGACATTGAATCGGGCTTAAGCCCGACTCAATCAATCGGCTCTACATTAGCGTCCACACAGTAATGCGACCTGGAAGAACATATTCAAGGCGCGAGCGCAGTTGAGAGGGAGACTCGAAATCGCCTTCCCTTGTACAAGCACTTTGGGACTTTTATAGACATTGATGATGGCACCTTCAACAAGTCGAATCTGAGTGCCATGCTGGATTTCCTTCGTGTCAATGATGGTGAATCCGTGTTTCCGAAGTCCGTCTTGAATGATCTTTGCGAGCATGCTATTTTCCTTTCAGGTTGATTGCCAATCGCACGGGTGTGCGGGCACTCAGCCTTTACAGCTCACACAGGCAGCGCGTTCAAGACGATTGGTCTTGCCAAAGTCAAACGGTGCTCGATCTTTCCAGCACGCTCTGATAACTTGAAAAAACGGCGCATACCGTGCCGTGCCGCGAAACCATCGCAGTCACAATAAACCTCTGAATGAAAAGCCAAGTCGGGCAACTGACTTGGCTTTTTTCATTCCCAGTTGCGTTGCAGTGGATGGCGCGGCCAACTCACTATTGGAGTAATTGCCATGCAAACAAAAAACACCGCCACACCAAGTGTGTCTCCGCGCTTCGCACTCGGCCAAGTTGTGGCCACTCCTGCAGTGCTCGAACACCTTGAGCGATATGGGATCAACGCCAGCGAATATCTGAATCGCCATGTGCGTGGAGACTGGGGCGAAGTGCCTCCAGAAGATGCAGCTGGAAACGAGTTCGCAATAACGCGCCGTCTGCGGCTGCTTTCAAGCTACACCATCGCTGGCGAACGCGTTTGGATCATCACCGAAGCTGATCGCAGTTCGACTTGTCTCTTGTTTCCGAGCGAGTATTGAAATGCAGCAGCGCACCGAACATTTTCATTCGGGCGGAACCGAGCGGCCCATGCGCGATTTGCTGTTGCAGTTGCCATTGCTGACTGGACGCCCCGGTGAGGCCATTCAGTACGAGAAAGCGGATGCTTTCCTGCTGGTGCAAATCGCTGAAAACGCAGAAGTGGCCATGAACACCATTCACCTCGGTTTGTCGGCCGTGGGGCAAATCCTGGCGCGTGCAGCGCCGGAAGTTGAAACCGGCGAAATCTCCGGCGATGCCACGGAGGCACTTGGCTGGCTAATGGCTGAGCTGGGAGATTTTGCGGCCACGGCGTTTTGCCTCTCTGCCGCATGCCGCCGCCACACCGCCGACTTTGCGCCACCAACCCCCAGGGCAATCGCCAACGTTCGGCCATGAACTGAGCCGGCGCATTCCCCGCCAGTTCAGCAGCAGAGACAACAAGCGGCCACCGTGCCGCTTGTTCAAAGTCAGCTGACTAGCGAAAAGTCAACATTACTGCTAACCACGTCACCATGAAAAACCACCATCCAAACGACGGTGCACCAAGCACCGAAATCGCACCCACCACCGGCAAGCCAGAGAAACGGCAGAGGCTGACTGCTGACACGTACATCGCAGCGGCGCAGTCGCAAGCCACCAAGCACGGCTATGCCGCAGATGTGCGCCACTTCTGCGACCACGGCGGCACCATTCCGGCCACGCCAGAGCAGGTCATCGCGTACTTGGTCGATGCCGCGTCAACTTTGGCGGTTGCCACCCTCGAACGCAGGCTGATTGCCATTGGCAAAGCCTGTGTGGATGCGGGGCACCCCTCCCCGGTCAAGCATCCACAGGTGAAGCGCACCATGCAAGGCATCCGGCGCACGATTGGCACACGCCAACGGCGGGTCAAACCCGTGGTGAAGGACGATCTGTTGGAAATGCTGCTGGTGCTGGGGCAACAGAAGCCGATCAAAGCCGCACGCGACCAAGCTCTGCTGCTGATTGGCTGGGGCTCCGCCATGCGCAGATCGGATCTGGTTTCGATCCGCTGCGAGGACATCACCGAGCACGCCACCGGCCTTGAAATTCTGATCGTGAGATCGAAAACCGACCAGGAAGGCGCGGGCCGAACTTGCTTCATTCCGTATGCCAACGGCGACCGTTGCCCGATCAAGGCCTTGAAACACTGGCAAGAACTGACTGGCATTCGCACCGGCTGGCTGTTCCGCGCCGTCGACCGACACGATAACGTGTCAGAGAAGCCGCTGTCGGCGCAGTCGGTAGCATTGATCGTCAAGGATGCCGTCAGGCGCGTGGGCGGCGATCCTTCTGCAGTGAGCGGCCATAGCTTGCGAGCGGGCTATTGCACCCAAGCCGCGATGGCAGGACTTCAGCCTTGGCAGATTCGTGACCAGACGGGTCATACCAGTGACTTGATGTTGGCCCGGTACATCCGGCCGGTAGCCAAGCGGAAGTTGCTAAGTCTGCTGTGAGGGCACCTGCCCCGGCGCAGAAATCAAAATTTTTTGAGCGACGGCGCGGCAGACGATTTTTGGGCCGATCTCTAACCTTTCATCTGTTGCCGATCCGAGCAACGTTTTTACTGAAAGGTCTCTTATGTCCAAATCTCAAGCCAAGTCCACCCCAATGACCAGCCAAGCTGCTGCACGCATCCAATCGGCCACTGCCAAGGCAAACGGCGGGCAAGTGAAAGCGAGCAGTTTTGCCGCCGTTGCACAGCGTGCCGCAGCGGCCAACCAAGGCGGCTCAACGAAAGGTTCTAAATAATCACTCAATGGTTGGCACCCAAACGGGTGTCAACCGACCTTTAACATGCGATACAGCAACAACAAAGAAGTGGCCGCCTTGGTACGGACACTGGTCAATACAGGGTGGCGATACATGAACGGAAAAAAGCACGGGAAGATCATCGCGCCGAACGGCAGAAAGATGGCAGTGCCAGGAACTCCCAGCGATTGGCGAGCAAGCATGAACTTCCAGCGGGATATCCGCCGCCTCGCTTTGATCGCCCAATCATGACAAGAGCTCTACCCCCATACCCCAGGTTTGGCGAATGCATAGCCGCGCTGGCTGGCGCACTCGATATCAACAAAGCCGGTAGCGATATTGGACGTCTGGCTCGGGAAGGCGACTTTGACTGGGAGAAGCTGGACGGAGTCATCAACGAGGTTCTGGTCGATGGCAGTAGACGGGTGATTGGCGATGCCGCCCAAAGCATCCTTTTGCCGTGGCTCGTCTCGGTCAGAGAGGCCTACACGCGTGTGGTGTTGGATGTGCCACTGGACGCAGTGGGAAGAACCGATGCGCTGCCAATCCTGATGGAGAAGTTTTTTGTGCCCGCTGCGGCGAATCTGCTCAAGCAGATCAACAACGCCATGCCGGGTCCAAACCTCCAGCAGCTGCTCGCGAAAGAGCTTGATCCTGTCCAGGTGACGCTCGAATGGCTGGACAGCCTTGTTGGTGGCCCCGTTGAGAAGCTCCTTTACCCAGGCAGCACTGGATCTGCCCGTACTGAGCAGGAGAAGGTGCGCAAGTGGCGCAATGGCATCGACTTGCCGTCCACACAAAGCATTCAGCTGTTTTGCAGGAAGCTGGACGAATGCTGGAAGAAGACTCCGTCTTGCGCTACTTGGCTGCTGATTGCTGCGGCTCTGGCTCGACTGGAACGGCAAACGCTAGGCCCGCTACGGCCATTGATGCTCTCTCACCCTGATCACGACTCACCCGTTGGAAACTCCGTCCACGCAATTCTTAGCGAGTTGGTCAAGAGTGCAGGACGCACGTGGCCGGAGCTGGCAGAGCCCGGCAGGAAACTTTGGTACGACCTACAACGCACATCGCCGAAGCAGGTTGGCGATCAGGATCGAACTTGGCGCGAAATCCAATCACTCGAATCGACAGCCGCAGCGATTGATCCAGAAGGTCGTTCGGCCTATCACTACGAGTGGATGAAAGGTCGCTGGCATGCGATGTCGGGGCAGTATCAAGAGGCGCTCCCACACTACGAGCAGGCATTTGAACTCGCTTGCTACCGTGCAGGGCACCAAATCAAAGACCTTGTCTCTGAAGCATCTTGCATCGCGGCTTTTCTAGGCAAAAAGCCATTCTTGAAACGATTGAAGCATGTGGGAATCGCGCTCGGTCTCTTTCGCAAACCTGAGAACCGAACCCTCCTCGAAGATTGGGAATTCGATCAGTTTGCGCACCAGTTGCCAATAATCTTTCCGGCTCAAGGCCGCTTTGTGGAAAGCCAGAATGATCTAAGCAAACATTTCATGCCAGGTTGGCTGTTCATCGACAAGGACACCCTTTCCAAGACACAGCCGGACCTCAAGGCGGTGAACCGCGTTCGGGCGGTGCACTTCGCCAACGGCGCTGTTCGGCGCTGGCCCCAGCTTCGACTCTTTACTTCACTCGGACTGATTGAGCAAACCAAAGCCTTACTTGATGCAGGCGCCTCGGTAGACGACCTAGACAGCTCTGGGGCGTCCGCTCTTCTCTGCGCCCTGCAACACGCGGAAGCAACGGGGCAACGTGAGGTCGTTGACTTGCTGCTGGCTCAGCCACACCACGTAGCGACGATCAATGCGCCGACCCAGAGAAAACGGCTGACACCTTTGATGTGCGCCATCGACCTCGGTTGGCCGGACGTGGTCGAGGCACTGGTCGCGCAAGGTGCCGACGTTGAGAAGCGAGCAATGACCGACAACCAGTCGCCGCTCTACTACCTGGTGAGCCAGTTGTTCCACAAGATCAATCCAGCACGCATGCTTTCCACCTTGACCCAAAAGATGATGGAGAAGCCGGATGTCGTTCTGCAAGACACCTTGCGGCGGTTTGGGGTCGGGATGGTAGGCACTTTCGGATCTGATGTAACCGCGCTACGAACACGCCCCGAACTCGCCATTGCTGCAGCCGAGGCACTGGTCAAACAGCATGTCTCAAGGCATTCCATTTCAAACCTGATGCGGATTGCGACCGCGCTCCTCAAAGCTGGTGCTAATCCCAATGCGCCGCGCACATACCCCGTACAGGGACGAACACCACTGATGTTGGCCGCAGAAAGCGATCTGCCCGAGCTGTTTGACTTGATGCTCCAACACGGCGGTGATCCGCTCAGGCCCGATGCTGCACAGCAAAACTGTATGCAGATTGCCCAGTCGTTTGGTGCGCGAAAGGTGATCGACGTCATCCAACGGCGCAGTCGCTGAGCACCAGCGTGTTCGCCGAAAGGCCACTACCAAAGTTGTGCGACATCCTCGTCGGTGATCGGTCTCGATGCGACTGGCACACCATCTCCTTCCAGAGGCCGGAACGCATCGGGGATGTCCTTTGCGCGGGCAATGCGCACCAGGATTTCTCCCGAGTCCAGCAGGCGGACATAGACATGGTCCCCTGCCCGCAACGCAGCCCGTTCTGTCACGTATTTCGGTAGGCGCAGCCCCAAGCTGTTTCCCCAGCGGGAGAGCATCGTCATAGCAGGTTGGCTCCATTGATATACAACGGCTACCAAATTGCCATGCACGACACCTTGCAACGGCGCGAGTGACCAAACAGTGGCCGCGCCATTAATCACTGTCACCGTCATCAAAGAACTGCACCGGGATAGGTGCCATACCGACCCCTACCGATTTGCCTCCCATTTTTTCCATATGGTGCCGAACAGCGGCCTTCATGCATGCTTGGTAAAAGACGGCTGGATCAGCTTTGACGACATCGGGCGCAGGGACGAAATTCTTCGGGTGCAGGATGTCGAACAGCTCCACCGGCTCAACGATGACAGAGGGCGGCTCGTCTTCGATGTTGATCCCTAGCCGAGCACGGAGATACCGCCGGTGTTTCTTGAATTCCGTATCGTCCTCCAGAAACTGGCGCACCTTGAGGCCGTTTTGCCAGTGGGCAAAGGTGCTACGGTAAGGCTGCGGGATCGACATCAGTTCATCCATACCGTAGCGCCGGTGGACTCGACCTTTCAGATGCAGGCGGTTCAAGGACTCCATCACCATCCACGCGATGACATCCGGCGTCAAATGAGCGGGATACACGGGGCGACCTTTGAAAAAGGCATGGTTTTGAAAGAACTTCTTGCGGTACACGAATTCCAACCGCAACGTCCGGCCGCACAGGTCCATCAATGCGTCTTTGGCATCTGACTCAGGCAGTTCAAACTTACCCTTCTTCTGCAGCTCTAAGAATTTGTCGTAGAGCTTCCAGGCTTGCATTTGCGAACTCGGGTCACCGTATGTAGCCTCATTGGCGTACAAGCTCATGTTGCCGCCCGCCATCACGTTGGCCAGGGCAACGGCATTGACCAACGCCGCTTTGGTCATTTTATCTGGCACGCGCACCAGGACGGCCACGTCCAACCGAGTGACTTCGGCATACCGACCACGGGCCAGCAACAGCCGCAGGCCACGGTGCAGATTCAGCGGGTGTGTTTCGTACACCGCCCTTACCATCTCGTGCGTGAGCATGGTCAAGTCATTCGAGGACACCACGTTATGCCCTTGGTAGTGATAGGCAGGGCTACCCTCGACGTAGAGCATCCGCTGCTTGACGCCCTCTGACTGTTTGGTCTTTCGGCCACGAGCCCAAACGCGGATGGTCTTGGCACCAAAATCAGACTCCGCACGACCACGTCCCCAATGCGAGTCTGGGATGGGCTCACCGTGAGGGCCTACAACAGTGAAGGCCCGTGGCAAGCTGGCATCGGCATGTGGAAGCTCAACCCCCACAGTGTCGATATTGATGCACTCCATCAACTTGGCATGGTGAAGCTGCATGTCTGATTGGTTCACCGTATTACTTACGGTATTACTCATGGCACGATTGGCTGCGGTGTGCGGCAACTTCGAGCGCCCAGCCATGGAGCTGAGAATCTTGGTGGTACGCGCTCCAAACCCGTAGGCCGGCGCTTGCGGCTTTTCTTTCATATTGGTTCCTTGTGTGGTGCCATCACGCACGGCGCTCTGGCCGTTGCATTGCGGCGGAATGAGTGGGCACACGTTGCGTTGCAAGGGCGCGTGTGCCTAGGGTTTGCAACTACGCAACGGCGGCTGGCGCCTCTGCGCTGGTCGCAATGGCCTTGAGGCGCTGAATCGTCCGGCTAACAGTGGACTTATTGACCCGGAACTTCTCGGCGATCTCCGACATGGGGATGTTGTTGATGTGCATGTCCAACATCTCCTGCGCGTGCTCCGAGACGCGCATGCCTGCCGGTGTCACATCGAAGTACAACTTCTCGTCCTTGGTGTAGATCGCGAACTCGTACCGCTGCTTCAGGTGCGGAAGGTGGTCCCTTAGCTTTGTGTGCTCAACAGTGAACCGCGTGTCTTGCTCGTCACCATTGTTTGCCGTCGGGCTGAGAAGAATCGAATAGTCGAGCAGGTCTTCGTGGGCACTGGAGCCGCGCTGCTTCCCGTTCTTCCCCGTGTGGTGCACCAACAGCACCGACTTGCCTTGCAGCCGCTTTTCTATCAGCCAGGCTTTGATGGTTGCCCAACTGCCGCCGTCTTCACGACCACCGCTGGTCCAGGCGGAAAGGTTGTCGATCACGATCAACTTCACTTCGTCAGGGATCAGAGCATCAATACGGCGCTGGCCCTCCACTTGGTCAATGTAGCCAATGACATCCTTTGCAAAGTCGCGGCTGATGATGTGGAGGTTCTTCTGCACATTGCGCATTGAGCCAGGAGCTTCGTTGCGTGCATGCAGTAAGCGCAGCCGACTCTGAAAGCTGATGGCACGCATCTCACCATCAAGATAAGCAACCGGCATTCCGCTACCGTTGCCCCAAGGCGCAAGTTCCTTGCCGCCAGCAACTGCATAGGACATCAGCATGCTAAGCAGTGATTTACCACCGCCCCGTGGGCCTGCAATCATCCCGATAGTCTTGGCAAAAATCAGCTGCCCCAACAGTTGAATGTCGGGCGCGAATTCCATTTTGAGCATCTGTCCGAGTTGCACGGCGCGGACGCGCTTGGGTTCTTGTGTTTCTTGGTTCATATCTTTACTTTTTAGTTTTGACCTCTTCGTGAAGGTCGAATAACTTTCAGGAGTAGTGACCACTGATTTCGCTGCGGCCACCACGCAGCTAAGTCACTCTGAAATCACTCGGCTGTACAGAGTCCCCAACAAGAAGCCGCGAACATCAATCCACCAATCGGTTGGATCAGTAGAAGTCATACTCACGGAGAGAGCCAAGATTTGTTGGCCGATATCAAACCGGTTTGCATCTGCTGCCTGAATTTCTCGGGTGATCTCAGAAGCTGGGCGCTTCAAAAATATTGCCAACTCATCAAGGCGAATGGAACCATCCCAAAATCGCAGCAAAGGGATAACTTCTGGCCACTCGTGCAAGTCGCTATAGGCCATGCGCACCCATTTGGGTACTCCAGCTCCATCAAATCTAGTCCCCCAGTGATGCATTTGAGGGAGCGTGAGATACAGAGAAAGCCATTCGTATTCATGGATTTGGACGCTGTCATCGGTTGCATCCGAATTTAGCTGGCAATGAATAACGGCTCCGTCTGCGCTACCGACTTCAGCATAGGCCTCCTTCTGAAATACAGTGAACCAAAACGGATTACTGCGAAATGTGGCGAAGCTAGACTTTGCGATCTCCAGAAGTTGATCTGCATCGTGTTTTTTTGCATAAACAAAATACTCCATGCTCTTACTCCTTCAGCGTGCGTTGCGTTGTTGTGATGTCAGCCACTTCTCAAACTCGACGCGGTCGAGCAGAACCTTGCGCTGACCGGGCGGTCGCACGATCACAGCCAAGAAGCCGTTTGACTTGAGTTCCGACTTCGGCGCTTTCTCATATGCCTCCGCTTGCCACACCAAGTGGCGTAGCGCCCCTTCACTGACAAAATCGCTGTAGGCCAAAGCCATCTTCTTGATCGGCAAATACCGCGAGGCTGGAGCCGCTTCGGTCTGCACAGCCGCTTGAGGCTGTGGCGTGGGATGAAACCCCTGCATCGGAGTGATCCGATTGATGGTGACTGCCCCGTAAGGCGATGCCATTCCCGAGAACGGGCTGAACGACGAAAGTTGGTTGTGATGTCGTGCCATGGTTAGGCTCCTTTAATCTGCTGGATTGCGTGTTGTGTTGGCCAACGCCCTGAATGGTGCTGATGGCGGCTAGATAGGTCACGGGGCGACAAGCTGCGACACAGAGCGACGACTGGCACGGACAAAAAAGAAGAGGCGTCTTCACTGGGGAAGACGCCTCTTTTGGGTCAGTGCATCAACGAAAATAAAACTGTAGTGCTACAAGGTCAAAGCCGTCCTGGATGCGTTCAAACAGGAGAACCTACCGTGTCATGCTGTGTCGCGGTTAGCCGCTGGCACTGGCGGGCCTCTGCTCCTGGCTGGCACAGCGCGTCGATCCGCGTGGCACAGCTCTGGCACACTCATGGAGCGTTGGGCAGGAGCTTGCGTTGCATCCACCGCCACCGCAGAATGTGGAAACTTCAACAGCGACAACAACTTACGTTCGCTGTGCTTCCAGCATTTTTTTGCTTTATCCGCCGGAGAAAATTCGTAATGAGAAGGTCGGGTGTTCGATTCATCTCTCCGGCACCATCAAAAAAATACGCAAAGCCCAGTTCGCAAGAGCTGGGCTTTGTTGTTTCCGGTAGCGCTTTCCTACTTCACCGGTCACCGTGAACCAGTCAGCCACTCCCCCCCCTCTGCTTGAACGCCCCGCCATACAAAGAGGCCTGGCCCTGCTCTTTGTGCCGCTGATCCTGATCATCAGTTGGCTGGCGCTGAGCCCGAAGCCGCCCCAGCAGATGAGCCTCGGTTGGGACAAGCTCAATCATCTGTGCGCCTTCGGCTCCCTCTGCCTGCTCGGGAGTTTGGCCTGGCCCAGGCGCCAATTTGCATTGCTTCTGGCCCTGTTGGCCTACGGCGGCGCCATCGAGTTGCTGCAGACCCTGGTGCCCGGACGCAGCGGCGAATGGCCTGATCTTCTGGCCGATGCCCTGGGACTCTTGCTGGGCAGCCTGGCAACTTGGGCCCTGCGCCGCCTGCTGCAGCCATCCCCTCGCAAGGCGAATTGAGTTAGTCTCCCTCCAGCGGTCAGAGCACCCAAGGCCGGCCGCAGGGAGCGGATATGAAGCATGGCGACAAGCCCAGTGCCTTGGCTCTGGCTGTGCTGCTGGGCGGCTGCGTGCTGGCATGGGCTGGCACCGTCGCCTTGCAGCATCGGCAAGCGACCGAGGCGCAGACCCACTTCACCGAGCTGTCACAGCAAGCTCTGGGCCAGGTCCAAGACCGCCTGCGCAGCTATGAGTACGGCCTGCGCGGCGCTCGTGGCGCGGCGCTGGCGGCCGGCCTGGACCGACTCAGCCGCGAGAGCTTTCAGGAATACATGCGCTCCCGCGACCTGGAGCGTGAGTTTCCAGGCGCCCGTGGCTTCGGCCTGATCCGGCGCCTGCTGCCGCAGCAGGAGGCGGCCTTTCTGCGTCGCATCCGGCTCGACGGCCGACCCGACTTCCACATCCAAGCGCTCAGCCCCAACCAGAGTGAACGCTGGGTGATTCAGTTCATCGAGCCGGTGGCGCGCAACGAGGCCGCCTTGGGCCTGGACATCGCCTCCGAGGCGACGCGACGCGAGGCCACGCTGGCAGCCGTGGCCAGCGGCCAGGCGACCTTGACCCGGCCCATCACCTTGCTGCAAGCCAGTGGCAAGCCGGGCCAGGGCCTGCTCTTCATGCTGCCGATCTTTCGCAGCGGCAGCACACCGGCCACCGTGGCCGAACGCCAGGCCGAAGTTCAGGGCCTGGCCTATGCACCGCTGCTGCTGGAGGAAGTGCTGGCCGGTCTGGACTTCCAACGCAACAGCTTCGCCCTGCGTCTGCTGGATGCCGAGGCTTCGCCCGAGCCCCAGCCCTTCTATGACTCCAAGCCAGCCGCCGTCGCCGCTGCCGGGCTCAGTGTGCGTCTGCCGCTGCAGCAATTCGGTCGCCAATGGCTACTGGAGGTCAGGGCACAACCTAACTTAATAATTCAGCGCAACTTTATCGAGCCAAAGCTGGTCGGCATCGGCATGGCCGGCATCGCCGCGCTCCTGGCACTGCTCACGTATTTGCTGGCAAGCAACCAGCAGCGCAAGCAGCAGGCCGAGGCGCGCATCTTGCAACTCAACGCCAGCCTCGAGAGTCAGGTCCAAGCGCGCACCCAGGAGCTGGAAGCCGCCCGCCGGCGCCTGCGCAGTGTGATCGACGCACTGCCCTCGATGATCGGTTACTGGGACAAGCAGCTGATCAACCAGGTGGCCAACCATGCCTATGCCAGCTGGTTCGGCGTTGATCCCGAAACCTTGCCCGGGCGACATATCTCCAACCTGCTCGGGCCTGAGCTGTTCGAAGCCAACCGCAACCACATCGACGCGGCATTGCGTGGCGAAACCCAGACCTTCGAGCGCAGCATCCGCATTCCCGACAGCGAGCGCATGCGGCACGCCCTGACCCACTACCTGCCGGATTGGCTGGACGGCGAGGTTCAGGGCTTCTACGTGGTCGTGCACGACATCAGCAAAATCACCGAACAGCGCCTGCAGCTGCAGCGCGACGAGCGCTTACTGCACACCCTGCTGGACATCGTGCCCGGCATGATCCTTTACTGCACGCCCGACCGGCGCTGCGCTTTTGCCATCGCCGCTTTCAAGTCCTGGCTGGGCCTGGGCCAGGTCGAGCTGCAGGGCCGGTCCATGCGCGAGCTGCTCGGCGAAGAACGCTATGCCTGGTACCAGCCCTATGTGGAACGGGTGCTGCAAGGCGAGCCGCAGCAGCTCGAGCGCCAGCTACTAGACGCCGAAGGCCACAGCCGCGACGCCTGGGTGCATTTCATCCCCGACCGCGACGGCAGCCATGTGCGCGGCTTCTTCGTGCTGGTCACCGATGTCAGCGCCCTGAAGCAGGCGCAACAACGTCTGCAAGAGCTGAATCTCGAACTGCTTGAACGCAGCGAACAGGCGCAGTCCGCCAACCAGGCCAAGAGCGAGTTTCTGGCCAATATGAGCCACGAAATCCGCACGCCCATGAATGCCATCCTGGGCATGAGCTATCTGCTGCAGCGCCAGCCTCTGGAGGCCGGCGTGCTGCAGATGGTGAGCAAGATCGAGCTGTCCGGCAACAACTTGCTGGCCATCATCAACGACATCCTGGACTTCTCCAAAATCGAGGCGCACCGCCTGGACATCGAGTCCATGCCCTTCCGGCTCGACGATGTGCTGG
>Ga0187845_1000378_pt1 | contig 26215 bp, 20 predicted proteins | sample SpaLakP09_SKY_68_FD_134515 | JGI IMG/M metagenome (GOLD analysis project Ga0187845, IMG submission 134515) | Oligotrophic lake water microbial communities from Sparkling Lake, Wisconsin, USA - SP09_SKY_68 | ecosystem: Environmental > Aquatic > Freshwater > Lake | place: USA: Sparkling Lake... | reverse complement strand
CGCAGCCATGGCTGCGGGCCGCGGCATCATGTGCGCTGCTGCAGCGCGTGGTGACCGCGCGCCCCTTGGTGCTGGAAAAGCCATTCCGGCCGCTTGGCGCGCTGGGCATGGGCTTTGCCGAGCGCGCGCGGCTGGTGATGGAGCACTACGCCACCATGCACGCCGCGCTGCCGGTTTGCGTGTGTGACCGCATCTATCTATCCGGCGGTATCGACTGGGCGTTCGCCGATGGGCGCTACGCGCTGCGCCTGGCAGATTCCGGCCCCAATCCGAAAGAAGGCGAACTGGCGTTCTATTGGATCGACACGGCAACGGGCGCAAGCCTGACGCAGTTGAGCTTCTATCTGCGTCGTGGCGCGGACGGTCCGGAGATCTTCATCGGCGGCCTGCAGGGACCGATGAACGAAGACAGCCGCGAGTGGATTCGCGCGGCCACCAAGGCCTGCGACGGTCTTCGTCCCAAGGATGCGGCGATGGAAGCGTTGCTTGCGCTGGCCGGGCAGATCGGTGCGCGGCGCATTGTCGCGGTGTCGCGCGCCAATCATGTTGGCCGCCAGCGGCGTACGCCGCGCGAGATCCACGCGGACTACGAAGGCTTCTGGCAGGAATACCACGGTACGGTGCGGCCCGACGGCAATGTCGATGTGCCCGTGCATCAGCCGCAGCGCGACATCGCCGAGATCGCGTCGAAGAAGCGTTCGGCATGGCGGCGCAAGCAGGCCATGGCCGAATCGATCCAGGCGACCGTGCGTCACGCCCTGCAAGCCGACAGCGAGCCGGCGCGCAACGACGCGGCATCGCCACCGATGGTCTACGCGGCGGCGTGAAGGGGTCGCGCACCACCCGCGCGCAGCCATGAGAGACGTCATACACGCCATGTGCTGTCTGCACGACAGAACGATGCGGCGGTAAACCCTAGTAGTCTAGCCACCTAGACTTTCACTAGAGTCCGGTATCGACCTAGATCGCGCTTCATGCCCGGCATGAGCGCGCCTGTGCATGCTGGACGCCACCGCATTACTTTCCCGCAGCCGCGAGCCGGTTTACCTGCAACTCGCCACGATATTTCGCCGCCAGATCGAGAGCGGCGCATGGCGCCTGGGCGAGCGGATTCCGTCGCTCGATGTGCTATGCCGCCAGTACGGCGTGGCGCGCATGACCATGCATGACGCGATATCCCAGCTAGATGCCGAAGGGCTTGTGGCGCGTTCGCGCGGGCGCGGCACGTTCGTCAAGGCCGCCGGGCGCGAACGGCGGCAACTGTCGCTGCCGGTCAGTTGGGATCAGGCCGTCGCCGTCGGCGACCAGCTTTCCACCGAAGCAATGGTGGAATCCACCGCCGACGTGGCACTGCCACAGGATCTGGGCATGCCGTGCGAAGGCCAACCAGCCCCCGCCTATCACTTTCTGCGGCGCGCGCATCGCTCGGCGGGACGCCCATTCGCGGTCGGCGAGGTCTATATCGCCGCCGACGTCTTTGCACGCGAGCCCGAGGCGTTCCGGCAGGGCGCATCGGTGCCGGTGCTGGATCGCTTTCCGGGCCTCAAGGTCAACGCTGCGCGCCAGCGCCTGTCGATCGTCGCCGCGGGCGCGCAATCGGCCGGCGCGCTGGAGCTTGCCGTGGGCGCGCCCGTCGCGGAGCTGCGCCGCTTCGCCTGCGTCGACAACGTGATCGTCTATTACGCGCGGATCGAATTTCCGACCGAGTACGTGTGCCTGGATTTCGATCTGCTAGCCCCACTTTCCTGACAACCGCCAACCACACGGAACCCCAAGATGGAGACACAAGAATCGATGAACGGTGCGGAGAGCCTGGTCAAGACACTGCTTGCCTGCGGCGTGGACACCTGCTTTGCCAATCCCGGCACCAGCGAAATGCACTTTGTCGCCGCGCTCGATCGCATTCCCGGCATGCGCTGCGTGCTGGGTTTGTTCGAGGGTGTGGTGACCGGCGCGGCCGACGGCTACGCGCGCATGGCCGACAAGCCCGCCGCCACGTTGCTGCATTGCGGTCCGGGCCTGGCCAACGGCCTCGCCAATCTGCACAACGCGCGCCGTGCGCAGACGCCGGTGGTCAATATCATCGGCGACCAGGCGACCTACCACCGGCCGCTCGATGCGCCGCTGACCGCCGACACCGAAGGCTGGGCGCGGCCGGTTTCGGTGTGGACGCGCACCGCGACGCATGCCGCCTCCGTCGGCGCGGATGCCGCGGTGGCCGTGCAGGCTGCGCGTTCGGCACCGGGCGGCGTGGCCAGCCTGATCCTGCCGTCCGACGTGTGCTGGGATGCCGGTGGCAAGGTTGCGGCGCGTCTGCCAGACCTGCCCGTGCCGAAGGTGTCGCCCGACGCGGTGCAGAACGCCGCGCGCATCCTGCGCAGCGGGCAGCCGACGCTGATCGTGCTGGCCGGAAGTGCGCTGCGCGAAGCCGCGCTGGCCGACGCGCATCGCATTGCCGCGGCGACCGATGCGCGCCTTATTACGCCGATGTCGAACTCGCGCGTGTCGCGCGGGCGCGGACGCCTGGCCGTCGACCGCATTCCGTATTCGGGCGACGCTGCGCGCCAGAAGCTCGCCGGCATTCGTAACGTCATCCTGGTGGGTGCGCCCGCCCCGGTCACGTTCTTTGCCTATCCGGGCAAGTCGCCGCGGCCGTATCCCGAGGATGCGGCGATCCACGTGCTGGCGCGCGCCGAAGAAGATCTGGGCGAAGCGCTGGCGCGCCTGGCCGATGAACTTGGCGCACGCAATGCCGCGCTGCCGGCTTCCGGTTCGACATCTGCCCCGGCCGAGACCGCGCGCGGCGCGGTGACGTCCGAAGCCGTGGCGCAATCCCTGACCGCGTTGCTGCCCGAGCATGCCGTGGTGGTGGAAGAGAGTGTGAGCTTCGGCCGGGCGTTCTATCCAGGCACCGTGCATGCCGCGCCGCACGACTGGCTGCAGCTGACTGGCGGCGCGATCGGTGCCGGCTTGCCGTTGGCAACCGGCGCGGCCATCGCCGCGCCCGATCGTCGCGTGGTGGCGCTGCAGGCCGACGGGTCCGGTATGTACACACTTCAATCGCTGTGGACCATGGCGCGGGAACGGCTCGACGTGACCATCGTGCTGCTGGCCAACCGCAAGTACGCGATCCTGCTGGGCGAACTGGCCGGCGTGGGCGCCAATCCGGGCAAGACCGCGCTCGACATGCTCGACCTCGGCAATCCCGACCTGGATTGGGTCAAGCTGGCCAACGGCATGGGCGTGGAAGCCGCGCGCGCCGACAACATGGAAGCGTTCAACGACCTGTTCCGTAGCGCCAACCAGCGCAAGGGCCCGTTCCTGATCGAACTGGTGATCTGAGGCGCGGTGCCTCTTCCGGCGCGTGCATGTCGCGCGTCGGAAGAGGGTATGCCGAGCACCCGCGGCCCGCGCGCTGCACCGCTTAGCGTTCGATTTCGGCCCAGGCGGTCATGGCCTGACCGCCCGCGTCGTCGCCGGTCCAGAGCATCACGCGCGCAGCGTTGTCGGGATCGTCCCTGCCGCCGACGGTGACCGTGTCCTGGTGGAACAGCGGCGCCAGACCGCGGAAGCCAAAGCGCTTGACGCGCACGTCGGGCCGTTCCTGCCGCAGTAATTCGAGCGTCAGCATGGCCTGCAACGGGCCATGCACGATCAGTCCTGGATAGCCCTCCACATCGCGCACGTAATCGAGGTCATAGTGGATGCGGTGGCCGTTGAAAGTCAGCGCGGAAAAGCGGAACAACAGCACCGGATCGGCCTGCAGCGCACGGCCGAACTGCGCGGTCTGTTCCAGACGCGGGCGCGGCGGTTGCGGCTGGCCTTTCTCGGGCATCGCGCGGTAGACGATGTCGTGCCGCTCGCTGAGGCGCGTCTCGCCCTGCACGCTGTAGTCGTGCGTGACCGTCACGAACCACAACTCGCCGGTGCGGCCGCTCTTGTGCTGTACATCGGTGATGGTAGACGTCTTGGTCACGGTTTCACCGACGCGCAGGCCGCGCTGGAAGCTCAACTCGCCGCCGGCCCACATGCGGCGCGGCAGCGGCACCGGCGGCAGAAATCCGCCCAGCGCCGGATGGCCGTCCTGGCCCAGTGTGTGCTGCGGCGCGCGCGGCAGAAAATACAGCCAGTGCCACAGCGGCGGCAGCGGCTGCGCGGCGATGGCGTTGCCGTCCAGATCGAAGGTGGCGGCCAGCGCGTGCACAGGCTCGGCGGCCAGCGTCTCGGTGCGCGTTTCCGATCGGCCGATCCATTCGCGCAGTTGTTCCAGAGTGGGTGTGCTCATCGTGATTCCATAGATCGTTCAGCGGCCCGCGGGCAGCCAGTTGGTGACGTCGCGTTCCTGCTCCAGCCGCCATACGCGGGCGATGATGGCGCGCATCTCCGCTTCGCTGGCGCCGTGCCGGAATGCACCCAGCTGGATCGCCTTGGCTTCCAGTTCGGGACGCGACAGCGTGTTGTCCGGGTCGCCCTTCGGCACGTCGACGCGGGCTTCCAGCGTGCGGCCGTCGGTGGTCTGCACGGTCACGCGGCCAATCCACTGACGCGGATATGCGTTGTTGATTTCCTCGTCCAGCACCATCGTGACCTTATTGCAGAACGCGGCGATGCGGGTGTCCTGCAAGGCGTGCTGCTCGATCTCTCCCAGCCCGGCATGGGCGTGCACGGCCACCAGCCCCAGCACCGTGCCCATCGAAAACTTGGCCTGATGGATCGTGACGGGATTGACTACCGGGCCCAGCACGTCGATGGCGCCCTGGTGCACGTGGGCCGTCACCGCAGCGATCTGGTCTGCATGCAGCGATTCGCGCTGCATCAGCGCCTTCAGTGCATCGGCCGCTGGATGCGTGTGGCGGCACGAGGCGAAGAACTTGAATGACGTTTCGGCAGTGGCCCAACGCGTGCCAAGACGATCGGTCAGCGCGGCCGGGTTTGCGTCGCTGGACATCCCGGCGGCCATGCCCTGCTTGCCTTCGAGAATCTGTTTCGCACCGGTGAAGCCGGCGCGCGCGAGCCATGCCGACTGCAGGCCGTCGGCCGCGGCCTTCGCCGTGTGCAGCTGTTTGGAATCGGCGGCATCGCGCAGGAATTCCCACAAGCCGGCCGCTTGGGTGCCGGCGGAACCGAGCGCCTGGTTGATGCCCTGCGCATCGAGGCCGAACAGCTTGGCCACCGCCGCGGCGGCGGCCAGCGTGCCGACCGTGCCCGTGGTGTGGAACACGCGATAGTGCGAACGGCCCATGAATTCGCCGATCCGGATGCCTGCTTCGTAGCCGGCGATCGAGGCCAGCAGCACATCGGCGCCGGATTTTCCTTCGGCCTGCGCGGCGGCCATCACGGCCGGGAATACCACCGCGGCCGGATGCAGCACCGAACCGTTATGCACGTCGTCCTGTTCCACCACGTGCGACGACGCGCCATTGATCAGCGCAGCAAAGTAGGGCGAGGTGCGGCGGCGGTCCACCAGCACTTCCGCATCGCCGCCGTTCGGGCCCATCGCGGCGGCAAACTCCTGGATGCGGCGCACGGCCGGGGCGTCCTTGCCGGCGATGGCCGAGGCGATCCAGTCCAGGAACAGGTCCTTGGTGCGCTCGATGACGGGCGCGGGCACATCGTCCAGCTTCAGTTGCGCGATGAAGTCGCAGAGCTGGCGGGTCGGGTAGGTATCGTTGGGCATGGGGATGTCGGGCGTATCAGAACGAGCGCGGCAGTTCCAGCACGTGCTCGGCCACGTAGGACAGGATCAGGTTGGTGGAAATCGGCGCGACTTGATAGAGGCGCGTTTCGCGGAACTTGCGTTCGATGTCATATTCGGCGGCGAAGCCGAAGCCGCCATGCGTCTGCAGGCACACGTTGGCTGCTTCCCACGATGCATCGGCCGCGAGCAGCTTGGCCATGTTGGCTTCCTTGCCGCACGGCTTGCCCGCATCGAACAATTGCGCGGCCTTGTAGCGCATCAGGCTGGCCGCTTCCACGTTGACGAACGAGCGCGCGATCGGGAATTGCACGCCCTGGTTCTGGCCGATCGGCCGGTCGAATACGATGCGCTCGCGCGCATAGCTGCTGGCGCGGTCGACAAACCAGTAGCCGTCGCCGATGCACTCGGCGGCGATCAGGATGCGCTCGGCGTTGAGCCCGTCGAGAATGTACTTGAGCCCTTTGCCTTCCTCGCCGATCAGGTTTTCCGTGGGAATTTCCAGGTTGTCGAAGAACAGCTCGTTGGTCTCGTGATTGATCATGTTGCGGATCGGCTGCACGGTCAGGCCGTTGCCGATGGCCTGGCGCAGATCGACCACGAAGACCGACAAGCCTTCGGACTTTCTTTTCACCTGATCCAGCGGTGTGGTGCGCGCCAGCAGCAGCATCAGGTCGGAATGCTGCACGCGCGAGATCCACACCTTCTGCCCGTTGATGATGTACTTGTCGCCTTTGCGCACGGCCGTGGTCTTGAGCTTGGTGGTGTCGGTGCCCGTGGTGGGCTCGGTCACCGCCATCGACTGCATGCGCAGTTCGCCCGAGGCGATGCCCGGCAGCCAGCGCTCTTTCTGCGCGTCGGAGCCGTGGCGCAGCAGGCAGCCCATCACGTACATCTGGCCATGGCATGCGCCGGAGTTGCCGCCGCTGTGGTTGATGGTTTCCATGATCACCGACGCGGCGGTCAGCGGCAGGCCGGAGCCGCCGTAGGACTCCGGGATCAGCGCGGAGAGCCAGCCGGCCTGGGTCAGCGCCTGCACAAACTGCTCCGGAAAGGCGTTCTGTTCCTCGATGCGTTGCCAATAGGCCGAATCGAATTGCTGGCAGAGGTCGCGTACGGCCTCGCGGATTTCCGGGTAAATCTGGTCTTGGTCCTGTGCTGCGGGCATGGCAATGTCCATGAATGTCGGGGTGAGGCCATTATTCCCGAGCCGCCGTGGCAGCAACATTCGCTTTTGCCGAAGCGCGGCTTTCGTGCCGGCATAGGGACGTGGCGCCAGCCTGGCTCAGGGTTATCCCGCGACTTTTCTGGCGCCTTGTCCAGCCTTCGGCAAATCGGAATTGTGCGCCGGGGCGATTGCTTTCACGCTGCGCATCACGGGATGAACCCGAATGATTTCCCGCCACTTCCACCCATAACCGGACGCGTGACACACGCGCCAACAGGAGACCACGCATGACCGCATCCCGGCTTTCCCATCCCATTGCCGCCCGTCTGCGCCACGCCGCGCTCTCGATGTCCTGCACCGCGCTGGCGGTGGCCGCCATGACGGCCTTGCCAGGGCGCGCGCACGCATCGGACGCCTATCCGTCGCGGCCGATCGCCATGGTGGTGCCTTTTGCGGCGGGTGGGCCTACGGATGTGGTGGCGCGCTCGGTGGCGGCGGCCATGTCGAAATCGCTGGGGCAGAGCGTGGTGGTGGAGAACCGGCTAGGCGCGGGCGGCACCGTGTCCGCCGCGTACGTGGCCAAAGCCGCGCCCGATGGCTATACGATCCTGATCCACCATAACGGCATGGCCACCGCGCCGGCGCTGTATTCGAAACTGCCGTACAAGCCGCTCACCGATTTCACGTTTGTCGGCCAGGTGGCGGACGTGCCGATGACGCTGCTTGGCCGTCATGACCTGCCGGCCAACAACCTGGCCGAGCTGGTCAGCTACATCCAGAAGAACCAGGCCAAGGTGAATCTGGCCAATGCCGGCCTCGGCGCGGTCTCCCAGCTTTGCGGGATGCTGTTCCAGAAGGCAATCGGCGTGGACCTGCAGACCATTCCCTATCAGGGCACCGCCCCGGCGATGACTGCGCTGCTCGGTGGTCAGGTCGATATCCTGTGCGACCAGACCACGCAGACGCTACCCCATATCAAGGCGGAAAAGGTCAAGCTCTACGGCGTGACCACGGCCGAGCGCATTGCGGCGCTGCCCAACACGCCGACGCTGCGCGAGGGCGGCCTGAAGGGCTTCGAGGTCAAGGTGTGGCACGGCATCTATGCGCCCAAGGGCACCCCGCCCGCCGTGATCGACAAGCTCAACGGCGCGCTGCGTGTGGCCCTGAAGGATCCTGCCGTGGTGGCCCGCATGAAGGACCTGGGCGCGGTGATCGTGCCCGAAGACAAGCAAACGCCGGAAGGGTTGCGCACGTGGCTGTCGTCGGAAATCGACAAGTGGTCGCCGATCATCAAGGCAGCCGGCGTGAAGGCCGATTGACGTTCTAGAGTGCGTTGGCGCCGCCTACACCGGCTGCCGCGCCGCGTCGACCAAATACTGGATCAGCGTCTCGGCAAACTGGGGCAACTCCCGGCCGGGCCGGCGCACGAGCCGCAGTTCGCGTCGGGCCCAGTCGTCTTCGAGCCGGATGAAGCGCAGCACCTTGCGGCTGGCGTAGCGGCGCGCGCAGCTGTTGGGCACGATGGCGATGCCCGCGCCGGCCTCCACCATGCGGCACACCGCGTCGAAGCTGCCCACCTGGATGCGCAGGCTGATGCGCTTGCCCATGCCGCTGGCAATGCGGTCCAGAAACGTCTGAATCGCCGAGGACTGGTTCAGGCCGACGAAGCGGCAGGTGTCGAGCAGATCGGCAAAATGCAGCGCCTTGAACGCGGGCAGCGGGTGATTGACCGGCGCGATCACGATCAGCTCGTCGCTGCACAACTGCATGGTGTCGAGGTCCGCGGTGGCAACCTCTCCGGCCACGATGCCAAGGTCCGCAGCACCGGTGCCGATGGCCGACACGATATCGGCCGACAGGTGTTCTTCAAGCTCGACGTCCACATCCGGGTTTTCGGACAGGAAATGCGAAAGCGCGTTGGCCAGGAAGGAATTGGTGGCCGTGGTATTGGCCAGCAGCCGCACGCGGCCCTTGACGCCCTTGGCATAGGGCCGCAGGTCCGAATGCAGGCATTCCAGCTGGCGGAACACCTCGCGTGCGTGGCGCAGCAGTTCGTCGCCGGCCGGCGTCAGCCGCACGCCTTTGACCTGACGGATCAGGAGCTGGGTCTGGAACGCTTCCTCGAGCTGCTTGATGCGCGAACTGGCGGCGGGCAGCGAAAGGAACGTGCGTTCCGCAGCGCGGGTAAGGTTTTCGGTTTCACCGACGTTTAGAAAAAGGCGCAGGTCGGTCAGGTCGTAGTGCATGGGTTCAGTGAGCGCGAAGCCCACTTTTGTCATTCATGAATTCCAAAATCTCGGGCGCCAATTTATCTTATGCGGCCATGCAATAGAACGGGTACGTTCCCGAATCCGGAAAACTGGCAGCCAAGGAGGCAGCAATGAGTGGAATGATGGCAGGCAAGGTAGTGGTGGTGACGGGCGCCGGCGGTGGCATCGGGCGCGGTATTGCGCTGGGCATGGCTGCAGCCGGTGCCAAGGTCGTGGCGAACGATCTGGGCGTGTCGATGAGCGGCGAGGGCGGCGATGCCGGACCCGCGCAGCGCGTGGTCGAGGAGATCCGCGCGGCCGGCGGCGAGGCGGTGGCCAATACCGACAGCGTGTCGACCTGGGCCGGCGCCAATGCCATCGTCCAGTGCGCGCTCGACCAGTTCGGCCGCATCGACGCCGTGGTCAATAACGCGGGAAACCTGCGCGACCGCATGTTTTTCAAGATGAACGAGGAAGAATGGCGATCGGTCATCGACGTGCATCTGCACGGCACGTTCTTCGTCAGCCGCGCCGCCGCCAACTATTTCAAGGATCAGGAAAGCGGTGCGTATGTGCATATGACGTCGACCTCGGGGCTGATCGGCAACCTCGGGCAGGCCAATTACTCGGCGGCGAAGCTCGGCATCGCTGCGCTGTCCAAATCGATCGCACTGGACATGGCGCGCTTCAACGTGCGTTCGAACTGCATCGCGCCATTCGCGTGGAGCCGCATGACCAGTTCGATCCCGGCCGAAACGCCCGAGGAAAAGGCGCGCGTGCTGCGCCTGCAGAAGATGGAAGCTGGCAAGATCGCGCCGGTGGCCGTGTTCCTGGCCAGTCCCGCCGCCAGCGAAGTCAACGGCCAGATCTTTGCCGTGCGCGCGAATGAAATCATGCTGATGAGCCAGCCGCGTCCCGTGCGCTCGGTGCACACCAGCGAGGGCTGGACGCCTGAATCGGTCGCGGAAATCGCCATGCCGGCCATGCGCAGCAGCTTCTTCAAGCTGGAGCGTTCGCCTGACGTCATCAACTGGGATCCAATCTAAAACAGCCCCTGCGGTCCGCGCCGCGTTGCAGTGCAGCAAAGCGGCGTGGCACGCATTCTGCTCATTCCTTCCATCACGTTGGATTCGCCGGCGCTGCGCCAGCGATCTGCCGACTGCGCACCTGGAGGGTGCGTGGCAGACGGCGCGAGCCAGGGCGCGTCAGGTCTGCGTGGTCCAACACGGTGCGCGAGTGTGCGAGTGCGCGTGAGGTGTGAAGCGTGTGAATGACTGTGTGATCGGCAATCGCGCGCTGGCACATTGCGCGTTGGCACTCGGGCATAGACAGTGCTGATTTGTGCGACCGGCAGGCCGAGCTCAAGCTAGTGCGGTTGGATGACGCATTGCGAATGAGCGGGAAAGCAGCGGCAATCCATCGGCAGGCAAGACGCGGCAATACGTCGCAGCGCGTCGTATTCAGGCGCTAGCCATCCATGATGCCGGTGGGGGGATTTGGCGCTTGCGGCGGCGCGCACGGCGCGATGTGTGTGCGGATGCGAACGCGCTGAAGCGCGCGTGAGTCCGGCATAGATCGATATGAGTTTTACCTGCAAATCATGCGTTTGCACGATGGCCGAACGAATGCGGCTGATGCACAGTCATGACATGCGTGTAGGACCGTTGCCGACAGCGCTTGTCGGATGATTCTGGAATTGCAATGTGGTTACACAACACGCTGTGCACGATGCGCGGTAAAGGTGTAATGTGTGTCACAAGCATGGTCAATGGCCCGTCGCAGCGGGGTGAGCAAGGCGAGCGTTTCAGTGCATCGCGTGCACGTCATGAGTGTGTAGCGCAGTGACTGAACAGACAGCAACCGCAGTCAACGCCAACCTCACATCTGCCGTTATTTGACTATGATGAAGTAAGGACTTCGCAACTTGGCAACTCCACCAAGCCGGGGTGGCGGAACGCAAGATTGCCGCGAGGTCTTAGGGGAGTAGAACTACCTTCGCCTCGGACGTGGGACTCTGACGGGAGTGAGGTATGGACATTTTTGGCCACTACGCCACGCGCTTCGAAGCTCGCAAGGAAGAGGAATACAGCATCCAGGAGTATCTGGAGATCTGCAAGAAGGATCCTGTTGCCTATGCGACCGCTGCGGAGCGTATGCTCGCCGCAATCGGACAGCCTGAACTGGTGGATACCCACCACGATCCTCGCCTGTCCCGACTGTTCTTCAACAAGGTGATCCGGGTCTATCCCGCGTTCCGTGATTTCTACGGAATGGAGGACACGATCGAGCAGATCGTCTCGTTCTTCAAGCACGCGGCGCAGGGCCTGGAAGAGCGCAAGCAGATCCTGTATCTGCTGGGGCCTCCCGGTGGCGGCAAGTCGTCGCTGGCCGAGAAGCTCAAGGCGCTGATGGAAGAGATTCCGATCTACGCGCTGAAGGGCTCGCCTATCCATGAATCGCCGCTCGGGCTGTTTTCGGCCGACGAGGACGGCAAGATTCTGGAGGAGGACTACGGCATTCCAAGGCGCTATCTGAATACCATCCCATCGCCGTGGGCGGTCAGCGTCTGCACGAATTCAATGGCGACATCACCAAGTTCCGCGTGGTGAAGCTGCGCCCATCCGTGCTGGCGCAGATCGCGATCTCGAAGACCGAGCCTGGCGACGAAAACAATCAGGATATTACCTCTCTGGTCGGCAAGGTCGACATTCGCAAGCTTGAGGATTTCCCGCAGGACGATCCGGATGCCTATTCCTATTCCGGCGGCCTGTGCCTGGCGAATCGTGGCCTGCTCGAGTTCGTCGAAATGTTCAAGGCGCCGATCAAGGTTCTGCACCCGTTGCTGACTGCGACGCAGGAAGGCAACTACAAGGGAACCGAAGGCTTTGGCGCGATTCCGTTCGACGGCGTCATCCTGGCGCATTCGAACGAGGCCGAGTGGCAGACCTTCAAGGCCGACAAGAACAACGAGGCTTTCCTCGACCGGATCTATATCGTCAAGGTGCCGTACTGCCTGCGCGTGTCCGACGAGGTGAAGATCTACGACAAGCTGCTGCGCAGCAGTTCGCTGTCGGCGGCGCCGAATTCGCCGAACACGCTCAAGATGATGGCGCAGTTCGCGGTGCTTACGCGCATCAAGGAGCCCGAGAACTCGAACATCTTCTCGAAGATGCGTGTGTATGACGGCGAGAGCCTCAAGGATGTCGATCCGAAAGCCAAGTCGTACCAGGAATACCGCGACTACGCCGGCATCGACGAAGGCATGAACGGCCTGTCCACGCGTTTTGCGTTCAAGGTGCTTTCCAAGGTCTTCAATTTCGACAACACCGAAGTGGCCGCCAATCCGGTGCACCTGCTCTATGTGCTCGAACAGCAGATCGAGCGCGAGCAGTTTCCGCCGGAGCAGGAAGCCAAGCTGATGTCGTATATCAAGGAGTACCTGACCACGCCGTACGTGGAATTCATCGGCAAGGAAATCCAGACGGCCTATCTGGAGTCGTATTCCGAGTACGGTCAGAACATCTTTGACCGCTACGTGGTGTTTGCCGATCTCTGGATCCAGGACCAGGAGTACCGCGATCCGAATACCGGTGAAATCCTCGATCGCAACGCGCTCAACGACGAGCTCGAAAAAGTGGAAAAACCCGCGGGCATTTCCAATCCCAAGGATTTCCGCAACGAGATCGTCAATTTCGTGCTGCGCGCGCGGGCCAACAACGGCGGCAAGAATCCGGTGTGGACCAGCTACGAAAAGCTGCGGATGGTGATCGAGAAACGCATGTTCTCGACCACGGAGGATCTGCTGCCGGTGATCTCGTTCAATGCCAAGTCTTCGCGGGAAGACCAGGACAAGCACGAGAACTTTGTCAACCGTATGGTCGAAAAAGGCTATACACCGAAGCAGGTTCGGTTGTTGGTGGAGTGGTACCTGCGCGTCAGGAAGTCGTCGTAGGCAGTCTGCGGACGCGATGTCCTTCATCCATGGCGTCCTCATGGTCTCATGAGGACGCCTCAACAAGGCGGGCGAACGGCTTATGGCTACGGTCATCGATCGGCGCGAGAACGGCGGCAACAAAAGCGCTGTCAATCAGCAACGCTTCATCAAGCGTTACCGCGAGCAAATCCGGCAGGCGGTGGCGAAGGCGGTGTCCGGCCGCAAGATCATGGACATCGAGCAAAGCGGCCAGGTGTCCATTCCGGTCAAGGACATCACGGAGCCGATTTTTCATCACGGCCAGGGTGGACGGCGCGAGTGGATCCATCCGGGCAACAAGAAGTTCGTCAAGGGTGACAGCTTCGACCGTCAGCAGCAGGGCGGCGGCGGAACCGGATCGCGCGCCAGCGACAGCGGCGAGGGTGAGGACGATTTCGTCTTTACGCTGTCGCGCGAAGACTTTCTGAATTTCTTCTTCGAGGATATGGCGCTGCCGGACCTGGCCAAGCGTCATCTCGCCAAGATTGCCGAAGTGCGCAAGGTGCGCGCCGGTTTTTCCATCGACGGCACGCCATCCAATCTGTCGATCCTGCGCACCATGCGCAGCTCGCTCGGGCGGCGTATCGCGCTGTCGAGCCCGTATCTGAAGCGGCTGCACGAACTCGAGATCGAATACAACGAGACGCTCGAGAAAGAGGGACCCTATTCGGCGCATGCCGAGGCGCTGATGGAAAAGATGCGGCACCTCCGTGCGCAGGTCGACCGGGTGCCGTTTATCGAGAAGCTGGACCTGCGGTACAACAACCGCGTGCTCAAGAAGCGCCCGCAGGCGCAGGCGGTGATGTTCTGCTTGATGGACGTCTCCGGATCGATGGATGAAAGCCGCAAGGATCTCGCCAAGCGTTTCTTCATGCTGCTTTATCTGTTCCTGAAGCGCAATTACGAACGCATCGACGTGGTGTTCATCCGTCATCACACGGTCGCCAAGGAAGTGGAAGAAGAGGATTTCTTCCATTCGCGCGAGTCCGGTGGTACCGTGGTTTCGAGCGCGCTCAAGCTGATGGTGGAAGTGATTCATGACCGCTATCCGCCAAGCCAGTGGAACATCTACTGCGCCCAGGCATCGGACGGCGACAACTGGGCCGGCGACTCGGAGTTGTGCGGCCGGCTGCTGCGCGAATCGATCCTGCCGCTGGTGCAGTACTACGCGTATGTAGAGGTCGCTTCGGAAGAGCCGCAAAACCTGTGGGAGGAGTACCTCACGGTGAAGAGTCAGTTCGAGCACTTTGCGATGCAGCGCATCATCGGTGCCGACGAGATCTATCCCGTGCTGCACGACCTCTTCCAGAAGCGGGCCGCTTGGCCTTCGAGGTAGCGGGGCACGCATCGCAGCAGCAATCCGGTATCGCGCGGCCAGCGCATACGGGAATCGTCACTGGGGAAGTCTATGGCCTATCTATCGACAGGCTCGGAGTGGACCTTCGAGTTGATCCAGCGCTACGACCGCGAAATTGCCCGCATTGCCGGCGATTTCGGCCTGGACACCTATCCCAATCAGATCGAGATCATCACGGCCGAGCAGATGCTCGATGCCTATGCGTCGGCGGGGCTGCCGGTCGGCTACAACCACTGGTCGTACGGCAAGCATTTCCTTGCCTCGGAGCGCAGCTACCAGCGCGGCTACATGGGGCTGGCCTATGAAATCGTGATCAACTCCAATCCGTGCATTGCGTATCTGATGGAGGAAAACACGATGCCGATGCAGGCGCTTACCATCGCGCACGCATGCTACGGCCACAACTCCTTTTTCAAGGGCAATTACCTGTTCCGCACCTGGACCAACGCGGACGCGATCATCGACTACCTGCTGTTCGCCAAGAATTACGTGGCGGAATGCGAGCAGCGCTATGGCGAGCAGGAGGTGGAGCTGCTGCTGGATTCGTGCCACGCGCTGCAGAACTACGGCGTGGATCGCTACAAGCGGCCCAAGAAGCTGTCGATCACCGAAGAGCAGGCGCGCCAGACCGAGCGCGAGAACTATCTGCAGATGCAGGTCAACGACCTGTGGCGCACGTTGCCCAAGCATCGGCCGCATGCGCTGCGCGAGGAAGAAGAGGCGGCCGAAGCTGAAATGCCGTTCCCGCCCGAGCCGCAGGAGAACCTGCTCTATTTCATCGAAAAGAACGCGCCCAAGCTGCAGCCCTGGCAACGCGAGATCGTGCGCATCGTGCGCAAGATCGCCCAGTATTTCTATCCGCAACGCCAGACCAAGGTCATGAACGAAGGCTGGGCGACGTTCTGGCATTACACGATCATTCACCAGCTATACGAGGAAAAGCTGGTCAATGACGCGTTCATGCTGGAACTGCTGCAGGCGCACACCAACGTTATCTACCAGCCGCCGTACCACAGCCCTTACTACAGCGGGCTCAACCCTTATACGCTCGGCTTCCTGATGTTCCAGGACCTGCGGCGCATGTGCGAGAACCCCGACGACGAGGACCGCCGCTGGGCGCCGGAAATTGCCGGCAGCGACTGGCGCCAGACGCTGGACTTTGCCATGCGCAACTTCAAGGACGAGAGCTTCCTGCTGCAGTTTCTGTCACCGCGCGTGATTCGCGAGTTGAAGCTGTTCTCGGTGTTAGACGATGACCGCGAAGGCAAGCTGCGCGTGACCGCGATCCACGACGACGAGGGATACCGCGAGATCCGCCAGTTGTTGGCCAATCAGTACGACCTGTCGAATATGGAGCCCAACATCCAGGGCACCAATGTTGATGTCGGCGGCGATCGCTCGCTCACGTTGCGGCATTTGCAGAGTGATCGGCGGCCGCTGGCACAGAACTTCGACGAGGTGATCCGCCATGTCACGCGGCTGTGGGGCTTTACCGTACGTCTAGAGGTGGCCTACGAGGATGGCCGGCGGGAAATGAAGTATGAGTGCAAGCCCGAGCGCCGCCATCATTCGCATCGCAAGGCGGCATAGGGCGGATTAGGGCGCCATTAGGCAAGTGCAGCGCGGCGTGGTGGGTGTCGCGGCCGGAAAAGAAACGCGCCCCGCAAACCATGCGGGGCGCTTCGTTTGTGCGGGTCGGGTGATGCGCTTCAGCGCGCCCGGGCATGCGCCGAGCGCGGCCGCGCGGCGGAGCTGGCGCCGGCGCGTTGCAGATCGACGCCGGGAAGCAGATGCAGCAGACGCACCAGTTCCGACTGTCGATGCGTGCCGGTCTTGCGCAGCGTATCGCGGATGTGCACGCGCACCGTATGCGGCGACAGGAATTCACGCTCGGCGATCTCGTTGAGCGTTTCGCCTGCGGCCAGGCGAATGGCGATGATGCTTTCTTTCCTGGACAGCCCGAACAGCGATGTCAGTACGCCTGCGTCCAGCACAGAGCGCGATTCCGAATTGCCCAGCAGCATCATGGCCATCGGCAATTGCCAAGGCCCTTCCACGGGCTGCCGCGAGATCAGCGGCATGACGATGATCGGCACCGGCTGTCCGCCCGACGTGATATGCATCCACGAGCCTGCCGCCGCGCCGCCGTTGCGGCCGCCATGCACCGCGTTGTCGAGCAGTCCCGCCAGCACGTGCTGCAGCGATTCGGGCCGTGCGCGCAGCACGCCGTTATCGAGCGCCAGGTTGGTATCGGCCTGCACCAGCGCCTCGGCCCAGCCGTTGGCGTAGCGCACGCGCATGTCCGCCTGCAGCGCCATCACGCCGAAATCGAGCGTATCGAGCCCGGCCAGCCCCAGGGCGGCCAGTCCGCTCAATTCGAAATTGCGATGCTGCATGCGCGCGGCGCGCGCCCAGTGCGGCATGACCTGCGCCAGGCGGCGCCTGCAGTTGCGCGCGTCACAGTCGTCGCAACTGCGCGTCGCGCTCATCCACACGCACACATCGTGGGTGTCGAGCAGGCGGATGCCGTGCGCCAGGCCATCGCAGTCGAACGGCATCGCAGCATCTGGCATGGGATCGGGCAGCAGCGCGGTGTCGGTGGATGCGCCAATCAGGGCGCGACCGGGCTGCATGCGCATACTCTCGGGCATGCTGCTGGCATTGGTGAAGCAACCGTGCGGCGTGACGCCAAGGCGCGCGCGACCCGCGAGCTTATCCCAGATCAGGTAGCTCGGACTCGACGAACACGTGTAGTGGGAAAACAGGTCGAGGGCGGCTGGCATGGCCGCCACGTCCATGGCGGACTCATAGATGGAATCGACCAGACGATAAAAAACGTCGTCGGCAGACAAGTGTTCGCCCATTTCTTTTTCCCCCGGTGGCAAACGCCTTATTTCCTCAAGGCCGCTACGGCGAGGCGCGGCCATTCTTTATGTGTTTTTTGCTGCCCGCAACCGGTGCTGGACCCGATCGGCTGCGGCAAAGCGGCTTGTCGATGATCGTGCATAAACCGGCGCCCGGAATATCCCGCCAAGGGAGGGGGCGGCAGCCGTTAAACAGCGCGGGACGGCAAATTGCGAAAGTCCGCGAGATGGTAATGCTGTGTCAGCGGTATTTCAAAGCCTTCGCGATGAATATTCGGCGCGGGAATTGCACAAATGAGACACCGATTCTTCACGGCGCGCCCCGCTGGCCACATTGCTTGCGTCTCACGGTGTCGCGGTTCTCGCGGACGTGACGATATCGGCGCCCGCACCGGCTGCGGCGGCCGTCGCAGCATCCGCCGCCTGCGCACCGCCATCCACCTGCACGGTGACATACGGCGCGGCCATGCAAATGCCGTTGCTGTCGAAATTGCGCTTCAGGCGCACATTGAAGGCGCGCGAAATTTCCGCCTGCATCAGCGGCCGGGTCTTGAACTGCGCCAATACGACCTGGCCGTTCGGGTCGAAGCGGTCGAGACCCAGGATATCGAGTCCCGATAGCAGATTGCGGCTGTATCGATAGTCGCGTGCTACCTCGGCGCCCGTTTCGCGGATGATTTCCAGTGCGCGGTCGAAATCGCTCTGGTAGGCAATCGAAATATTGAATACCGCAAACGCATAGCCGCGCGACAGGTTCTTGACGGCCTTGATCTGGCTGTAGGGGAGCGTGTGCAAGGCGCCCTTGCCGTCGCGCAGGCGTACGGTGCGAATCGTCATGCCCTCGACCACGCCGGTGTGATCGGGCAGTTCGATCGAGTCGCCAATCGCGATCGAGTCTTCGATCACGATAAACAGCCCGGTGATCAGGTCCTGCACGAGGCTTTGCGCGCCAAAGCCGATGGCCAGCCCCACCACGCCGGCGCCAGCCAGCAGCGGCGTGACATTGACGCCGAGGTTGGCCAGCACCGCGATCATCGCCACTACCAGCAGCCCGACGAACGACGCGTTACGCACTAGCGGCAGAATGGTCTTGGCGCGCAGGCTGGGCTGCGCGGAGCGGTTGTTGGTGGGCGACAGCGATTCCGTGATGGCCGTGTCGATCAGCAGCCAGATCAGCCATGCCAACAGCACCACGCCTATCGCGCCGAGGATCGATTGCGTGATGTGCCGCGCCAGCGGTGTCGATTCGGCCAGCCGGATCAGCGACGTATGCCAGATGCGCGCGTTCAGTTCCAGGAAGGCGGCCCAGATCACCACGCGCATCAGCGCCCGGCCAAAGCGCCCGAAGCGGCGGAGATAGGCCGAGCGCCGGCGGTCGCGCAGGCGCGGGGCGCGCACGGTCGCCTTGGGCGAGCGGCCAACCACCAGCGTCAGCAGCATCGCCCCGACGAACAGGGCGACGGTGATCACCGCCCGGCGCAGGAACTCATCGGCATGCCCGGTTGCCATGATCGTGCCGACCACCGACGCCACCACCACCGCCAGCATCGGCAGATACCAGGCCTGACCGGCCATATGCAGCAGATCCATCACAGCAGGATGTTCCTGGCGATAGGGAAACGGGCGGAATGCGATCAACTGGCCGACAGCGCGGCGAAAACGCACCGTGAAGACGCCGATCAGGATCGCGGCCAGGATGTTGGCGAACGTGCTGGTCAGGGCAGACAGGTTGACGCCCAGCGCGGTGATCACGCGCGTATCCGTGTGGGCCTCGCCAAGCGCCGCCAGCGCGCCGGTGACAAACAGCAGGATCGGCGAATGGAGCAGCAGGTCGCGCACGGCATGCTTGCGGTGGCCAGACTGGAACAGTGCAAAGATGACCTGACAGACGGCCGACATCACCGCGCCGGCCACGATCGCATAGGCCACCAGCACGGCGCCGATGCTGGCCGGCGTGCGCCCGAAAACATGGCCGGCCAGCAGTACCGTGATCGCGAATGCCACGATCCACGGGCCGATTCGGCGCAGGAAATAGATGCCGACGTCGATCCAGGACGGCACGGTCGGCAGGCGCGGCGGGCGGGCGCTGCGTAGGCGGTTGCGGTGCAGCCGGCGCGACAGCTCGCGCAGCAGCCATCCCGTGAGGCCCCATCCCACCAGCACGATGCCGAATTCGCGCAGCGATTCCATGGCCGACCGCGTCTGGCCGATCGTCACCGCTTCCTGCCATTCCTCGCCGGCAAACTGCATGCGCCAGCGCCAGTAGTGCCATGGGCCGCTGTCCTTGTGCGGGGTCTTGTCGATTTCCTGCAGCGCCTGCGCAACGGCACCGATCAGTCCCGGGCCGGGAGCCGCCGCGCTGCTGGCCGGCACGGCCGACGCGTCGAGTCCCTTGCGGATGGTCTGCAACTGGTTCAGCAGCGTCTGGCGTTCGGCATCGTTCTGCAGCGTGTTGATGACTTGATCGAGCGATTGCGCCAGCGGCTGGCTGGCGGCGGGCGGCGCCGATGCGGGGGCCGTTGCTTTCTGTGCAGCGGCCAGCAGCGGTGTGCTGGCGCCGTATGCAGTGCTGCAGAACATCAGGACGAGCAGGGCGGTCCGGATCCAGGCGGCGGGCAAACAGGAAAATCTCGGGCGATGCATGGCGGGGGCGCGGACGGTGCTTGTGCCGTGAGATAGCCAATATGCGCGTCACTGTAGCGCATTGCAGCACAGGTGCGCCGCACGGGCAGTCTGGCGGCGTACGACGGCTTGCTCCAGAATTCAAAAAAATTGAATAACTTCTCCGCAAACGCATCACTTTCAGTGGTGAGGCGATCGCTATAGTTCTGTTCATGGACGGCACGCAACAAAAGGCAAGGCGAGAAAAACCAAGCCCGGCCGCATGCCGCAGCCATCGAACCTGAACACTTAAATTTTTGAATATTTTCGGAGAGAAATCATGACCAAGACCCGCGCCCTCAAGATCGCTTCGACCCTCGTCCTCACGCTGGCCGCCTTTGGCGCCGCCCAGGCCGCCCCGGTATCCGCCGACAAGTACGGCTACGAGTTCCGCACGTCGGTGCCCGCCGACAAGTATGGTTACGAGTTCCGTACGTCGGTGCCTGCCGACAAATATGGCTACGAGTTCCGCACGCACGACACGTTCACGGACGGCGCCCGCGCTGGCAAAACCGATCCGTTTTCCGACGGCGCACGCACAGTGGCCGGCCTGGACAAGGTAGGCGTGTCCGCCGAGCCTGCTCGCAAGGCCGATCCTTACCTTGACGGCGCCCGCAACGCCGATCCTTATACGGACGGCGCACGATTTGTGGCCGGACTGGACAAGGCAGGCGTGTCGGCTGACCCGGCCCGCAGCTTCGACTCCTTCCTCGACGGCGCACGTGCATGAGCGATGTCACGCGCAAATCCAGAGGCGTTACGTAACCCGTAACGCCTTTTTTGTTTTGCCCGGCACGTCTTGAGCGGTGCCAGCGTGCGCCCCGGCGCCCGCCCGAAGTAGGGTGGCGAAAGCTGGAACGACCGGTGGCTGCGGCACCGCGGGTGGACGATTGAAACGATGGTATGGCGCGCGCCCGGCGGCCTCACGTCTGGCATGTGGTTTGCAGATTCGGATCGGTGAACACGATTGAAACGCAGCGTTCAGACTTGCCGACCGGGAGACCCGCCATGTTCCAGAACTTTGCCGCCCAGCCCGATGCCGTGATCGTGCGCGATGCACGGATCGCCGCCGCGATCGATGCCGCGATGCTGCGCCGCCGTGACGAATACGCCGGCCAGCCGATGGCATGGAGGATGTTCTGCGAAGCGTCGCACGTGGCCACCTTGTGCGACCCGTTGCGGATGGCGTTTATCGAGCGCGTTGCCAATGAGCGCGGCGCCGACATCGCGCTGCGCCTAAAGGTCAAGGCCGAAGCGATCCGTGCGGAGGCGATTGCGCGGCTGTTTTGATGCTGGCGCCGCGCTCGCGCCCCCGTCCGGTGAGGCGCGCTGACCTACGGCAACACCGGGTTGGCCACCGCGCGCGCGATGATCGCATCGGCGTCGCGTTGCAACAGCAGCCGCTGGGCGACCAGCGTGTTGGCCGCCGCGGTGACCGCCGCCACATATCCCGCCTGATCCGTATAAAGCGATTCGAGCGAAGGGCGTGCGTCGCCCGCGGCAATCCGCGCCGCTTCGGTCTTGTGGAACGGAATGAACGACCCGGTCAGATTGGACAGGTCGACGATGCCCGGCATCGCCACATAGTTGAATTCGAGGCTCGTGCCGATCGGCGCGCGGGCTTCCACGCTATGAATGCCGGCGCGCGGAATGCCGGTCGACGCATCGACCTGCGGCACCAGGATCGCGTAGTCGCGATTCATATAAGCCGGCGGCAGCAGCGTGGCGATGCCCGATTCGTCCTCGCGACGGTATTGCGGCCCGAAGTCGAGCAACGGATAGCCGTTATAGCGCGCCAGATACTGGAAGTCCGGGATAGGCGTGGGCGCGCCCGATACCGGCCACGTCACGCCTTTCATCGCCGGCAGCGCCAGACTGGCCGGGCGCACCAGTGTGCCGTCGGCTAACGCGGGCACCTGGCTTGCGGGCGGCGTTGTGCCGCGCACCACCCAGTCTTCCAGGTCGATGAACAGTGCGCGGAACGTGTCGTTATGGTGGATCACCGTGCCGGCCGGATACACGTTGCGCGTCGGGTCGAACGAAATGCTGGTGGTGCCGCCCGCCCCACCGTGCTGCGTGCCGGCGTAATAGTAGATGCGCACGTTGTCCGGCTGCTTCAGGTCGGTGAACCCGTTGGCGTCGGTCAGCACGGGTGAGCCCTGCAGTTGCCAGAATTCCGTACCGGACAGGCCAAGGAAAAACTTGGGGCAGGTGTTGGTCGCCGCGCAGCGCGCCATCACGCCACCGGTCTTGCCGGAGATGTCGTCGACATAGTCCTTGTCGAGCCCGCGCGGCGCGGTCTGGCCGAAGGCCGTATGGTCGGTGCGCAATCCGCCGCCGCCGCCGGGCACGGCAAAGCGCGTGTTGATATTGGTCTGGCGCGCGGCCACATGCGCGTAAATGCCGTCGAATACCTTGGAGCCATCAAGCGCCTGGTTAAAGCCAAGATGCAGGAAGGTCTTCATCGCATTGCCGGACTGCGAAGTGCCCTGGCCGATCGCGTGTGTGATGCGGCCCGACAGCGGATTGGGCGTGCCAGCGCTGTCTGCAGTCTTGCTGCGGAAAAAGCTCACCGTGTCGCGCAGCGCGGCCAGGCCGACGCCCATCACCTTCGGATCCTTGGCGACGTAGACCAGTTCATACAGGTACTTCGGATCGAAACCGCCGCGCAGGCACACGCTGGCGGGATCGGCCGTGCCGGGGAACGGGTTGCTGCCGTCACATTTGGCAAATTTCCAGTCGCTGGGTGCAATCGCCACGCGCGGGTCGGTTTCATTGGCGCGGCGCGTCAGCGAGTATCCGGGCTGCGTATTGTCCAAGCTGGCGGGTGCGTAAGGCAGCATCGTGCCGTTGAAGACGCCGCCCGGCAGCGTCATCATCGGCGTTGCGGTGGTGGGCACCAGTTCGGATCGATAGGTGCCGGTAATCGACGTACCGTCGGCGTTTTTCGCCACCGGCACCGACACGGTAAGCCGCGCGGGGCTGGACTTTGGAACATCGCCCTGCCATGCCGCATAGAGCAGCACGTAGCCGCGTTCGAGGTACACGCCGTCGCTGGGCGTGACGGCGGGATTGGGCATCGTGAGGATGTTGCCGCGGTTGGGCGCGTCGTAGCGCAGCACGCCACTGGCCTTGCTCATGTCCTTGGGCTTGAGCATGACGAAGTCCGCCGTGTATTCGACCATGCCGTTGGCATTGACGGGCGCGAGCGCAAGGTCCTGGATGACGGCGTTTCTGGGGTCCTTCGGATCGATCTCGCCGCTGACGGTGCCGGTAAGCTGTTCATATTGGCCGACGCTGCCATAGGTGCCGGCAAAATCCTGCTTGCCTGTGATCTTGAGGCTCAGCGCCGGCGTGCGCGCAGGCGTGGCGCCGGCATTGCCGGCATTGCTGCCAGAATTGTCGTTGCTGTCGTTGCCGCCGCAGCCTGCCAGCAAGGTGATCCCCGCCGCAAGGGCGAGCGCTGCCGCGTGCCGCCGATGTGCACGTGCTTCCATCGATGTCTCCTCGTATTGTTATCGGATGCGCCCCGTCGATGCGGGAGGCGCCTCGAATATAGGCTCGGGAGATTGTGCTGATAAATTGATTGTTTGGATCGATTGATCGATCCTGCGGAAAGATCGTCGTCGGCGCGTTTGCGGCGATATTCCGCTAACATCGTCATCCGTTCGCTACCATCGCCGCCGCGCCTGACGCCCATGCCACCGCTCGACACGCTGTTGCCGTTTCTGGGAATCGCCATCCTGCTGAGCCTTGCGCCCGGGCCCGACAATATTTTCGTGCTGCTGCAGTCGGCCATGCACGGCACGCGCGCGGGCCTGACCGTGGTGCTGGGCCTGTGCACGGGTCTGGTGGTCCATACGGCGGTGGTGGCGGTGGGATTGGCCGCACTGCTGGCCGCGTCTGCGGTGGCATTTACCGTGCTGAAGATCGCCGGGGCGTTATATCTGGTCTATCTGGCGTGGCAGGCGTTTCGCGCGCCAGTTGGCGAAATCGGCAAATCGGATATGCCAGTCAGGGCGGGCCGCCATATGTACTGGCGCGGCGTGGTGATGAACCTGACCAATCCGAAGGTCGTGATCTTTTTCCTGGCGTTCCTGCCGTAGTTCGTCGATGCACGGCAAGGCCATGTGGCGCTGCAACTGATGGTGCTCGGCTTTGTGTTCATCGTGGCCACGCTGCTGGTGTTTGGATCGATCGCGTGGTTTTCCGGCGTGTTCGGCCGCTTGCTGATGCGTTCGGCGCGCGCGCAACGCGCCATCAACTGGTTCGCGGGAACGGTTTTCCTGGCGCTGGCCGGCCGGCTTGCGCTGTCGCAGCGCTGACGGCTCAGGCGAACGTGATCGCGCGGCGCCGTTCGGGGTGTTCCAGATGCGGCACGTTATTGAAGCTGAGCAGACGCTGTGTACCGCGGCCGACGATCAATTCGCAGAAACCGGTGTTGCGGAACTGCAGGTTCAGCTCGATGGCGGTCTGCGTCGGCGCACCGAGCAGGTCCGCCACGGCGCGCCCGATGGCGCCTCCGGAGCTGACTACCAGCAAGCCGTCCTCGCGCGCAGCGCCTTCCGTGGCGTGCGCCAGCGCATCCTGCATGCGCGCGCCAAACGCCTGCCATGTCTCCGGCATGGCCGGTAGCTGGTCCTGCGTCCATGCGGCAAAGGCCGCGCGGAAGGTGCGCCAGTAATCCTGATAGTCGCCGTTCTGATGGGCGCGATGGTCTGCGCCGTTGGTGAAGCTGCGGTACAGCGCTTCTCCGTCATATTCGTTGAGACCCGCATGCGTGCCGACCGGCGTTGTGGCGGCGCCCATGCCGTTCAGGATCTCCGTGGCGGTGTCTTGCTGGCGAACCAGCGTACCGGCCACCACGCGGCGGAACTGCACGCCGCGGTCCTTGAAATATTCACCCAGCCATCGCGCCTGCTGGCGGCCGACATCGGACAGGCAATCGTAGTTGGCAGCGCCGAATGAGGCTTGCCCGTGACGGACCAGAAAGAGCGTGGCCATGATGTGCGCAAGAAGCGGAAGTCGCGAAGGATCGATGCCGCGATTCTAGTCACGCAACGCTGGCGGGCCTAGAAAGACCCGCCAGAATTCATGGCGGTCATGGTTTCGCTGCATGCCGCCCGCTGCGGAGCGAGCGCGCGGCGGTCAGTCGAGCGTCACGCCAGTATCGGCGGTCAGCTTGAGCACCACGGGCAAATATGCCTTGTACGCCCGTTCGGCTTCCTGCGGCGTGTTGCCGATCGGCTCGGCGCCCATTTCCTCGATCTTCTCCTGCATGGCCGGCGATTTCACCAGCGCAACCACTTCGCGGCCGATTTTTTCGACGATGGCGTCCGGCGTCTTGGCCGGTGCCAGCAGCGTGGAAGGACCGACGATCTTGTATGCGGCGTCGTTGTAGCCGGCTTCGGCGAAGGTGGGCACATCGGGCAGCGCCTTGGCACGCGTGGTGCCGGCCACTGCCAAGGGGCGCAGCTTGCCCATGGCGATGTGCTGGCGCAGCGTGGTCACCGACCCGATCGTCAGGTTGACTTGCCCGGCGAGCAGATCGGACACCATCGGCCCTTCGCCGCGATAGGGCACGTGCAGGATGTCCACGCCGTAGGTCTTGTCCATATACGCCTGGATCGTGTGCGGCTGGGTGCCCGGGCCCCACGACCCCATGCGCAGCTTGCCCGGTTCCTTTTTTGCGTAGGCCAGCAATTCGGCCACCGTCTTGACCGGGACCGTACTGTTGACGGTCAGCACCGTGCGCGCCGTCGCGATGTCCGAAATCGGCCGAAGCTCGGTGCGCGGGTCGTACGGCAGTTTCTTGTAGAGCGCGATGTTGGCAGTGATTGGCCCGGGAATGGTCATCAGCAGCGTGTAGCCGTCCGGCGCCGACTTGGCGACGAAATCGGTGCCGATGATGCCGCCCGCGCCGCCCTTGTTCTCTACGACGACCGTTTGGCCCAGGCGTTTGGACAGCCCCTCGGCCACCTGGCGCGCGAGCGTATCGGTGAGCCCGCCGGCCGGGTAGGGCACCACAAGCCGGATCGGCTTGGTCGGATATTCGCCCTGCGCCAGCGCGCTGGCTGGCAGCACCGGCAACAGCGCGAGCGCGGCGCACGCAATGCGCATGGCACGCCGCCGCGGCGGCAGTTTCGATTGCTTCATGGTGTGTCTCCTCGTTTGTGGCCCGGTCCGCTTGGTGGACAGCGCCGCTATGGTTCCGGCTTGCCGGGCGATTCTGGTTGGGTGCAGCGAGG
>Ga0187845_1000377_pt1 | contig 26229 bp, 18 predicted proteins | sample SpaLakP09_SKY_68_FD_134515 | JGI IMG/M metagenome (GOLD analysis project Ga0187845, IMG submission 134515) | Oligotrophic lake water microbial communities from Sparkling Lake, Wisconsin, USA - SP09_SKY_68 | ecosystem: Environmental > Aquatic > Freshwater > Lake | place: USA: Sparkling Lake... | reverse complement strand
GAATACCGGTCACGCGAGTGCACATTGGCCGTGCAATCAGACCCGGCGTTGATTGAGCTGATCCTGCGCAATTTCGTTTCCAATGCCATTCGCTATACCGAGCGCGGCGGACTGCTGGTGACCTGCAGACGCCGTGGTAGCCAGGCTTTGCTGGAGGTTTTCGATACGGGCATTGGCATCGAGGCCTCGCAGCAGCGTGCTGTTTTTCGCGAATTTCACCAATTGGGCAACTCGGAGCGAGATCGAACCCAGGGGCTGGGCTTGGGTCTCGCGATCGTCGATGGCTTGGCGCGCACCTTGGGGCATGGTTTGTCACTGGACTCCCGAAAGGAGCGAGGCAGCGTTTTTCGTTTGAGCTTGCCGATCGCCACGGTGGCGGCGCTCACCGCACCATCAGTGGCCGAGCCATTGGCCGTACAGCGGCTCAATGTGCGGGTTCTGGTGGTCGACGATGATGAGGCGGTGCGATGCAGCATGTTGCACTTGCTGCGCGATTGGGGCTGCGAGTGCGAAGCGGTTGAAAGCATCGAGGACGCACTAGCCTTGGCGCAGGATTGGTCGCCCGAATTCGTCATCAGCGATTACCGCCTGCGTAACCAGCGCACTGGCGTGGAAGTCATCGCGGCGTTGCGCGCCTTGGTAGGGCAGGATCTGCCTGCACTGCTGATTACCGGTGACACCGCGCGACAACGACTGCGCGAAGTGGTGGACAGCGGGTTGCCGTTGCTGCACAAGCCCGTACCGCCCAGCCGCCTTTACCGTGAGATGGTTACCGCGCTGCCGCGCTGATATTGCCGGCAACGCGGGCGGACTCCAAATAGCTCGTTTCAACGTCCAAGATGGCGGTCTTGGATGACTGCTTTGGGCACAAAGCGGCTGCACGCCTTCCGGCATCGAACGACAGGACCTGGCCGGGACTTCCAGCTCGTGCTCCACGCCGAGCGCGGCCCCTCAAGCTGCCAAGGCCTGACCGTCCAGACTTCGAAGCGCTGAGCTAGCGCGCCGACCGATCTCCGGCAGTCGGCGCTTCAAGCCGGGCGCGGGGAAGTGAACCCGACACCGATCAGGTGCTCAAAAAATAGGCAGCGCCGATCGCAGCCCGTCCACCAACGGCTTGCCGTGATCGTGCCGGCTTTATCCACAGCCTTGTCCACGGCTGCGGTGGACAACTGCGCTGCGCCTGAACCTCGCCCTGACCAGCAACAGCGCATGGCGCGCGGCCAGTTGGCGCGCCTGGAGGTCGTCCAGCTGCTCGTTCGCCCCGGGGGCTGCAGGAGGGTTGTCGGCGTCCAGGCGGGCGATCCAGGAGCTCATGCACAGATCCACCAGCGTGGTGGCTGAAGGCGCCTCTCCCTCACGGAAGCCAGCCCACAGGTCGATCAGCGCGCGCACGGGGTAACCCTTCAGCGCCGGCTCCAGGCGCTCGAGCATGGCGTCCAGCGGCACCAGCTGGCCGGGGCGCGTGAACAAGGGCTGGGATTGCTTCATGGCCTGCACCTGCGGTGAATCGGCGGGGAGGGTCGAGTCGGCGAATTCATCCTATGCGACTTGGTGCCAGAGTGCCACCTGGAAGGCCTCGGCGCCGTCAGTTCTTTCGGCGGTTCACCCGATAGCCCCCAAGACGCCTTGGCGGAGCGCTTCGGCGGTCACCCAAGGTTCCGGCGCCACGTCTGCAGTCGCCCCGGCAGCGGCGTCAAGTCCTCCAGGTAGCCCACGATTCAGGCCCTTTGCCTGTCCGTCGCGCTATCTGGCATCAGGCGGCCGCCGGCGCCTGGTTGTATAATTAAACATAGTTTGTTTATTGCAAATGCACGTCGTTCAAACTGCTGAATGGTGACGCGATGCCCAACCAGAGACTTGTTCCCACCTCAGGCGCCTGCTCGAAAGCCGAGCTCGTGTCCCATGGCCTTGGAGGCCTGACCCGCCGCACATTTGGCTCGTTGCCGCTGGCCCTTGCCTTTGCCGGTTGCACTACAGCGCCTGCAGGCAGCTTGTTGCACCGGCGCCGTGGCACGTTGCGGGTTGAGGGCACCCGGTTGCTCAGCGCCAGCGGCCATCCTTTCGTCATGCGCGGAATCAACCTGCAGTACGGCGATGCGCCGGCAGAGCGCCTGGCGATGATTGACGAGATAGCCGACACACGAGCAAACACCATCCGACTGCTGTTGCGCCAAGGCACGACGCCGCTGCAGCTTCGCCAGGCGCTCGACCGCATCCTGGCCCGCGGCCTCGTCGTCGTGCTGATGTATTGGGACGAAGACGTCACCTGCAAAAGCGGCATTGACGGCTTCGACGTCGCCATGACTCGCTGGACGACGACCTGGCGCGATGTGCTGCTAGACCCCAAGTACCGCGACCGCATGGTGATCAACATCGTCAATGAGTGGGGCGAGCCGGATGCGCATGACACGTACGCCGCCACCTACCAACGCGCCATTCCCGCGTTGCGAGCGGTCGGCTACGACTTCCCGCTGATGATCGACGCCGCCCACTGCGGCCAGCAGCACAGCGTGTTCGACCGTGGCGGTGCACGCCGTTTGCTTGAGTCCGACCCTCTGCGCAATCTCATCTTCTCGTGCCACGCCTACTGGAGTTACCAGACGCCGGCCCCGCTGGAAGCGGCCGTGGCCTTGGTGCAGAGTCAAGGCTTGGCTTTCGCATGGGGAGAGTTCGGGCAGGCCGCTTACCAGGCAGACATCGGCCGCAGTACCGATCATCGCCACGTGCTGAGCCATGCCGAGGCGCACGACATTCACTACCTCGCCTGGTCCTGGTTTGGCAACGGTGCGCAGGACCGCATCCTCGACATGCGCGAGCCGGGCCCGGCACCGGTATTGACCGCCTATGGCCGCGAAATCGTGGACGGTGGCGCGGGTTTCAAGGGCATTCGGGCCACGGCATTGCCGCTGCGCTGAAGATGCCCGCGCCGCGATCGCGCGGCACGCCGACCCGCGCGTCAGGCGGCGATCTTCTGCCCCGGGCCGGAGCGCCGTCTGGAGACTCGCTGCTTCTCAATTTCGGAACTTCCTCGCAGCACCAGTTCCACCGGGAGCAGGGTGTCTCCAGGTGCGATGTCGCCCTCGATCAAGGCCATGGCTGCTGCGTGGCCCAGCGCCTCCTTGTCAAGGCGCACGGTCGACAGGCCGGGCTCGCTGTGCGCGGCTGCGTCAATGTCGTCGTAGCCAATGAAGCGAATGTCCTGCGGCACGCGAACACCGGCGGCGTGGCATGCCTCCATCGCGTGCAAGGCCGTGATGTCGTTGTAGGCAAACACGGCATCAGGGCGCTGTGGCAGCGCCAGCAGGCGACGCATGGCGTCCCCACTGGCCTCGGCGTACGGGAGGTCCGGATCCAGCGTGACTTCGAGCTCTGGGTCGGCCAGGATGCGGGCCTCAAACAGTGCGCGGCGGAAGCCCTTGGTGCGCAACGCGATGGAGTGATGCACCGGCGGGCCGAAGATCGCGGCGACACGCTTGGCACCGGTGTCTAGCAGGTGACGGGTGGCCATCAGCGCGCCAGCGAGGTTGTCGTCGTTGACGCAGCGCTGGCCCGGCACGAAATGGTCGGCCAGCACCATCGGCAACTCGCAACTGCGCAACGCGTCCATGCATTCGGTGTCGAAGTAGCCCACGCTGAGCAGCGCGTCGGGCTCATGCCGCCGCACACGGGCGGCGATGTCGTCGCTGGGCGCCACGGACAGCACGCTCAGCACCACGTCCTCGGCCTCACGACAGGCCGTTTCAACGCCGTGCAGCACGTACGAATAGAAGTGGTTGGCCGCCAGTGAGCCCTGCAGACTGCGGTTGTAGACAAGCAGGATGCGGCGGGGCTTGCCGACACGCAGCCGGCCGAGGTCGTAGCCGTGTTGCTCGGCCACGCGCAACACCTCGGCCCGCGTGCTCGCCGATGGACCGGCCTGGCCCTTCAGTGAACGCGACACGGTGCCAATCGAAACGCCTGCCAGCAGCGCCAGCTCGCGGATGGTCAAATTCGGCTTCACGGTCATGTTGACACCCAGGCTGTCAGACGCAATTCAAGGCAGGCATTTTGGCATCGCATTGGAACAGTGTTCTGCATTTGCGAATGTTAGCGCACCCAAATGTTTGATTACTAAACTTTGGAACGAATTCGGATGCCGATCGTGCGCCGTCGTCACGCCGATAGCAGCGCGGTCTGCAACTCGGCAAGAGTGGGTGCCGCCGCCCCGGCCCGGGTGCAAGCCAGGCTTGCTGCGGCCAGCGCGTAGGCGAGTTGGTGATCCGCAGGCAGCCCCAGGTCCAGCGCCAGCAGCAAGCCGGCCATGCTGGCGTCGCCCGCGCCGACGGTGTCCACGACGTGGACCGGCAGCGGCGGCCGGCTCAGCGGTGGGCGGCCGGGCGCGAAGAGCGTCATGCCGCGGGCGCCCTGGGTGTAGAGCCAGGTGGCCTGAGGGTTGATCTCCCGCAGCGCAGCCAGGCTTGCCGCAGGTTCCTGGCCGGGGAGGTACCCCATGAGGTCCTCGTCGCTCAGCTTGACCACCGACGCGCGGCGCACCAGGCGCTGAAGGCGGTCGAGGTCGTGCGGCTGCATCAGCGCACGGTGATTGGGGTCGAAGGCGATGCGCACGGCCGGCGGCAGCCCCCGCGCAACGTCTTCAAGCACCGTGCCCAGCGGCTCGCGCACGAGGCTGATACCGCCGAACAGGGCCCAACGTGCATGTTTTGCCCAGCCGGCTGGCAGCAGGGCCGGGTCGAAGGCGAGGTCCGCGCTGCGTTCTCCGATGAAGAAATAGTGCGGAGGGTCCAGCCTGTCGACGACGGCGAGCAGCGGCGGGCGGCCCTCCACGCGCTGGATGAAGCGCTCGTCAAGGCCGGCAGCGCGGCTGGCGGCCTGCAGTGGCTGGCCGAAGCTGTCGGTGCTGATGGCCCCCGCCCAGGCGGACGGCAGGCCGAGCGCGCTGCATGCTCGGGCGACGTTCCACGGCGCGCCGCCGCACAGCGCACGAAAGCCGCCGGCGCCGTCCGTCACCAGGTCGGTCAGCGCTTCGCCAAAGCTGACGAGGACGGGCTCGCGGTCGGATGCGGCGTTCATGCCGGCACCGCAGTGCGCTTGGGCGCCACGCCGACAGCGGACAAAACGTCCTGGCAGGCCCCCATGGTGTGGTAGTCGGTCTTGCCTGCAGGGCTTTTCTCGTCCGTGAGCTTGCGGTTGTCGGGCCCGAGGATGCGGTACCAGGCGCCGTGCTCGTGGTCGACAAAGTGCTGCCAGGCGTAGCCCCAGAGGCGGTCGTACCACTGCCAGTAGGCGTCGTCGCCGGTGCGCACGGCCAGCCATGCCGCGGCGGCGAGGCTCTCGGCCTGCACCCAGAAATACTTGTCGGCATCGCAGACCTCGCCGCCTGGGGCAAAGCCGTAAACCAGGCCGCCGTGGGTGGCGTCCCAGCCATGGCGCACGGCGGTGTCGAAGAAGTGACGGGCCGTGGGCAGCAGCCAGCCGGGCGCCGCATCGCCCAGGCGGCGCTCCAGCATCAGCAGCAGCTTGGCCCACTCGGTGAGGTGGCCGGTCTGGAAGCCCCAGGGACGGAAGATGTTGGTCTTGTCGTCGCGGTTGTAGTCCCAGTCGGGCGTCCAGTCGGTCTTGTAGTGCTCCCAGACCAGGCCGCCAGTGAGGGCGGCCTGGCGCTGGGCGATGGAGCCGGCCAGCACCAGCGCTCGGTCGAGGTAGCGCGCCTCGCCGGTGGCAGCGTGGGCGGCCAGCATGGCTTCGCAGGCGTGCATGTTGGCGTTCTGGCCGCGGTAGGCACCCACGTGCCAGTCCGGCGTCGCCTCGTCGGCGTAGAGACTGTGGACGGGCTCCCAGAAGCGCTGTTCCATCAGTTCAAAAGTCGCGGCGATGCCCTCGCCAGCGCCGGGTACGCCGGCTTGCGCGGCGTGGGCATGGGCCAGCAGCACGAAGGCCAGGCCATAGCAGTGGTGGGTGCCGTCAGTGACGGTGGCGTGCCCGTCGTGCCAGTCAAGCATCCAGGCGTAGCCGCCCTGAGGCTGGGCGTGGGCCTGATTCACGAAGGCCAGCGCGTGGGCCACGTCGGCCACCGGCCCGCCGAACCAGCGCCAGGCCAGCGCGTGGTTGAAGACGAAGCGCGTGCTGCTGACCAGGTGGCGCGTGCGGCGGTCGTAGACGGTGCCGTCGTCCTTGAAGAACTGGAAGCAGCCGCCGATCGGGTCTTTGGCGCGCGGCGCGTAGAAAGCCAGGGTGTGGCGCATGTGGGCCAGCAGGACCTGGGGGTCACGGAAGTCGGGCAGAGGGGGTGTCATGCGGTGTCAACGGAGTGCCGTTGCAGTCCTGACAGCGGCGCCACAGATGGGACCGACCGGCAGGGAAAAGCGGTTTGAACAAAAAAGGCCTCGGCCGACAACGCGTGCCTGCCGAGGCCCAAGTCCACGAGGACGAGGACGACAAATGATCAGAACTTCGCGCGCAACCCGATCAGGTACTTGCGCTCATAAAGGTTGTTTTGGTACTTCTGGTCCTGCCAGGTCACGTAGTAGCGCTCGTACTCGTTGGTCAGGTTGGAGACCTGGCCATAGAGCGAGATCTTGGGCGTGATGTCGTACGACAGCGAGGCGTCGACATAGCGTGTGGCGTCCTGGTACAGCACCATGCCCGGCAGGCCTTGGAAGTTGTTCTGGTCGACGCGCTTGGAGCGGTAGTTCTGTGCGATACGCGCCTGCCAGCCGTAGCCTTCGTACCAGAGCACGAGGTTGGTCTGGTTGCGCGAGTTGTCGCCGAACAGCATCTTGTTGCCGGCCAGGTCGTTGCCCTTGGTGTCGGCCAGGGAGAGCGTGTAGGTCGCTTCGACGCCGAAGTTCGAAAGCATGCTCGACACGAAGTCCAGGCGCTGGCGGGTGCTCAGCTCCAGGCCCTTGAGCTTGTTGCCGCTCTGCTGGATGGGCGTCGAGATGGTCGTGCCGCGGCGCACCACGCCGTCCGCATCGGCGATGTCAGGGCGAGCCACCGAGCCACTGCCGATGGAGTTGGCGACGTTGATCTGGTACAGCGCCAGGCTCAGCATGCCACCCGGGCGGTTGTACCACTCGAAGGACAGGTCAAAGTTAGACGACCGCCACGGCTTGAGGTCGGGGTTGCCGCCCTGACTGCCGCCGGTCGCGCGGAAGATGGGAGGCGTGAACGAGGTGTCGATGGAATAGTCCAGACGCAAACCGTCGCCCCACTGGTTCAGGTCCAGCACGCTCATGTTCTTGGCGTAGGACGCGCGGATCTTCACGTCCTGGACCGGGTCGATCGCGAAGTTGATCGCGGGCAGCACATCGGAGAACTTGCGCGACTGCGACCTCTCGCCCAGGTCCTTGCCCGGAGCGCCATAGCCGTCGCTGGTGCCAACGAGGTGGTTGATCAGGTCGAACTTCGTCTTCACGACCTTGACGCCCGCGTTGGCGGCGTAGGGCATGTCGCCGATGTATCCCTTCGCATTCCCCTGGACGTAGAACGAGTCCTGCTTGAAGTTGATGCGATAGGACTGCGCCGGGTCGATGGCTTCCTTGTCGCCCGGATAGATGCCCTGATGGAAGGCCGCAGGGTCATCCATCGCCTTCATGTTCAGCGCCAACAGCGTGGGCGTGCCGCCTGGCATGTTGGTGAGCGGGCCGAATTGGCCCTTGAAGGCGGGGCCGTTGATCTTGCTCATGATGCCGCCCTGGAACCCCTCGCCGGCACCGTTGCGGGCCTTGCAGGTGCCCCAATCCAGCGCGAGGTCAAAGGCCTTCCACTTGACCAGGCAGCCTGCGGGGTCAGAAGCGCCCTGGCCGGCATACATCGGGGCCAGGCGATCAAAGCGGAAGTTCTCGACGTCGCGCGTGCCGTGGCGCATGCCGAAGTCCACGCTCATCTTGTTGCCGAAGTCGTAGCTGCCATCCAGGCGGAAAGCGTTCGCAGTGACCTGGGCGTGGTTGTTGCCTTCGGAGGAAATGGTCTTGAGCGCGTACTTCGTCGGATCAGTGAACAGGTTGGTGACGCCGGCCGGCAGGTTCCACACCGGATGGTCGCCCGTGTAGTCGACTGAGCCCGGCAGCGTGTTCACGCGGAAGCCGCCGGGATTGAAAGCGACTTTGCCCGTGGGGTAGTTGCCGATGCCGTTGAACCACTGATTGCCGTCGGTCAGGGAGAACTGCGAGTAGGAGTTGTCTGAGTTCTGGTGCGCCTTGCCGGACAGCGCACGGACCTTGAGCTTCAGTGGGCCGCCGTTGTCATATTCCAGCTCGAGATTCAGGTTCGTGGACTTCGACTTCTGGACGTTGGTCTCGTTGTAGCTGTCGAAGTTGGGGATCATCAGGTCATAGCGCTGCACCGTGTTGAGCAGGAAGCCGCCATTGCCGTCGTTGAAGCCGCTGGGCAGGGCGACCTTGGGCGTTGACTTGCCCGGGGTGAACTCGGCGCCGGACCAGGAGATGTTGCCCATCTGGATACCGGCGGCGCGGTTGTACTGGTCCTGCTTGGTGAAGAACGCTTCGGCGGTCAGGCGCAGGTCGTCGGTCAGCTCCGCCTGGAAGGCGGCATTCACGCCCGCACGCTTGCGTTCCAGGTCGCGCTTGAGCGCGCGGTGCTGTCCAGAGGCAATGTAGGCATCTTTGGCGTTGCCGTTGCCGTTCACGTCGTAGCCACCACCGGCGCCAGGGATGACGGTGCCGCGGAGCACGCTGCCTGCCGGATGGTCATTGGAGCGGAAGGTGGCGCCGTCCAGGCTTTCGTTGCGGATGCTGAAGCTGCCGTCCAGACCTTCACGGGCGTTGTAGTTGTTGGAGTCGCTGACAGCAGCGGACAGCAGGAAGCCCATGCCCTCGTTCCGGTAAGCCACCAGACCATTGGCCGACGGCGAAGCGCGGTCGACCTTGCTGCCGTTGCCGTATTCGACCGCCACCGAGGAGGTCAGACCCTTGCTCAGGTCCAGGGGGCGAATGGTGCGCAGGTTGATGGTGCCGGAGATGCCGGCGCCCAGCAGCTTGCCGGTGGACGACTTGTAGACGTCGGCACCCGCGAACAGCTGTGAAGGAATGTCGGAGTAGTTGGGGCGCGTGCTCGTCACGCTGCCGGCGGTGATGAATTCTTCGCCGTTGAGCAGCGTGCCGACCTGGGGCAGGCCACGGATGTTGACGGTCGTGCCTTCGCCGGCCTCGCGGCGGATCTGCACGCCGCTGATGCGCTGCAGCGAGTCGGAGATCGTCGTGTCAGGCAGCTTGCCGATGTCCTGCGCCGAGATGGAATCGACGATGGTGGCGGCGTTGCGCTTGAGGTCGATGGCCTTTTCCTGCGACTTGCGCAGGCCCGTCACGATGACGGTTTCCAGTTGCGCGGCGCCTTTGTCGGCTGCAGCGGCCTCGGCGGTGGGCGCTTGCGGGGCGGTCTGCGCTTGAGCGGGCGCAATCCAGCAAGCGAGTGAACTGGCCACGGCGGTGGCAGTGAGCGCATGCGGGGTGCGCAGTCGGTAAGGCTTCATCTTCTGGTCTCCTAGTGTTATCGAGCGGGTGGTAATGAATGAAAGGGATGCGGCCTGAAGCCGTCTACTGCGGGAAATCGGTTCACTCCAGGCGCCGCGCGGCGTGGGCGAGCCCCACGGCGGTGACCGGCACGCTGGCGTCACCCAGGTAGCCGACACGCACGGGCGTGCCGGGAACGAGGTCGATGAAGTTGTCGTCGAACCGCACGCCTGGCGCGCTGAGCCACAGGCCCTTGAGCGGCCGGCGCACGCTGAGCCACCACGCCTGCCCCTCACGGCGGGCTTGCAGGCCGGCATCGGGGAAGTCGCGGAAGCGGAACGGTTCGGGCCAGGCGCTGTCGCTGGACACGAGGCGCGCGCCATCGTGCAGCTGCGCGGTCGCGACGACATGCGCCTCGGGCAGCGCCAGTGCCACATCGGCTTCGGTGGTGCCGTTGGCGCCGGCGACGAGCTCGATGCGGGTTCGGCCAAGCAATTCGCCCTGCAGGTCATGCAGTTGCAGCGACAGCGTGAGCGGCGTGTCCTCGGCCAGAGACGACATGACCCACACGCGCAGGCCGTCGGCGCCCTGGCGCACCGCCACGCTCAGCGGCGCCAGCGCCCGCCGGACAGCGTGCCAGGCGGGCTTCACCTCGCCGGCCGAGTCGATCAGCGCCCAGCTGGTGCTGGGCCAGCAGTCATTGAGCTGCCACACGAGCGCCCCGCCGACGGCGCGTCGGCCTGGGCGCTGCCAGCGGCGGCGGTAGTCCTGGTAGGCGTAGCGCATCGCCTCGGCCTGCACGAACTGCGTGCCGTAGACCTGGTCGGCCAGCGTCGTGCCCACGCGCAATGTGTCGGCCAGGTAGACCGCCAGGCGCCGGTGGCCGTCCATCAGCAGCAGGCCGGCCTTGTTGTGCCAGGCCAGGCTCTCGCTGTGGGGATGCTGGTCGGCCGGCGCCAGCGTCTTCTGCAGCAGCGTCAGCGACGGATGAGACTGCATGCCGAACTCGCTGACGAAGCGGCCTTCGAACTTGTGGTACTCGACATACGGGGCCATCTGGCCGTGCCACACCTCCCACGTGTGGCGGTCGCCGACGGTGGGCTCGCTGGACAGCACGATGCCGCCCTCGGCTGGCGAGTAAGGGCTGCCGGGCCAGTAGGGCCGCTCGGGGTCCAGCGTGGCACACAGTTGCGGCAGCAACCCCTCGTAGATACGGCGCGCCGGCATCAGGTCGCCCGGCTTGTCAGGGCCGTGGCGCCCCACCGATTCGGCAATGGCGTAGTCCTCGTTGTTGCCGCACCAGAGGGCCAGCGAAGCACGGTGGCGCAGGCGCTTGATGGCGGCGATGGCCTCCTCGCGGACGCTGTCGACGAACTCGTCATGCGCGGGATAGATGCCGCAGGCGAACAGGAAGTCCTGCCACACCAGCAGGCCCAGCTCGTCGCAGGCGTCGTAGAAGGCCTCGTCCTCGTAGATGCCGCCAGCCCAGACGCGCAGCATCACCATGTTGGCGTCACGCGCCTGCTGCACCCGCTCGCGGTAGCGATCGGGCGTCATGCGGTTGAGCAGGTTGTCGTCGGGAATCCAGTTGGCCCCGCCGGTGAAGAACTCGCGGCCATTGACGGCGAAGTGGAAGGACGATCCCGCCTCCCCTGCGACCGGCTGCTGCAGCAGAGCCAGGCGGCGCAGGCCCAGGCGGCGCTCGCTGCGGTCCAGCACCGCACCTTCGGCATTGCACAGCTCGGTGACCAGGCAGTAGAGCGGCTGCCCACCCATGCCGGCCGGCCACCACAGCTGCGGCTCGTTGACCGTGAACTCAGCCGCGCCAACGCCCGCGGTATCGACGCCGACGGTGCACGCCGCCACCTCGCTGCCATCCGGGCCCAACAGCACATGCCGCAGCGACAGCCCCGGCACGCCGGCGGAGCCGCCCAGCTCGGCATGCACCGTGACGGTGGCAACGCTGTCATCGTGGCTCAGGCTGATGGGCGTGTGCAGCTCGGCGATGCGGCATGAATAGGCCTGCAGCTTCACCGGCTTCCAGGGGCCGCTGGTCAGCAGCACGGGGCCCCAGTCCCAGCCGTAGTGGTATTGCGCCTTGCGCACGTACAGCCGGCTGCTGTCGCCGTTCCACAGCGGCAGCTTTTCATGGCGCGCTTCCACCTCGCGGCCGCGCAGCAGCGGCGAGTCGAAAACGAGCACGAGGCGGTTGGCGCCTTCGCGCAGCCACGGGCGCACCGGCAGCCGGTACGGAACGAACATGTTGTCGCTGCGAAGCAGGCAATGCCCGTTCACCCACACCTGGGCGAACGTGTCCAGGCCCTCGCAGACGAGATCCAGCTCGCCTTGGGCGGGCAGGTCCTGCAGGTCGAAGTCCAGCCGGTAGACCCAGTTGCGCTGCGCCACCCACTGCACGTCGCGCTCGTTCATGGCAACGTGTGGGTCGGGGATCAGACCTTCGTGCAGCAGATCCTGGTAGACGTTGCCTGGCACCTGGGCGCGATGCCACCCACCCGGCTCCGCCAGGAGGGCGTCCAGCGGCGTGCCGTCATCGAACGCGCGGCAGAGCCAGCGGCTGGGCAGGGGGATCTCGGTCAGGGGCAAAGTCGTCATGAGGGAAAGAGCCGGCGGTAGCGAAGAGGTTGCGCACTTGTGGCTGCGGCAGCAGCGCCGGCTCCAACATGGCAAACACGGGGGGGCCGACCGATCCACAAGACACAACAACGTAAACAATCGCTTCTGTTTACATGTATATGTCGGAGCGCAACTGTGCCCACTTCGTCTGCAAAATAGAAATAGGGAAAACGTTTAGCGCGTGCACGTTGACAACATGCGAACCGGATCGCTATTGTTTCCCTGTTTAATAAACGGTATCGCAAGGGTCTGAGCCGCGCAAGCGCGCACCGCACGCGGCGGGCCCTGTCCGTGCTTCCAGCAATCCCGCGAGCGGCAAGCCGGCCCCTCACTACGCCCTAACGACATCGCTGCTGACCCGCATGATTGAACGTGTACTTGTTCTGGGCGGCGGCACCGCCGGCTGGATGACGGCGCTGGCTTTGGCCCAGCGCTCGAGCCACGGCCGGCCGCTGTTGGTCACGCTGGTCGACTCGGCATCCATCGGCACCATTGGGGTCGGCGAGGCCACGGTTCCCGCCATCCTCGACTACCTGGCCGACGTGAAGGCCGACCTGCCGGCCCTCATCCGCGACAGCCAGGCGACGTTGAAGGCCGGCATCTCCTTCCAGGACTGGCGCGCGGTCGGCGAGCGCTACTTCCACGGCTTCGGGCTGCACGGCGCCACGGCAGACGGCGTCGGCTTCCATCACGTGCTGGGCTGGCTGCACGCCCAGGGCCGCGGGGGCGACCTGAAGTTGGAGGACTTCAGCCTGTGCGCGCAGATGGCGCTGCGCGGCCGCTTCCGCGCGCCGCCCGAGCAGCCGCAGGCCGAACACGATGTCTACCGCTGGGCGCTGCACCTGGACGCCGGCCTCTTCGCCCAACACCTGCGCCAACAAGCGCTGCGCACCGGCGTGCAGCATGTGGACGGGGTGTTCGAGCACGCCGAGACCGATGCCGTGACCGGCGCGCTGACCGCCATCACGCTGACCGGCGGCCGCCGCTTGGAGGCCGACCTGTTCATCGATTGCTCGGGCTTCCGCGGCCTGCTGATCCGCCAGGCGATGCAGCAGCCGTGGGTCAGCTGGCGCCACTGGCTGCCTTGCGACCGCGCCGTGGCCCAGCCCACCGCCAGCACGGCGCCGCCCACGCCCTACACCGTGTCTCAGGCCCTCACCGCCGGCTGGCGCTGGCGCATCCCACTGCAGCACCGCGTGGGCAACGGGCATGTGTACGCCTCCGAGTTCATGGGCGACGACGAGGCCCTGGCACTGCTGCAGGCCCACGCGGACGGCGAGGCACTGGCCGACCCGAACTGGATCCGCTTCGATCCCGGCCTTGTCGAGCAGCCATGGGTGCGCAACGTCGTGGCCATCGGGCTGTCAGCCGGCTTCCTGGAGCCGCTCGAGTCCACCGGCATCACCCTCATCCACTCGGCCATCGACAAGCTGCAGACGCTGTGGCCCGACGGCCCGCTGGCGCCGGCGCTGGCCGCCGAGTTCAACCGCAGTTCGCGGCTGGAGATGGAGCGCATCCGCGACTTCCTCGTGCTGCACTACGCCGTCAGCACGCGACGTGACAGCGAGTTCTGGCGGCACGTCACCCACGCGCCCCTGCCAGACAGCCTTGCGCACAAGCTGGAGGTCTTCCGCGCCAATGGTCATTTCGTGCGCCATGAGTGGGAGACGTTCCAGGACAACAGCTGGCTGGCCGTCTACACCGGCATGGGCGTCGTGCCACGACGACAGGACGCGCGGCTGGCGCGCTTTCCGGCGGCCCAGGTGTTGCAGGCCTGCGAGTCCATGAAGGCCCAGATCCGGCGCACCGCCGAACAAGCCCCACTGCCGGATGCCGAGGCCCTGGCCCGGGCCCGGGCCCAAACCCGCAAACAATGAAATCCGTGTCCGCATCAGCATCGCATCCGCAAGCTCCCTCAGCGGTCAAGCGCATCGTCATCCTCGGCGGCGGCAGCGCCGGCTGGATGACGGCCGCCGCCCTGGCGCAAGCCTTCCAGGGATCACGCAGCATCCGCGTCGTCGACAGCGACGCCATCGGCACGGTCGGCGTGGGTGAGGCCACGATCCCGCAGATGCGCAGCTTCAACCATGCAATCGGGCTGGAGGAAGAGGAGTTCCTGCGTCGCACGAAAGCCACCTTCAAGCTGGGCATCGAGTTCGTGGACTGGGGACAGCTCGGCGAACGCTACCTCCACACCTTCGGCGGCGTGGGCCGGGACATGGGCCTGGTGGCCTTCCATCACTTCTGGGTGCGCATGCGCAACCAGGGCCGCGCCGAACCGCTGGAGGCCTATGCCCTCAACAGCCTGGCCTGCGAGGCACAACGCTTCGCTCCCGAGGCGCGGCCGCCCCACCTGGACGGCCCGCCGGTGCCGCTGTCGTACGCCTATCACTTCGATGCCGGGCTGTACGCGGCCACGCTGCGCCAGATCAGCGAGGCCCGCGGCGTGCGGCGCACGGAAGGCCGGGTGCGCCAGGTGTTGCAGCGCCCGGGCGACGGCTTCGTGACGGCACTCGTGATGGAGAGCGGCGAGCAGATCGAGGGTGACCTGTTCATCGACTGCAGCGGCTTCCACGGCGTGCTTATCGAGGACGCGCTGCACACCGGCTACGACGACTGGACCCACTGGCTGCCGTGCAACCGTGCCGTCGCGGTGCCGTGCGCCAGCGTGCAGCCGCTCACGCCCTTCACGCGCTCGACCGCGCGCAGCGCCGGCTGGCAGTGGCGCATTCCGCTGCAGCATCGAATCGGCAACGGCCACGTCTTCTCCAGCGAACACCTCAGCGAAGACGAGGCCACGGCCACGCTGCTGGCGAACCTGGACGGCCCGGCACTGGCCGAACCCCGCACGCTGCGGTTCACGACCGGCAAGCGCAAGCAGATGTGGAACAAGAACGTCGTGGCGGTCGGGCTGGCGAGCGGCTTCCTGGAGCCGCTCGAGTCCACGAGCCTCTACCTCGTGCAATCCAGCATTTCGCGGTTGATCCAGTTCTTCCCGCACGCCGACTTCAACCAGGCCGACATCGACGAGCACAACCTGCAGGCTGACGAGGAGTTCGAGCGCATCCGCGACTTCATCATCCTGCACTACCACCTCACCCGGCGCGACGACAGCCCCTTCTGGCGCCATGTGCGCACGATGGAGGTGCCTGAGACGCTGCGCCGCAAGATGCAGGCGTTTGAGCGTGCGGGCCACCTTCATCCCTTGGCCCGCGACCTGTTTGCCGACCCGAGCTGGCTGCAGGTGATGGTGGGCCAGGGCCTGATGCCCCGGCGCCACCATCCGCTGGCCGACCAGCTCACCGATGCCGAGTGCGACTTCTTCCTGAAGCACGTGCACCGGCACCTCGCCGGCATCGCCCAGAGCCTCCCGCACCACGCCGACTACGTGGCGCGCTACAGCGGCTTAGCCTCAGCGCAGCCGGCCTGAGCCGACCGCGGCTCAGCCGGCCCGTGGCGTCTCCTCGTCAGACATCTTCCTCGGGAACGGCGCAAACCACGCGCCCAGCAGCGACGGGATGGCCGCGAACATCACAACGATGAAGTAGGTCTTGTAGCCGAGGTGATCGGCCAGCGGGCCCGACATCATCTGCGTGGGCACCAACGTCAGGTTCATCAGCGAGTTGGCGAAGGCGTAGTGGGTCATGTGGAACCGACCCGGGGAGATCTGCTGCATCATGTAGAGCATGTTGGCCACCATGCCGAAGCTGTAGCCGAACTTCTCGATCGTGACGAGCGTGGCGATGGTCCACAGCGACAGTTGGTGCCCGGGGCCGGCCAGCTGAGACAGCACCACGAAGGACAGGTGCGGGATGTTCAGGCACAGGGCCATGAAGAACAGCGTCTTGCGGTTCAGGCCATATTTGGTCAGGAAGGCCCCGCCCAGCAGGCCGGCGACCAGGCTGACGGCCGTGCTGACCGTGCCGTCGATGATGCCCTTTTCCTTCAGCGACAGGCCCACGCCGCCGTCATCCGTCGAGGCCTGCAGGAACAGCGGCCCTTCCATCAGCAGCAGCCCTTCCGAACAGCGGTAGAGCAGCACGAAGAGCAGCATGCCCCAGATGCTGTCCTTCTTGAGGAAGTCCAGCACCGCATCCCAGAAGGTCCTGGCTGCGTCGCGCATGCTGTCGGGCCGCACACCGACCGAGCCGGTGGGCAGCATGAACCAGTGGTAGACCGCCAGCAGCACCAGCGTGGCGGCGCCCAGGCCCATGGACCAGGCCCACGCCGCCTCGGCGCTGAGGTGGTGGTCTTCCTTGAGCATGCCAGCGAGCCACACGAGCAGCGCCGTCGAGAACAGGCGGCCCACGCTCCAGAACACCCCCTGCACACCGATGTAGCGCGCCTGGTTCTTGGCATCCAGGGCCGTGATGTAGACGCCGTCCGCGCAGATGTCCTGGGTGGCCGAAGCGAAGGCCAGCACCCACAGCACCGCGATGACGATCTGGAAGTAGTTCGGCAGCGGCAACGACACGGCGATGCCGCATAGCAGCAACGCCATCAGCAGTTCCATGGCCAGCACGAAGAACTTCTTCGTCTTGTACATGTCCAGGAAGGCGGCCCAGAACGGCTTGAGCGACCAGGCGATGCCGATGCTGGCGGTGGCGAGGGTGATCTCGCTGTCGGAGTGGCCCAGATCCTTGAACATCGTGCCCGCCACCCAGATGACGACGGCGTAGGGAATGCCCATTGCGAAATACGAGGACGACACCCAAAACCAAGGGTTGCGGACGGGCTTGGATGCAGAACTCATGGGGTTGGGATTCGCAACAAGTGGAATATTTGTTTATGAAACATCTAATTGTTGCGCAATGAGGTGGCCTGTGCACTAGGGAAGGGCCTGAGCCGGACCGCTTCTTCGAAGCGCGGTTCGCCACGCGACGCCGCGCAAAGCCCTGCCGTGCTCCGCAGAGCGGCATGCCGTGGCGATCCTGAGGACTATCCCCAGGTCGACTGGAGCCGGGGGGCTCGCCGTCGGCAGAAATCTGCGCAATAATTTGTTGCGTAAACAATATAAAACGCATCGCGGCCGCAATCAGGTCCCGGCGGCTGCCAAGCGCCGGCTGCCGGCGGTTCCCAACATTCCCACAGCTTCGTCGCCCGACGGCAGCGAAGGCTCGATCTGCCATGCCCGACACCCCAGATTTACTATCGCCCGACACCTTGAAGGCCTGGCGCACCCGCTGGCGCGACGAGTTGCTGTTGAACGTGCTGCCGTGGTGGCGTCGCGAAATCTTCGACGCCGAGGGCCGCGTGCTGGCCGGCCGAAGCAATGACGGCATGGCGCTGGACGGCCCGCGCAGTGCGGTGCTGGGCACGCGGCTGCTGTGGACCTTCGCCAGCGCCGAGGCGCGGCTGGGCGAACGGGCCGGCCCTCAGCTCGACTGGGCGTGGGCCTGGGTGCGTGACCGGCTGACCGACGCCGATCACGGCGGCGTGTTCTGGCATGTCGACGCCGACGGTCGCGCGCTCGACGACCACAAGCAGGTGTATGCGCAGGCCTTTGCCATCTACGCCTTGTGTGCCGTGCGCGACGCGCGGCCGGACGTGGGTGACCAGGCATTGGCGCAGGCGCTCGGCTTCTTCGACCTTCTGCAGGCCCACGCCTTCGATGAAGCCGACGGCGGTTGCTGGGAGGGCTTCACGCGCGACTGGCAGCCGATGCAGGACTCGCGCCTGTCCGCCAAGGAGCCGGCCGCCGCCAAGACGATGAACACCATGCTGCACGTGCTGGAGGCGCTGACCGAACTGCTGCGGCACCATCGCAGCGCGGCGGTCGAGACGCGCCTGCGCGACCTGCTTGGCCTCTTCGTCGAGCGCATCTGGGTGCCCGAGCAGCGCTGTTTCGGCCTGTTTTTCTCCCGAGACTGGCGCGTGCTGACGCCGCAGGTGTCCTGGGGCCATGACATTGAGACGGCCTGGCTGCTGGTGCGCGCGGCCGAGGTGTTAGGCGAGGAGCGCCTGCTGCAGCTCACCCGCGGCCTTGCGCTGCAGACTGCCGACGCCGTGCTGGCCCGGGGCGTTGCGCCAGACGGCAGCCTGCTGTGCGAGGGCGACTTCCAGGGCCGCATCACCGACGCCCATAGACACTGGTGGTGCCAGGCCGAAGCGGTCGTGGGCTTCTGGGACGCCTGGCAGATCGGTCACGACCCTCGTCATGCCGAGGCCGCGTGGCGCGCCTGGCGCTACATCGACGAGCACTTCATCGACCGACAGGGCGGCGACTGGTTCAAGACACTGGACGACCAGGGGCGAGTCCAGCTGTCGACTCCCAAGGCTGGGCCTTGGGAGTGCCCTTACCACCACGTACGGGCGGGGCTGGAAATGATCGAGCGGCTGCCCGCGTGATCCCCCCCAAACATCTCGCCCCTTCACCCCGCCTGCTCGTCAGCCCTTGACCATGAATGCTTTTCATCGCCTGTGCGTCGCCTTTGCCGTCTTCCTGACGGCCCTGCCTCTGGCCCTCGCCAGCCCGGGTGCCAAGGACTGGCCCATCATCAAGCGCGACAAGGACGTGCTCTACGAAGGCCAGCGGCCGTTCCACTTCCTCGGCCTGGCAGCACCCAACATCCAGGCCAACGAATCGCAGATCCTGCCGGACTTCAGCAACCGCTTCCCGGACGAGTACGAACTGCGCGACCTGCTGGGGGCCATCAACCGCCTGGGTGCCCGGGCGACGCGGTCCTTCTCGTTTGGCGTCCACAGCCCGCAGGACAAGGGCATCCCTTTTCACATCATGGGGCGGCGCCAGTACCACGAAGCCGCCTTCCGCTCGTTCGACCTCATGCTGGCGCTGTGCCGGGAGTACGACGTCCGCGTCATCGTGCCCTTCATCGCGTCGCAGTCCTTCCCGGTGGTGCGGGGCGTCGACGAGTTCGCCGCACTGTCCGGCAACACCGCGACCGGCGCCTTCTGGCAGGACGAGAACGTCAAGGCCGACTTCAAGCATTTCCTGAGCTACCTCCTCAACCGGCGCAACACCGTGACGGGCGTGCTCTACAAGGACGACCCGGCCATCCTGGCCTGGCAGTTCGGCAACGAGTTCGACAGCTATGCGCCCGACCGCAAGCTCGACGCCGAGGCCTGGAGGCCGGCCATCACGGCCTGGCAGCTGGAGATGGCCCGCTACATCAAGTCCAGCGACCCGAACCACCTCATCATGGAGGCCGGTGGCGACCGCAAGGTCATGCTCGACAGCCCGGACGTGGACGTGATGAGCGCCCACCTCTACGAGTACTGGAACCGCCTCTCGGGCAGCCCCACGGAGCTGGCCCCGCTGGCGCGCAAGGAGCGCGAGACGTCACGCGGCCGCAAGGTGCTGCTGATCGACGAGTTCGGCCTGGCCACCGTCGAGAACCAAGCCGCGCTGATCAAGACCATCCGCGAGGAAGGCATCAGCGGCGGCCTGCTGTGGAGCATCCGCAGCCACCGGCGCGACGGCGGTTTCTACTATCACAACGAGGGCGGCACGCCGATCAACTCCTTCCACGTGCCCGGTTTCGCCGCGGGCTACCACTACCAGGAACAGCAGATCCTCGACCTCATCCGCCGCGAGGCCCACGCCATCCGCGGCCTGCGGGTGCCACCGGTCAGGAAGCCGTCGCCCGCGCCCTTGCTCAGCGGCCAGCGCGGCGCCCTGGTGTGGCGCGGCTCGACGGGCGCGTCGGACTACACGGTTGAGCGGGCCGAGCGCCGGGCCGGCCCCTGGCAGGTGATGGCCACCGGCGTGCACGACGCCGTCATCTTCGACGTCAAGAAGTACGAGGACGACCAGGTGCACGAGCCCACCCCGCTTTGGTTTGACGAAACCGGGCAGCGCGGCAAGACCTACCACTACCGCGTCAAGGGCCGCAACGCCGGCGGCGAGACGAGCTACTCCAACGTGCTGACGATGACACTGCCGTGAGGCCCGCATGCGCCCATACGCCCTCGCTCTCCTGATGGCCCTGTTGCCGCTTGCCGCCAGCGCCGCCGAGGTGCTGCGTGCCACCCCAGCGCGCAACACGACGCTGCAGTACGCCCGCCTCGATGTCGACATCACGCTTCGGGCCGCCTGGACGAACCCTTTCCACGCCCAGGACGTGGCGGTGGACGTCGTCTTCACGGCGCCGAGTGGCAGGCAGCTGCGGCTGCCCGCCTTCCATGTGAGCGGCGAGCCCCACCAGGCCTCGCGCTGGCAGGCCCGGTTCGCGCCGCGCGAGGTGGGCCGCTACGGCTACCGTGTCGAGGTGAGCGAAGCCGGGCGGCCGAAGACTGCGGGCCAGGCAGGCAGTTTCGCCGTCACGCCGAGCGCCGCGCGGGGCTTCCTGCGCCCCGACTCTGCCTGGGCCCTCAGGTTCGACAACGGGGAAATCTTCCGCGGCATCGGAGAGAACTTCTGCTGGGAACACCGCGACCACGACGACTCGAAATACTTCGGCGCCCTTCACGAGAACCCGCGCTTCAACTACGAGACCATGATGGCGAAGCTGTCCGGGCACGGCGCCAATTTCATCCGCACCTGGATGATCTACTGGAACCTGCCGGTGGACTGGCGCTGGGTCGACAACGCGTCCCGCTACCGCCCCAGCGAGGCCCGCTTCAACGAGTCGGGTATCGCGCGGATGGACGCCTTCATCGTCACGGCCGAGCAGCATGGCATCTACGTGATGCTCGCGCTCGACCCCCACGTCGCGCTGCTGGGCGAGGGCTGGGAGCGCAGCGTCTACAACCGCAGGAACGGCGGCCATGCGGCGACCGTCGCCGAGTTCTTCACTTCACCGAAGGCGCGGGAGCAGTACCAGGACAAGCTGCGCTTCATGGTGGCGCGGTGGGGCTACAGCCCGGCCATCGCCGCCTGGGAGTTCTTCAACGAGATCGACAACGTGACCTACGCCGACCCAGCGGCCCGCATCCCCGACGAGCCGGTCGTCGACTGGCACCGTGCCATGAGCCGCTACCTGGCCGAGGTCGACCCTTTCGACCATCTGATCACGACCAGCATCTCGCACCGCGACCTCGCGGGCCTCAACGACATCCCCGACATCGACTTCAACCAGAAGCACATCTACAAGGCCACCGGCTCCATCCCTGCCACGGTCAGCGACTACGTGCAACGGCACGGCAAGCCCTACGTGATTGGCGAGTCGGGCTTCGAGTGGGACTGGAGCAAGAACTTCGACGCGTTCGCCGAGGACATGGTCTACGACTTCAAGCGTGGCCTGTGGTACGGCCTCTTCTCGCCAACGCCCATACTGCCGCTGTCCTGGTGGTGGGAGTATTTCGACGAGAAGCAGGTGACGCCCTACTTCGCAGCGGTGCGCGAGATTGATGGGCTGATGCGCCAGGCCGGGCGCGGGCGCTTCGAGGCCGTGGCGGCCTCGTCGGGCCATGCCCAGATCGAAGTCCATGCCGTGCGAGCGGGGCGCCAGGTGTTCATCTACCTGAACAACGCGAGCGCGAGTTCGCAGCAGGCTGGCCTGACGCAGGCAGGCCTGCGGGCCGGGGCGCGGGTGCGGCTCTACGACCCGGAAACACGGAAGTTCCGCGCCGCGACGGTGCCGGCACCGGCCGCCGGTGCCGGCACCGTCTTGCCCCTGGAGCTCGGCGCACGCCAGCAGCTCATCGTCATCCTGCCCAGCCCGAACGCCCAGAACGGCGCCCACCCCTCCCACCCCTGACATGAGCTACGTCCCGGCCCCCCAACGCTACGACCGCCAGCCCTACCGCCGCAGCGGCCGCAGCGGCCTGATGCTGCCTACGCTGTCCCTGGGCCTCTGGCACAACTTCGGCGCCGTCGATCGGCATGACACCGCAAGGGAGATGCTTCTCGGCGCCTTCGACCGCGGCATCACCCACTTCGACCTGGCCAACAACTACGGCCCGCCCCCTGGCTCCGCCGAGGTGACGCTGGGCCGCGTGCTGCGCGAAGACCTGCACGCCTACCGCGACGAACTCATCATCTCGACCAAGGCTGGCTACCGCATGAACCCAGGCCCATATGGCGAATGGGGCTCGCGCAAGGCGCTGATCGCGAGCCTGGATGCGAGCCTGAAACGCCTCGGCCTGCCCTACGTCGACATCTTCTATTCCCACCGGCCTGACCCGGAGACGCCGCTGGAAGAAACCATGGGGGCGCTCGACTTCGCAGTGCGCAGCGGGCGCGCGCTATACGCCGGACTGTCAAACTACGCCGTCGACCAGACGCGAGAGGCCAGTGCCATCCTGCGCCGACTCGGTACGCCGTGCGTCATCCACCAGCCGCGCTACAGCATGCTGGACCGCTGGGTCGAAGGCGGCCTGCTCGATACGCTGGCCGAGGAGGGCATTGGCTGCATCGCCTTCTCGCCGTTGGCACAAGGGCTCCTGACGGAGCGCTACCTGGCCTCGGCGATCCCGGCCGACTCGCGTGCGGCCAAGGGCGGCTTTCTCAAACCTGCGGACATCAGCGCCTCTCGTCTGGAGGTCGTGCGCCGCCTCAAGTCACTCGCCGATGCCCGCGGCCAGTCTCTGCCCCAGCTCGCGCTGAGCTGGATCCTGCGCCACCCCGGCATGACCTCGGTCTTGATAGGCGCCAGCCGGCTGGCCCAGATCGACGACGCGCTTGGCGCAGCCAACGGAGAGCGGTTGACCGACGCGGAACTGGCGGCTATCGAAGATGCCGTGGGGCCGGAGTAAGGTCTGGTTGAGAGCGCGCGCGCGTCGTTAGCGGGCGGTCAAGTCCACCGCTGAGCGTCTGCTTTCGGCCTGCTACGCAGCCGTCGTCGCGATCCTTCGGGTCGTCAAATGGTGCAGCGACCCCTCTTGTGGCCGCTTGAGTCGCTACTAAACCATGCTGACTACACGCATGGTTAACGGGCTCATGACGTTCTGGCACTTCGGCGGCGTGACGCACGAGGTGCTCGTCGACAACGCCAAGGCGCTGGTCGAGGATCGGACCGAGGCCCTGATTAGACTTGCGCCGGTGTTGACGGTAGCGTCGTCAGTCCGCATGCAAGGATGCTCATGGCCCCGACAGTGATCAACCCGGAAAGCGTGCGCGAGTTTCGCGACGAGCAGTCGTTCGACGACTGGCTGGCAGTGCATCACGACCAGCGAGACGAGGTGTGGGTCAAGATCCACAAGGTCGGCTCGGGCCTGGCTTCGATCACGGCCAAGCAGGGCATCGACGTGGTGCTCTGCTGGGGCTGGATAGACGGCATTCGCAAGGGGCTGGACGACACCAGCTTCCTGCAGCGCTACACGCCACGCCGCGCCCGCAGCATCTGGAGCCAGATCAACATCGCGAATGTCGAACGGCTGACCCGGGAGGGGCGCATGACGCCACACGGGCAGCGTGAAGTCGAGGCCGCCAAGGCCGACGGCCGCTGGGCGCGCGCCTACGGCAGCGGCCAGGGCATGAAGATTCCTGACGACCTGCAGGCCGCCATCGATGCAGAGCCGGAGGCGCGCAAGATGCTTGCCAAGCTCAGCGAGCAGAACCGCTTCGCGTTGGCCTTCCGGGTCCACAACCTGAAGACGCCAGCCGGCCGCCAGCGCAAGATCGAGGCCTTCGTCGAGATGCTCAAGCGCGGCGAGACGATCTATCCGCAGAAGAAGAAATAGCGATCCGCCAATGAAAAACGACCGCCACAGCGGTCGTTTCCGGGAAGGCAAAGGCCTTCTTCGTTCAGCGGGTGGCGCGCTTGCGTGCCCAGCCCAGTGCGCCCAGTGCGCTCAAAGCGAGCACCAAGCTGGCGGGTTCCGGCAGCTGCCCGCCAGTCGTTGCCTGTGCCTTGAGGGTCAGGTCATCGATCCAGAAGCTCTGATCCGTGCCGGTGACGACCATGGAACGCGCCACGCCGCTGAAGCCCAGATCCAGCTTGGACCAGTCACACACCTTGAAACCTGCGTCGATAGAGCAGTTCTGCAGGCGCAGACGTGAGATGTCAAACACGGCCAGCTCGCCGATGCCATCGATGTCGCTGAACAGCGTGATGCTGCCCTTGGTGGAAGGCTGGCCGGCGTAGTACAGCGATGAACCGCCGATGAAGCCTGCTGCGAAATTGAGAGTGAAGCTCGCGTTCGAGGTGCTCGTCGCGCCGCCCGGCTCTTTGCCGAGCATCAGCGCGGTGCAGCCACCGTCATGGAAGAAGTTGCCGAAGCCGTTGTTGCAGTTGTCTTCACGGGAAACGAGGCCCCATGCGTCGCCGGTGAACAGCGCGCCGCTGTCCTTGTAACGGTCCAGCAACTGGACGATGCCCTTGTCGGCCGGATCGGAGGACTTCTTGATGTCCTCGAAGTTCAGGACCACGTCGGCGAAGGCCGGCTGCAGCGCTGCCGTCAGGGCCAGGGCCAAAAGTTTGCTCGTTGCGCGCATGGCGTTCTCCGTCCGTGGATTTCGAGTTGGGTTTGTGGTCTGGACTGTAAACAAGCCCTTCCTTCCTGCGCGGCGCGGCGCCCCTTCAGTTGAGGGGGCAAATGCCTTCCGGGGCCTGGCTTAGGGGGGGGCGGTGGCCGTGGCTACACTGCCTCTCGTGGAAACCAAATGGCTTGAAGACTTCGTCAGCCTGGCCGAGACGCGCAGCTTTTCCCGCTCGGCCCAGTTGCGTCATGTGACCCAGCCGGCGTTTTCGCGCCGCATTCAGGCGCTGGAGGCCTGGGCCGGCGTCGATCTGGTGGATCGCTCGTCCTATCCGACGCGGCTGACGGCTGCCGGCGCCACGCTGCTGGCGCAGGCCGTGGATCTTCTGGGCAACCTGCAGGCAACGCGCAACATGCTGCGCAGCCATCAGGCGGCCGACCAGGACATGATCGAGTTCGCCGTGCCGCATTCGCTGGCCTTCAGCTTCTTCCCGCACTGGCTGATGAGCCTGCGCCGTGGCTTCGGGGCCATCAAGTGCCGGCTCAACGCCGCCAACGTGCACGACGCGATGCTGCAGCTCAGTGAAGGCAATTGCGACCTGCTGCTGGTCTATCACCACGCCAGCCAGCCCTTGCAGCTCGACCCCGAGCGCTACCAGATGGTTTCGCTCGGCCAGGAGACCTTGTCACCCTATGCCCGTGCGGATGCCCAGGGCGAGCCGATGTTTCGCCTGCCCGGCCGGCCGGGCCAGAAAATTCCCTTCCTGAGCTACGCCGCCGGCGCCTATTTGGGGCGCATCGTCGAGCTCATCGTCAAGCAGGCCGATTGCGCGCTCAACCTGGACGCGATCTATGAGACCGACATGGCCGAGGGCCTGAAGGCGATGGCGGTCGAAGGGCATGGGCTGGCGTTCCTGCCGGCCAGCTCGGTACAGAAGGAATTGGCCGGCGGCCGCCTGGTGCCGGCAGCGGCGCCGGGGACGTTCAGCGTCAGCATGGAGCTGCGCATTTACCGGGAGCGGCCCGAGGCGTCGCGCCGGCAGAAGCCGGCAGCGCAGGCGCTGTGGGACTATCTGGCGTCGGCGGCATGAGGTCATTGCAGCTGTGCATGGATCGTGAAAACCCGTATTTGGGCTGAGTGCGCGGCGTGGTCTGCTCAGGGCTGCTATCGATTTCACTACCTGTTGTTGGAGTCTCCATGAAGAAAGTTTTGCTCGTCGCAGCCTTGCTGGCCGGCGTTTCCGCCGTGCATGCCGAAGACACGCTGAAGAAGCTGAAGGACAGCGGCGTCATCACGATGGGTGTTCGCGAGTCCTCGGGTCTCTCGTACACCATCGGTGACGGCAAGTACGTTGGCTACCACATCGACGTCTGCACCAAGGTCGTCGCCGACCTGGAAAAGCAGCTCGGCCGCAAGCTCGAAACCAAGTACCAGGCCGTCACGTCGGCCAACCGCATCCCGCTGATGGTCAATGGCACGATCGACCTGGAATGCGGTTCGACGACGAACAACGCCGCCCGTCAGAAGGATGTGGCCTTCGCCGTGACGACCTATGTTGAGGAGGTGCGCATCGCCGTGAAGGCCAACTCCGGCATCACCGCCATCAACCAGCTCAACGGCAAGACCGTGGCGACGACGACGGGCACCACCTCGGTGCAGACGTTGCGCAAGCATGAGCGCGCCACGGGCGTGGACTTCAAGGAGGTCTACGGCAAGGACCACGCTGACAGCTTCCTGCTGCTGGACTCCGGCCGCGCCGATGCCTTCGTGATGGACGGCTCCATCCTCGCCAAGAACATCGCG
>Ga0187845_1000376_pt1 | contig 26257 bp, 17 predicted proteins | sample SpaLakP09_SKY_68_FD_134515 | JGI IMG/M metagenome (GOLD analysis project Ga0187845, IMG submission 134515) | Oligotrophic lake water microbial communities from Sparkling Lake, Wisconsin, USA - SP09_SKY_68 | ecosystem: Environmental > Aquatic > Freshwater > Lake | place: USA: Sparkling Lake... | reverse complement strand
GTAGAAGGCGGGCCCGCCCACGGCCGCCGTCCAGCTGGCTTGCGGGTCGGTCAACGAGATCTTCTTGGGCAGCACCTTGCCCAAGGCTTCGGCGTCCAAGCCCTGGAGGTACTCGCGCACGGCGCGGGTGCTCAGCGCCGGGTCCTTCCAGTCGACGGGATCGGTGCCGGGAACGCCCCGCTGACTGCTGGCATCCGCCGCCACGATGCTGGCGTCCACGGCAAAGCCTTCGGCCTTGACCAGGCCGGCCGCCATGCAGCGACGCACGACCTCGTCGAACAGCCAGCGGAAGACGCCGCTGTCTCGGAAGCGGCCATGGCGGTTCTTGGAGAAGGTGGAGTGATCGGGCACCGAGTCTTCAAGACTCAGGCGGCAGAACCAGCGATAGGCCAGATTGAGGTGGAGTTCCTCGCACAAACGACGTTCAGACCGAATGTGCCGTAGCAGTAGCCCACGATCAGCATGCGCAACATCAGCTCGGGATCGATGGACGGGCGGCCGATCGGGCTGTAGTGCTCAGCGAGGTGCTCGCGCAGGCCGCCGAAGTCGAGGCAGCGGTCGATGCCGCGCAGCAGGTGGTTCTGAGGGCCGTGGTCTTCGAGATTGAACGAGTAGAAGAGTCGATCCTGCCCGCTCGCTTGTCGTCCCATCATCTCGGCGCCCTCCAAGATCAGAACTGCTAACGCACTAATTTTACGAATAACCGGTCAGATTCGGCGGGGAGCTTTTCAACAGAATCTGCCCAATGCGGACATCGGCGCCATGAGAAAGCGGACGGCCCTGCCCGTGCCAAGTGACCGCACGCCAGGCTGCGGGTCGCTGAGCGGTCGCCGTCGCTGCGGCCATGCGGTACGTACCTAAGGCGCGGCAGTGGTGCGGGCTCAGCCAAGCAATAGACCTCCAGACACGCACTAGTAACGGGCTTAAGCCCCCCCGATGCCAATACTGCATTTGCGTACGGTGTGTTTCCAACCCCATGCGCCCCAAAAAGAGCAATCGAAAGATCACAGCAATGGAAGTCATCTCACCAGCGCAAGCCCGCGTTGCAGCGGCGCCGGTGCCGCTGGCCTCGGGCAGAGCGGCGACCACCGCGCTGCGCGAGTTCCTCGCCTTCAAGCTCGGGCCTGAGGAATACGGCATCGACATCTTGCGCGTGCAGGAGATTCGCAGCTACGAAGAACCCACCCGCATCGCAAGCGCGCCGGCCTTCATCAAGGGCGTGGTCAATCTGCGCGGTGTGATCGTGCCCATCGTCGACAGGCGACTCAAGTTCAACCTGGATGATGCCAGCTACGACATCTTCTCCGTGGCCATCGTGCTCAACATCGGCAGCCGCGTGGTCGGCATGGTGGTGGATGCAGTCTCCTACGTGATCACCCTCAACCCCGAGCAACTGCGCCCGGTGCCCGAGTTCTCATCGGCCATCGAGTCCGATCACCTGTTGGCCATCGGCGCCATCGAGCAGCGCATTCAGATCTTGGTGGACAGGGATAATCTAATGACCGGCGCCGAGATGGGGCTGGTCGAGCAAACCCTGCAATAAGCCATCTGCCCCACTTGTCTCGTAAGGAACACCATGAACGGCTTGAAAGTTTCCACCCGCCTGATGCTGTTGATCGGCGTGCTGTCGGCGCTGCTGGTGGCCATCGGCAGCCTGGGCCTGTTCGGCATCGGCAAAGCCAACGACGCGCTGCAGTCGGTTTATGAAGACCACACGGTGACGATCGGCCAGTTGGGCGACATCGAATCGATGCTGCTCAGCAACCGGCTGGCGATAGCCGTGGCCATGGTCACGCCGACGCCGGAAATCATCGCCTCCAGCACCGCCACCGTCGAGACCAACATCGCGGCCATCACCAAGGTTTGGGAAACCTACATGGCGGCCAAGCTGTCTGCGGACGAAGAGAAGCTGGCCAAGGACTTCGCCGAGAACCGGAAGAAGTTCGTCCAGGAAGGCCTCAAGCCGACCGTGGCGGCGCTGCGCGCCAACGACATCAAGGAAGCGCTGCGGCTGGTGACAGAGAAGATCCGCCCGCTCTATGTGCCGGTGAAGAAGGGCATCGACGCGATGGGCGAACTGCAGCTCAGCGAGGCGACGAAGGCGTACGCGCAAGCCACGGAGCGCTACGCCACGATCCGCATGGTGACGATTTCGGCCATTGTCGGCGGCCTGCTGTTTGCCGGCCTGTTCGGCTGGGTGCTGATTCGCAGCATCGGCCGCCAGCTCGGGGCCGAGCCGGGCGCGGCAGCCGCCCTGGCGCAGAGCGTGGCCGAAGGCGACCTCAGTCTGCGCATCGACCTGGAGGCCGGCGACACGACCAGCCTGATGGCCCAGCTCAAGGCAATGCAAGAGAGTCTGGCCAAAGTGGTCGGCGACGTGCGCAGCAACGCCGCCAGTTTGGCCACGGCCAGCGCGCAGATTTCGCAAGGCAACAACGACCTGAGCCAGCGGACTGAAGAACAAGCAGCGGCGCTGGAAGAGACGGCGGCTTCGATGGAGCAACTCAGCTCCACCGTCAAACAAAACACCGACAACGCCAAGCAGGCCAATCAACTGGCACTCAGTGCCTCGACCGTGGCCATCCAGGGCGGTGAAGTGGTGGGCCAGGTCGTGAACACGATGAAGGGCATCAACGACTCGTCAAAGAGGATCGCCGACATCATCAGCGTCATCGATGGCATCGCCTTCCAAACCAACATCCTGGCGCTGAACGCGGCCGTTGAAGCGGCCCGTGCCGGTGAACAAGGCCGCGGATTTGCGGTTGTGGCCAGCGAAGTGCGCAGCTTGGCCGGGCGCAGCGCCGACGCGGCCAAGGAAATCAAGACTCTCATCAACGCCAGCGTCGAGCGTGTCGAGCAGGGCACCGCCCTGGTGGACCAGGCCGGCGCGACGATGACCGAAGTGGTCAGCAGCATCAAGCGCGTGACCGACATGATGGGCGAGATCAGCGCGGCGTCCACCGAGCAGAGCGCCGGTGTAGCCCAGGTCGGCGAAGCGGTGAGCCAGATGGACCAGGCCACGCAGCAGAACGCAGCGCTGGTGGAAGAAAGCGCCGCCGCTGCCGAGAGCCTGAAGGGCCAGGCCCAGCAGCTCGTTCAGGCCGTGGCGGTTTTCAAGCTCGCGCACGGCTAGACGGTGCACCACGCCGCCGCAGCGCCGTCCTACGCAGCGGTCGAGCGCCGCGGCGCTCGGACCCGCGCCAAGAACGTGGCGCGGCCGGCGTTGGGTAGGAAGGCCACAGCAGCGTCTGAAGCCATCGAGAACGCATCCGCGTCGGCAGCATCCCCGAAGACGGGGTCAGACGATTGGGCGTCGTTCTGAGGTATCCCGAAGGCGGCTAGGTGGGGCTGAGCATCAACGACCGCTGGCTGGTGGCCGGCTGCGGGTGCAAGTCGAGCAAGGTAAATACCCGCTTTGGGCACCAAGCTGCCGACGGCCTGCCGGTCCGCATCTCGGGGAGGCAGGTCAGTGCCCATAGCGGAAATTCACCGAACCACTGCCCTGACCCCAATCGCCGTACCAATCGCTGCGAGGGAATTCTGGGGGACGACGCGGATGGGGCAGGTCAGTGCCCGGCTTGTGCCGGGCACTCACTTCATTGGCGGCTATAGGTGATGTTGCTCATCGTCACCTTGGACTCGGCAATGCCGAATGCGGCATAGCAGGGCGCAAACGGCGGCCCGCACTTCTCATTGGTGACCGGGTCCTGGGACTGCAGGTAGTCCCCGAACTTCAAGTACGAGGCGCCGCCATCGTCGACGCGCGAGTTCAGGGTACGCCCAAAGGCCGACACCGACACGTCGCCGCGGTTGTTGATGACCGACAGGTTGAACGTGCCACCGGTGGTGATGGTGCCCAGCCCCATCTTGATCTCGGTGCTGCTGCCGGCCGGCTTGATCCGCGCGTAGACGTCAAAGATGCCATCCTTGGCGACGCTGTTGATGAAGCCGGACTCCGACGTGTCTGCCACATAGACCTTGACGATGGTGCCCGTGCCTTCAGCGTGGTACTGAGTGATGATCGTCTTGCCGCCTTTGGAAAGGTTGACCTTGATGTCTGCGCGCAATGCTTCGTAGATCTGGGTCATTCCCTTGCGCAGCGGTTCGTCCAGTTTCAGCTCATGGCGCCAACCATTGCCGTTGGGCGTCTCGACCTTTGCCACCATGGCCTCGAAGACGATGCTGCAGCCATCGGCGGCGTAGGGGTTAGGGCCTTCGACGACGAACGTCGATTTGAGCAAGGCGGGTACCGCGCTGCACCCCCCAGCGCCTGTGCCCCAGACCTGGGTCTCCCAAATGGAGTTCCAGTCGTTCTGCGTGTTGCCGTGGCCGACGATGCGCACGTAGCGACCCGGGGAGTCGGTGACGTCGTAGGTCTCCAGCGCGGACGTGCTGCCCGAGGACTGCTTGCGGGTCAGCAAGTTGGTCCAACTGTTGCCGTCACCAGAGACCTGCACGTCGAAAGTGGCTCGACGCTCGCTCCCCTTGTTCCAGGCAATTCTGACTTGGCCGACCGTCTTCACGGCACCCAGGTCGTAGCGAATCCATTGACCGTCTCCCTGCGCCGCCCAGCGGGTCGAGAGGTTGGCGTCGACGGTATTGGCGGGCACGTTGCCGTCGTGGGCACTGGCAGTAACGGCGCTGGCCGGGATAGCAAACTTTGCGTCGTTGACCGCCAGCGCCTTCGCGGTGGGGCCGTTCGGCATCTCCTGGGCTGACATGTCTGCCGTGGAATCGGACCCGCCGCCACCGCAGGCAGCCAGGCCACCCACGAGAATGGCGGCGAGGGTTCTTCTCAGCACGAATTTGGGCTTTGGCACAATATCTCCATATGGTTTGAATAGCGGACATGGTTGCTGAAAATAGAGTATGTTCAGCCGAACCGGTGGCCATATCGAAGTGCGGCCTGCCGGATCTGTCATGCACCGGAAATGCGGCTCTGCTTTAGAGCCGCCTCAAGCATAGGCAAATGGCGCCAGCATAGAAATAGATTCCGGGACCAAAAAAGCAGATACTAGGGAACACAACTAGTCGAAGCTTCAGGCATAGTACCCACGACGAAAGCCCACCCGGGATGCGGGCGGGATTTCTACAGAGGCTTTCAGGGCCGCTTTCGAAGCGGCATAAATCAACCGCACCAGACCTTTTTTGAATTAAGGGGGTCGGCGAGTTTCAATATTTCACGAGTCAAGCAAGAGGAAATAGTCGAGTATTTCTGGCGCGTTTTGTGCCCCGGCACGGTATTTGTGACCTCAATAATTCAACGGGCTTTGGCGAATCGTTGGAGCGCCCTGCCCGACCTGAAGCGAGCTCGCCGGCCTCAAATCGCGAGGCCCACGCCTGCCCCGCTTGGGCACTTCAGAGACGCCGTGCGCCTCAAGGCGCCGGCGCGACGCCAAGCTCCTGGCAATCGAAGCAGCCGGTCCATCGATAGCTGGCGCCGCCAAAGTCCACGGCATGCTCGGTGTCGGCAGCGACACCGGGCTGGTTGCTCACCATCAACAGCAGATGCAGCCCCCCTCCCTGGAGTTCGAGCACGCTGCCCTGGTCGTTGTGGCCCAGGATGCGCAGCTCGGTGAGCACGCCGCGCGCGCCGTAGCAGCGCTCGCTGGGCTCGTCGAAGAAGCCGTGGGTCTCGAAAACCGAAGCGAACAGGTGGTTGCGCCCGCGCTGGCGCAGGATCAGGCTGGATTCGCGGCGCAGGTTGAACGCAGGGTCGTTGGCGCCGAGCTGCGCGAACACCAATTCGCCCGAACTGGCTGCGCTCAGCCAGGTGTTGAAGCGCCGGCCTTGCAGCCAGGTCAGGCGCGAGGGGTGCTGGACATCGGCGCGCGCCACGCCCATCAGGTGCTGGTAGCCACTCGCCTCGCCCAGTGCGGACCATTGCTGGCCGTTGTAGCTCACGGGCAGCGTGGTGTCGCAGATCTGGCCGCTGTACTGCAGCGCGTAGTCGTAGTCGTGCTCGCTGTCGCTGCGCAGGCGGAACAGGTCGATGAGCACCGGCGCCTTCAGCGCGGCATGACTGAGCAGCAGCACGCTGCGCTGCATGCCCACGCCGGGGTAGTGATCGTTGGCGAAGCCGCTCATGCCCTGGACCGCGCCCGTGCCCACGAAGAAGTGCGGCAGGCCATGCACGCGGTCGGCGCGCTCGCGGTCGCCCTGGTTCTGCGACTGGCCGTCCACGACGACGGCGTTGTGGGCCAGTGTCTGGCTCGCCCAGGTGCTGTTCTCGGGCAGGTAGCGGCCGCCGAACTTGGGCTCTACGTTGAGCCAGCGCGCGAAGCCGTACTCGCGCAGCACCTCGGCGCCCTGGTTGAACAGGGTGATGCCCAGGGTGTCGAAGTGGCCGTGGTCCATGCCGTGCTGGCCGTAGTTCATGCACACCTGGGTGATGTCGCCGTCGGACGAGCGCGCACGCAGGAAGCCCTGCGCGCCACGGTCGCCCGCCGGGCCCTCACTGAGTTCGACGCTGGGCCACATGGGCAGCGCGTCGCTGCTCAACGTGTCGGCGGCGGCAGCCAGGCTCAGCGCCACGGGTTGGACCCACACGCGCCCCTGCTGGCGCGCCAGTGCGTGGATAGCCGGGTCGTCGCCATAACGTGCGTTGTAGACCGCTGCGGCCATCAGCAGGCCGTCGTCGCCGATGCCCATGGTGAGCGAGGCATCGTTGAGCGCCGGAAGGCAGCCGTTGGGATAGACCGTGCCCAGCAGCGCCAGGATGGTGGTGCGGATGACCTGGTCCTTGAAGCTGTAGATGTCAAGGTCCGGCCGGTGGGTGTGCAGCGCCTCCGAGAACGTCAGCAGGGCGCGCAGCGCGAAGCGGTGGTAGTACGGCCCCTCGATGTAGTAACCCGAGGGGGCGAACAGCAGGCTGAGCTCGGCCAGGTAGCCGCCGGTGAGGCGGTCCCCGGCCAGCCCGTCCAGCGCCATCGCCACGTAGCGCTCGTCGCCCAGCACGAGGCCGCAGGTGCCCACGGCAGCGACGCCCCACAAGCCGTGGTTGTGGATGGTGGCGAAATCGTGGGCGTACAGCTCGGTCATCATGGCCACTGCGGGCCGCAGCAGCTGGCCTTCGATGTGCTCGCGCCGGGTCGGGTCGAGCGTGTCCTTGATGCAGCCATAGGCCATGGCCATGGACAGCAGCCAGATGTTCTCGTTGAGGATCTGGTGAAAGATGCGGCCTGCCGGGTTGGCGTTCTTGGCCTTCTGGAAGCCGAGCAGCAGATAGACGTTGGCGTAGCGCGTCAGCAGGTCGGCAGCCCAGCGCGCATAACGCTGCTCGCCGGTGATTTGGTAGAGCATGCCGGAGGCGTCGCACAGCCGGTAGTTCAGCTGGTGCTGGTTGTGCGCGTAGCTGCCTGCCTCGCCATGCCCGGGAATATCGCTGGGCTGCGCCAAATGCGGCGCGAGGAAGGCCTGCAGCTCCGCAATGCTGCGCCCCATCAAACCCGGTTGCCCAAACTGATCACGCAGTCGAGCCATGTCGGCGGGATGGCACAGAGGCAGGGAATGGGTAGGACGCATTGCGGTATCAAAAAATGAAGAACTCAGCGAAAGGGCCCGACCGCCGCTCGTTGGTGCGGCGGCCGGGCCCATGGGCTCAAGCGAGTCAGAAGTTCACGTCGAAGCGCACCGTGTAGAAGCGGAACGCATCACGTGCAGGCACCCAGCCACGCTGAACGATGTTGGTGGACGAAGCCGCGCCCGTCGGCGTGAACAGCGTGCCGACGACACCACCTTGACCACCGGTCGAGTACTGCTTGTCCATCAGGTTCTTGACACCGAACGAGAACTTGTAGCGGTCGTCTCCGGTGCCCACCGTGAAGCCGGCGTCGACGACGGTGATGCCGGGCCGTGCATTCGTGGGGTTCTGGTCGATGCTGCCCATGACGTCCGACTGGCTGCGCACCTGCCCGAAGAAGCTGGTCTTGAACGAGCCCACGCGGGTGCGATAGTCGACGCCGAGCAAGCCCTTGTGACGCGGTGCGTTCGGCATGGAGAAGCCGGCGCCGTCGTAATAGGTCGCCGTGGGGTTGGCCGGATTGGGCGGCACGTTGGTGCAACCCGGGCGGCCGCTGTAGCAGGCGCCGTACTGCCAGTCGGTGATGATGGCCTCGGTGTAGGCATAGCTGGCCGACAGCGACAGCTCCTTGGTGAGCAGCGCCCGGAAGTCGATCTCGGCACCCTTGGTCTCCACGCCGCCGATGCCGTACAGAACGCTGGCCGAGCTGCCATCCGAGAAGGTCTGGGTGGACGAGGCCTGGTAGTTCTTGAACTTGGTGTGGAAGGCGGCGAAGTTCACCGTCGCGCGATTGCCCCAGAGGTTGGCCTTGAAGCCCAGCTCGACGTTCTCGGCGGTCTCTGCCGCGAGCGGCAGGTAGTTGAAGACGTTCGGGTTGTTGGCGCCGCTGGTCATGTCGTAGGCGACACCCTTGCGACCCGTCGAGTAGTTGACATACGCCATCGAGCCTTCGCTGATGTTGTAGGCGTAGGCGGCCTTGCCGGTGAACGCGCGCTCGGTGTTCTCGGGCAGACGCGTGAACAGGTAGGGCCGGTAGGGCGTGTTGGCAGCCGCCGTCGACGCCAGGGCGCTGATGGTGGTGAAGGTGTAGTTGTTCGACTCCTGGTTGTAGCGCCCGCCGAGCGTTAGGGTGTGGTTGGGCAAGAACTCCCAGGTGCTGTTGGCGAACACCGCCATGTTCTCGCTGGCGAGCGTCCCGGCGTAGTTGGTGTAGTTGGTGTTCTTAATGCCGTAGATGCCGCGCAGGTAGGTGCGATCCAGCTCGATCTTCGAATACCAGAGGCCGGCCACGTAGCGGAACTTGCCGCTGTCAGGCGACACCAGTCGCACTTCCTGCGTGGTGGTCGTGATGTAGGCGTTGCCGTTGATCCTGGCCGTTTCGGTGATGCCGGAAGGTTGCGACGAAGGGGCTGTCACACCGGCAGCGTTGGTGAGCGGCGTGTAGAAGGCAATCTTGCCCTCATGACCATCGTTGTCGCGAATGTCGTTGCTGTTGTTCTTGTTGTAGCCGGTGATCGCGATGAGGTTGTGGTCGGCCAGCACGGAGCCTGCGGGGAACAAGTAGTTCACGCGCAGCGAGGCTGCGTAGTCCTTCTGGAGCAGCGCGGTCTCGTCATCGAGGCGGACATCGCGGTTGCGGGTGCTGGCGACGATGTCGCGGAACAGCACGTTGTTCGACAGCGCGGCGTTGTTGCGGATCAGGCTGCCCTCGCGATACATGCCGCTCGCCTGAGTGGCCGGTGCCAGATCCATGTAGGTCAGCACCGAGGTGTTGCCCGTGCGCTTGGTGTCACTGTAGGCACCGGTCACGGCCACGTTCAGGTTATCGGTGACGTCCCACTCCAGCTTGGCGTTGACGTTCTCACCTTCCGAACCGTTGGTGTAGTCGCCACGGGTGAGATTGCGCAGCAAGCCGCGGAAATCGCTCTTGCTGGCAGAAACGCGGAAGCCCACCGCGTCCGACAGCCCGCCGCTGACGGAGCCGCCAAGGCGGTACTCGTGGTCGCTGGTCAGGTAGGTGCTCGCCTTGCCCTTCACCGGCCCGCGTGCGATGGGGGACGTCGTGATGACCACTGCGCCGGCGACAGCGCTCTTGCCGAACAAGGTGCTTTGCGGTCCCTTCAGCACTTCGACACGCGCCACGTCGTGCAGGTCCTTGAAGGCCTGCTGCGGCTGCGCGAAGGGCAGGTCATCCAGAACGATGGCCACGTCACCTTCGATGCCCAGGTTGTTGGACAGGGAGCCGATGCCACGCATGTTGATACTGTTCGTGCCGACCTGAGTCCCGGTGGAAATCGTCAGCGTGGGTATCAGGGAAATGACGTCATCAATTTCCCGGACGTTGTTGCGCTCAAGTTCCTCGCGGCCGAGCACGGCGATGGACTGCGGCACCTTGTCGAGGCGCTCTATGCGGCGGTTGGCGGAGACCACCACGGCCTCGAGCTTGATGGCCGCGCCAGCCGGCGCTTCCACCGGCGCAGCGGAGGCCGCAGCACTGGGCGTGGCGGCGGCCGGCGTTTGCGCTTGGGCCAGCGAAGGCATGTTCGCGCCGAGCAGCGTCAGCAACGCGGCTATCGCAATCGGGGTCCGTTGCACCAGTGCTGGCTGTTGCTGCTTCTGAATTCGGGTCATGGTCGTCTCCGGTTTTTTTGTCTGTGGGTGGAACGGTCTGCAGGCCTTTTGGGGCTCTGCTGTAGCGATGCAGTCACGCTTGGCTGGTACTGGTCGGCGGCGATGGTCAGTGGGTATGGCTTGCCTGCATTGGTTCTCAGGCCTCTCTACCGGTCCTGGTTCCCCATCGCCTCGCCCGCCTTCGCCCTAGTTTGTGTAACGATTTACTGTAACGATGCACCGAAGTTTAAAAAGTATTTCCGCCTTGTCAATCGGAGCCTTCCGACGTGTGCAAATTAGCCACTTTCGGGGTGCACCACGGCCTGTTCCGGGCGTCGCGAGGGCGTACTCCCGCCTCGCAGAAGGCGGCCGCAACGGCCCGGTACTGGAGCCCGAAGCGGCGAGGGGGGCTTGCGCGAGGTCACGCCGTCAGGGTGAGCTCAGAAGCGCTTTGCCAGGTTGATCGAATAGCTTTGGTCCGCCGCGTCCTGGAAGTACAAATGCGTGGAAAAGCCCTGGTCGTCGATGAAATGCTGCAGCCGCTCGGCCTTGCCGAGCCGATACGGGGTCAGCAGCGTCACCAGCGTGTGGGATGTGGCGCGCGCCGTGGTGGCTACCACGCGGTGGTGCACGGCCTGGCCGGCAAATTCAGCCGGGTCTACTTCGTCGAAACCTGCGACGGTGGACAGCGCCACGGGCCCCGAGCTGCTGAACAGGAACTCGCCCGTGATGCTGGCCTGCTCGCCCTCATGGCGGAAGGAACTCTGCCCGAGCTGCGGGCTGCCGGTGAGCTGCATCAGCCACTGGACCTGGCCCTCCTGCGCCAGTTCCACCTCGTCCACCACCACCAAGTGCTTGCCGCGTATCAGGTGGAAATCGCGCCGGTAGCGGCGCAGGTAGGGAATCTCCAGGCGGTAGGCCGGAGTCGGGTCGAGGCTGATGAAGACGCTGCCGTCGGGCGCCTCGGTGGCCGCCAGCACCTTGCCGGTCGACTGGATCTGCTGCGCCTTGTCGGCGCCGGCATACTGGCCTCGGCCGTCGATCAGGATGGCGTTCTTGCTCTTCGTCAGCCTGCGCCAGTTGCGGTGCATGCTGGTGCCGAAGCCCACGTAGTAGCCGCTCTGGATGGCCAGTTCTTCGCCGTAGGCATAGAGCAGGAAGGCGCCCTGGTCGCCATGGCTGTGACTGATGGAGCCGTAGCGGCTGCACTTGGTGGTGAACTGCAGGTGGCGCTGCGGGTCGTGCATCTCGCGCTGCACCGCCACCCAACCGACCTCGTGGAAATGCTTGAGCGGGGGCAGATCGCTCGGCTCCACTGCGGGCACTGCCGGCCAGTCGTGGCGGTACTGCAGGTCGTCGAAGGCGAAGCTCCACCAGCCGTGGTTGTAGAACTCGCCCTCTGTGCCGGCAGCCAACTGGCAGATGCGGTCGAAGTACCACTGCAGGTGGCCGTCGCCGGTGACGGCGGCGAAGTGGCGGATGTTGTAGCCCACCTTCATGCTGGGCCGGTCGCCCAGCGTGGAGTCGTCACCGAAGCAGTTGCGCCGCGTGTCGGGCGCCTTGGTATAGAGGGGGAAGCTGCCCGTCTGCTGGAAGAACACGCGGCGGTAGAGGTCGTGCCCGGTGAACTTCTTGATCAGGTTGCCGGCCTCGATCATGTAGGCCATGGCGGTGGTCCAGTAGTGCGGGCCTTCGGCCCAGCCACCGTCGGCGCCGCCCCAGGGTGAGTAAAGCGTGTCGTAGTAGTCGATGGCGAAGTCCAGCCACTCCTGCGCGCGCGGGTGCTCGCCGAGCAGCGCGATGCAGGCCGGCACCATCACCGAGGCCACCGAGCGCACGGCATGGCTGTCGTACGGAAAGATGTGGATGCGCGCGTGGTCGATCACATGCGTGGCCACCTCGTCGAGGCGGGCACTGAGCGCGTCGCGCACCTCGGTGCGTTCGGCCTCCGACAGTGCGTCGTGCAGCCAGTCGTAACCCCAGGCCAGCGCGCCGGCGATGCGGAATGCCGCCTCGTCGTTGTAGGCCCGCGAGGTGGTGCCGCGCACGTCGAAACGAGCGGTGTGCAACAGCCAGCGACTGGCCTGTGCAGTCAGCCCCGCGTCGTTCAGGATCTGACCGGCGATCGCCAGGTGGCGCACCGCATAGAGGATCTCCTGGCAGTCGATGTACATCTGCCGCCACAGCGCCGGCGTGCGCTTGTGGCCCGGGTAAGGCTGGGGCTCGGCAATCGGCTCGCGGTCCACCCAGGGCTGCACGGCCTTCTCGAAGAACTCGGGCCAGCCCAGGTGCTGGGGGTCCTGTTTCAGCGCGGCGGCAAAGGCGTCGCGCTCGGCGGCCGACAGCCACAGCCGCGGGTGCCCGCTGGTGCAGGACGCGTAGCGCTGTTCCTGCGCCATGCCGGGGCTTTGCGGCAGGCCCTCGGGCAGCTCGAACGCCAGCTCGGTGCTCCACTGCGAGGCGGGCGCCCCGTCGGCCTCGGACCACAGCGCATAGCTCCACGCATAGCGGCCGGGCGGCAGGCAGCGTGCCGGCGTATGGAAGTTCAGGTGCAGGCCGCGGGCAATGACCTCTGCAGCCCCTGCGTCATCCTGTGGACGCAGGCGCAGCGCATAGCGCGCGCCTGCGTCGATGTCGGGAATCCAGCTGAAGCGAGGCGGGTTCTCGCTCAGCACGGTCTGCAGATTCGGACTCGGTTGCAGGGTCAGCCGGCCGGTCGAGGGTTGTTCAAGGGGGCGCAGCGGATGGGCCATAGCGTGTTGCTTCAAGGGGCTTTCGTGTACTGGCGGCCATAGGCCTGCTGCATCGCTGCAATCACCTTGTCGTAGCCGCGTCGCTTGAGTTGCTTCTGATAGTCGGCCCAAGTGGCATCGACGTCCTTGGTGCCGAGCACCCAGATCTGGCCCATCTCTTCCATGTAGGTGCGCAGGTCGGGCCAGTAGCGGTTGTAGATGCGGCGCTCCGCGGAGGTCATGTTGACGCCGGTGAACTGCGGCAGGATGTAGCCGCCCTTCATGTAGAGCTCGCGCCCTGCCAGGCCGTCTGGGTGCGTGGTTTGCTCCTCGTAGGCATAGTCCATGTGATACCCGATCGGGATCTGCGCGCCGGCGCCCCAGAGCTGGCTGTTGATGGGCTTGCCGCTGTTGACCATGGCCTCCTTGAACACCGGCCTGCCGTTCACCAGCGTGTAGTGCTGGCCTTCCACGCCGAAGTTCGCCAGGCGCCGGCCTGCCGAGCTGAAGTAGAAGTCGAACAACTTGATCGTCTCGACCGGATGCTTGTTGGTGTAGCTGATCGCCCAGCCGTCAGGCATCACCATGCGGCGCGCATCTTCTTCGTAGCGCTTGCCGTGGATGTCGGCCGGCGGCGCCATGGCCACCAAGCGGAAACCCGGCACCCGTGAAGGCATGGACTGGGGGCGGTTGTAGGTCGCGGTGCTGGCAAACCAGTCATGCGTCATGCCGCCCAGGTTGGCGCTGAAGAGCTGCTCACGCGCCCGGTTGCGGCGGGTGAAGATCTCCTTGTCGATCAGGCCTTCGGCGTACCACTTGGCGATGTTTTTGATGGCCAGGCGGAAACGCTCCTGCGCGAACGGGTGCGAGACCACGCCGTTCTCGGCCATGAAGTCCAGCGACGAGTTGGAGCCCGAGGAGCGTGCACCCCACAGCAGCGCCAGCCGGTAGATCTCGAATTCGTTGGAAAGGAAGTAGGGGATCTCGTCCTTCTTGCCATTGCCGTTAGGGTCGCGGTCGCGGAAGGCCTTCAGCACCGCGTACAGCTCGTCGACGTTCTGCGGCACTTTCAGGCCAAGCTTGTCGAGCCAGTCCTGGCGGATCCACCAGCCACGCGAGACCCCGCCGTCGGGAACATAGGGGATGTGATAGATCTTTCCGTTTGGCGCGGTGATGGCGCGGGCGATGTCCGGGTTCTGGGCGAAGAAGGCCTTCAGGTGCGGTGCGTGCTGGTCGATCAGGTCGTTGAGCGGCACGAAGGCGCCCTCCTGCCCCAGCCGGATGAACTCGTCGTGCAGGCGGTCACCCCCGACGATGTCCGGCAGCTTGCGCGACACCACCATCAGGTGGAACTGTTCCAGGCTCTTGGTCGCGACCTTGCTGGCCGTGTTGACGAGCCGGATGTTGGTGAGGCGCGTCAGCTCCTTGGCCACGGGCCAGCTCTCGTCCCACACATACTTGTCCCGGAAGTGCATGTGGATCGTGAGATCCAGCGGCTGGGCGCTGATGCGGGTGTCCTGCGCCAGCACGCCGCCGCAGCCCAGCACGACACACAGGGCGGTGATCCAGTGCTTCATTCCTTCACCCCGCCCATCATCACGCCCTTGGTGAAGTACTTCTGCAGCATGGGATAGACCACGATCACGGGAATCATTGACAGCACGATGATGGCGCCGGTGACCGTCTCCAGCGAGAAGGCCTGGGTGGCCATGGCGCCGGCCGCCTCCTCGGTCTGGACGACGGTGATGATCATCTTCTTCAGGTAGACCTGCAGCGGGATCTTGTCCTCGTCGCGCAGCAGCACCATTGCCCAGAAGTAGCCGTTCCACCGGGCGATGGCGCACAGCATGGCCACCGTCGCGATGGCCGGCTTGGCCAGCGGGATGTAGACCTTCCACAGGATCTGGAAATCGTTGGCGCCGTCCATGCGGGCCGCCTCCTCGAAGCTCGGCGACACCGACTCGAAGAAGTTGCGCATCAGGATGATGTTGAAGGCATTGATCGCGAACGCGATGATGATGCCGACCCGCGAATCGAGCAGCTCCAGGTCACGCAGGTTCAGGAAGAAGGGGATCATCCCGGCGTGGAACCACATCGTGAAGGCAATCACGAAGCCGATCACGCGGCGGCCGCGCAGGCGCGGCTTGGAGAGCGCATAGGCGGCGGGAATGATCAGCGCCAGGCTGGTCAGCGTGCCCAGCACCGTGTAGAACAAGGTGTTGGCATAGGACATCCAGAACATCTTGTCGGCCAGCACATGCTGATGGGCAGCGATGGTCCACTCGACCGGCCACAGCCACACCCGGCCACTGGTGGCGGCCGCGCCCGAGCTGAACGACAGCGCGGTCACATAGACCAGCGGATAAAGCGTGCACAGGGCGAACACCGCCAGCAGCGTGGCGTTGATGCGACCGAACCAACGGTCGCCGCTTGAATAGATGGGCGTCGACAACATGTCAGAACACTCCGGTCTTGGTGATGCGACGGCTCAGCTTGTTCGCGCCGAGCACCAGGACCAGCGCCACCACCGCGTTGAACACACCGGCAGCAGCAGCCAGGTCATAGCGCGCGCCCTGCACGCCTTGGCGGTAGATGTAGGTGCTGATCACGTCGGCGGTCTCGAAGGTGGCCGGCTGGTAGAGCAGCACGATGTACTCGTAGCCGACTTCCAGCACATTGCCCAGCCGGATCACCAGCAGCACGGCAATCGTCGGTAGGATCGACGGGATGGTGATGCGCCATATCATTTGCCAGCGTGTCGCGCCGTCCACCTGGGCCGACTCATACAGCGCCGGGTTGATGCCCATGATGGCGGCCAGGTACACGATGGAATCGAAACCGGCCTCCTTCCAGATGTTGGAGCTGATGTAGATGGTGCGGAACCATTCCGGCTTGGTGAGGAAATAGCTCCTGTCGAAACCCATCGCCGCCAGTGCGTTGTTGACCAGGCCGGTCGTGGGCGAGAGCACGGCCATCACGATGCCGGCCAGGATCACCACGGAAATGAAGTGCGGCAGGTAGACGACGGTCTGGATGGACTTGCGCAACCCTTGCGACTGCACCTCGTTGATCATCAGCGCGAGCAGGATGGGCACCGGTGAGGCCAGCACCAGCGAGTACAAGCTGATCGTCAAGGTGTTGCCGACCGCGCGCAGGAACTGATCGTTCTGGAACAGTGTGGCGAAGTGCTCGAAACCGATCCAGGGGCTGGCCGCCATGCCCTTGAAGGCGCTGAAATCCTTGAAAGCGATCTGCAGGCCCCACATGGGCTGATACAGGAAGAGGCCGAACCAGATCAACGCCGGCGCGAGCATTGCGTAGAGCATCCAGTCGCGGCGCAGCACGGCCAGCAGCGGCTCCTGCGCGTCGGTGACGGGCTCGCGGCTCATGAACACACCCGTGAATCGCGGTACACGCAGCGGTCGGGGCTGTTCTTCTCGCCGCCACGGTCGAACAGGTAGAAGCGCTGCATCTCGACGTGCAAGGTGATGGCGCAGTCGCCCGCTATGGCCTGGCGGCCGTCCACCCGGACGATGGCCGTTTGGTCACCGATGCGCAGGTGCACCAGGGACTCGGCCCCCAGCGGCTCGACGAGTTCGACCCAGGCATGCAAGGGCTGCGTGTCGGGCCCCGGTTGCAGATGCAGGTCCTCGGGGCGAACCCCGGCCCAGAGACTGCGGCCGCCGCCCAGGGCCAGGGCCTCGGGTGCGGTCAGGTGCAGCGCCGCGTCCGGGCCCAGCACCAGCTGCAACTGCTCGCCGACCAGGGCGCTGGTACAGGGCAGCAGATTCATCGGCGGTGAACCGATGAAGGCGGCCACGAAGGCCGAGGCCGGCGCGTCGAACAGGTCCCGCGGCGTGCCAACCTGTTCAATGACGCCGCCGCGCATGACGACGATGCGGTCGGCCAGCGTCATGGCCTCCAGCTGGTCGTGGGTGACGTAGATGACCGTGGTGCCCAGCCGCGCGTGCAGGCGCTTGATCTCGGCGCGCATCTGCGTGCGCAGCTTGGCATCGAGGTTGGAGAGCGGCTCGTCGAACAGGAATACGGCCGGGTTGCGCACGATGGCCCGGCCCATCGCCACGCGCTGGCGCTGGCCGCCCGAGAGCTCGGCCGGCAGGCGATCCAGCACGGCACCCAGCTCCAGGATGGTGGCGGCGCGCTCGACCTCCGCCTCGATGGTCTTGCGCGGCAGGGATGCCAGGCGCAGGCCGAAGGAGATGTTGTCACGCACGTTCAGGTGCGGATACAGGGCGTAGTTCTGGAACACCATGGCGACGCCGCGATCCTTGGGCGCCAGGTGGTTGACGACCCGGTCGCCGATGGCGATGGTGCCGCCGGAGATCTGCTCCAGGCCCGCAACCATGCGCAAGGTGGTGGACTTGCCGCAGCCCGACGGACCGACCAGCACGACGAATTCGCCGGACTGGATCTCCAGGTCGATGCCGTTGACGACCGGGACGGGCCCGTAATGCTTGACGACGTTCTTCAGACTGACGGTAGCTGCCACTGAGGCCTCACTCGAAATTCGGTATGCGGCAGGCAGCGCCTGCCTGCGAGGCCGCTCAGGGGCAGATCTGCCCGCCGTTGACGTCCAGGATCTGGCCGGTGATGTAGCCGCTGCACGCGTGCGAAGCCAGGAAGGCATAGGCCGGCGCGACCTCCTCGGGCGTCCCGAAGCGGCCCATGGGAATGGAGCCAGCGATACGATCGAGAGTGGCCTGGTCCTTGTCGGCGTGGAAGGCCGTGACGATGGACCCGGGCGACACCGCGTTGAAGCGGATGCCGTCCTTCGTCAGTTCCTTGACCCAGTTGCGCTGCGCGGTGTGCATCCAGGCCTTGGACGCGGCATAGATGGAGGCGCCCGGGCCGCCACCGTCGCGGCCCGCGATGGAGCCGGTGTTGATCACCGACGCGGTCTGGCCTGTGACCTTGACCGAGGCGCGCAGGTGGGGAATGGCGAAACGCGTGGTCATCAGCACCGAACGGACGTTAAGGTCCATCACGGCGTCGTAGAAGTCGTCCTCGATGAGCTCCAGGCTGCGCCGCCCGCCCAGGCCGCCAGCGTTGTTGACCAGCACGTCCAGGCCGCCGAAGCGGGCGACGAACTGTTCGATGAGGCTTTGGCATGCGGCGGTGACAGTCAGGTCCGCGCTGAAGTAGACAGTGCGCTCGCCATGAGCAGCCAGCAGCGTCTGCACCGCGTCCGACGGCGCGCCCTGGTGGCCATGGAAGCCGACATGCGCGCCCTGGTCCAGCATCAGACGCGCAGCGGCCAGGCCGATGCCTGACGTGGAGCCGGTGACGAGAATGCGGCGGCCTTTGAGATCTTCAAGCATGGATGTCTCCTGGTGATGCATGCAGCGCGAAGGCATGGGACCGGAATCCAGACCCTGCAACCGGCAACGTGGCTGTTCAGCGGCGCAGCAAATGAACTCGCCGACTCAACGTTGTGCATCGATACACAGAATGATAGGGGCGGGATTGTGTATCGTTCTACTGGGGTTTACTCGATGCCGCCCGACATGCTCAGGCGGGCATCTTGCCCCTGCGACCCGCGCTGGGCTGCACCACCAGGGTGGGCTGGAAGATGGACTCGCGCGGCTCCTGCGCCGGGTCGTTCATCCGGCTCAGCACATGCTCCACCGCGCGCTCCGCGATCTCCTGCATCGGCTGGCGCACCGTGCAAAGGGCGGGGCTCAGGTAGCTGCCGAGATAGATGCCGTCGATGCCCATCACCGACACGTCGGCAGGGACCCGCAGACCGCCCTGTTGGAGCCCAGCCATGAGCCCGATCGCCAGCATGTCATTGACGCCGATAAAGGCCGTGCTCTCGCCGCGGGTGCGCAGCAAGGTGGCGGCAGCCACGTGCCCGACCTCGGACATTTCGCTTTCTTCATAGGTCGCCTGCGCGTCACCCAGCCAGACAGACAACTCCATGCCCAGGTTTGCTGCGGCCTCACGGGCACCGGCCAGGCGCGCCACGCGGTTCAGCGACTGCGCCGCGGCGCTCACGAACGTGACATGTCGATGGCCGAGCGAATAGAGATGCTCGGCGGCGAGCAAGCCGGCGCGGCGGTTGTCCACGCTGACGAAGTCCCGCGCGAGGCCGTCGCTCGCCGAGCCCCGGTCCAGGCAGACGATGGCCAGGCCGTTCTCGATCAGTGGCTTCAGGTGCTCGTCGGCCTGCAGCGCAGAGCCCAGGATCACCCCCTTCACGCCCTGGGCCATGAAGGCCTCGGCATAGTCGCGTTCACGCTGCGGGTCGCGGTAGGTGTTGCACAGCAGCAGGCCAAAACCCTGAGCCAAGGCCGCGCTCTCGATCCAGCGCGCAAGCAGGCCGAAGTACGGGTTGGCGATCGACGGCACCATCAGGCCGATCATGGGCATGCGGCCCGTCTTGAGCATGCGCGCGCTCTGGTTGGGCCGGAAGCTCAACTCGTTGATGGCCTGATGCACGCGCGCCAGCGTCTCGGGGCGCATGCGGCTCTCGCGCTTGTTCAGCACGTTCGACACGGTACTGACCGAAACGCCGGCGAGGGCGGCGACATCCTGGATGGTGCTCATGAGCTTGCTTGGGTTCTCTCGATACGGATCGACCACGTAGAAGTGTACCGATACATCATTCGTCGAATCTCGGCACAAATCCTAGGATGACTGCGTTTGTGTATCGATACACTTCGGTCGCTTTCTCCTTCTCCGCTTCCATGACCCACCTCTTCAGCCCGCACCTGTGCCGACGAATGGCACGCTTGCTGTACGTGCTTGCCGGCTTCGCCAGCCTGCCTACCGTTGCGGCAGGCGCCGACACGGCGGCCGTCGTTGCGCGCGCCCAGATCCAGCACACCGGCGCTTCGTTCATCGACGTGCCGCAGCGCATGCAGCTGCTGCGCGGGACATCGGGGGGCGCGCTGCTGCAGGCCAGCAGGCCCGCACTGACGGACTGCAGCGAGGCCCAGGCCCTGCGCCCACCCGCACGGCCGATGCACATTCCGCCGCGCTACCTGAAGGGCAACAGCGGCGCATTGCATCCGGAGTACGAGGCCGCAGTCGGGCTGTACCGCGACTTCGAGAATCACGCAGCCCGGCTGGCCAATGCCTATGTCGCCACAGGTCGGGCCGGGTTCTCGCATTGCCTGCTGGCGCAACTGGACCGCTGGGCGCAGGCCGAGGCGCTGCTGGACTACACAGTGTCCGAAAGCGCAGGGGTGTCGAAGCAGCCCTGGTACCAGGTCGAATGGACCGCCGCTGCCGCTGCGCTGGCCCTGTCCCAGGTTATGACCGAGCCCTCAGTCGACCGCGCACGCCTGGCGCGCGTGCTGGACTGGCTGCATCGGGTGTCGAAGAAGCAGATCGCCCATCCGGGCGGCAAGAGCAGTTGCTGCAACAACCACGCCTACTGGCGCGGCCTGCACGCCGCGATGGTCGGGGTGCTGACCGGCGACGTAGAGCTCTACCGCTGGGGCTTGGGCCGCTACACGCTGGCCATCGACCACCTGGCGGCCGATGGCAGCTGGCCGATGGAGATGGCGCGCCAGGAGCTGTCAATGCACTACCTGAACTTTGCGCTGCAGCCGCTCGTGATGATTGCCGAGATCGCCGCCAGGCAAGGGCTGGACCTGTACGCCTACCGCTCCGCCAGCGGCCAGGATCTGCACGCCGCCATCGGCTTCCTGGCGCGCAACCATGGCCAACCCGAGCGCTGGGCCGCGCTGGGCCTGGCGCCCCAGCAGACCAAGGCCTTCGCCCCCGGCCACGGCGACCTGGCGTGGGGCGAGTTCTACCGTGCACGTTTCGGCCGGGACCCACTGGGCCTGTTGACCGAACCCATTTTCAACGCACGCACGGGCGGCAATGCAACCCTGCTCGCCTATCGGCCCGCCTCCACCGGCGCGACCGCGCCCGCCAGCATCGATCTGCGGTCGTGGAAGCTGCAGCTGCCCGATGCCTCGGCGTCGGAGGTCGAACCGGCGCAACTGGTGCAGGGCTTTCGCAACGAGTATTTCGAGGTGGAACCGAGCGGCAGCCTCGTATTCACGGCACCGGTGGGCGGCGGCACCACGAAGAATGCGATGTACACGCGCAGCGAGCTGCGCGAGTTGCCCGACTCGGGTGATCGAACGCGCAACTGGACGGCCGACGGCAAACACCTGATGCGGCTGCGCCAGGAAGTGCTGCAGGCGCCGAACTCCGGCCGCGTGGTGGTGTTCCAGATCCACGCGGTGCAGCCCGACGGCTCGCATGCGCCGCCGCTGGTCAAGGCGCAATGGCACGCCGGTCGCATGCAGTTCCTGGTCAAGTTGCAGGCCTCAGGTGGCCAGGACCGCATCTACGAGGTGGCGGATGTGCCGCTGAAGCGCAGCTATGACGCGAGCCTGGAGGTCCGCGACGGCCGGCTGCTCATGCAGATCAACGGCGCCCGCTTTGAAGACGACTTCGTGCGCCGCGACCCGGCCTGGCAGACGCTGCGCTTCTACTTCAAGGCAGGCAATTACCCACAGGACAAGGACCGGGCCGACGGCAATCGATCGGTCGTCCGCATTCACGAACTCAAGGTGTCCCATGAATGATCAAGCGGCAGTCGCCGTGCAGGCCGGCGAACTCGATGTCGTCACCCTCGGGGAGGCACTCTCCCTGTTCATTGCCCGCCAGACCGGGCCCTTTGAGCAGGTGACGCAGTTCGACCGCGCGCCGGCCGGCGCCGAGCTGAATGTCGCCGTCGGCCTGAGCCGCCTGGCGCATCGTGTCGGCTATGTCAGCCGCCTGGGCGACGACAGCCTGGGCCGCCACCTGCTGGCCTTCATGGACGCCCAGGGCATCGACCGGCGCTGTATCGACGTCGATGCCAGCCAGCGCACCGGCCTGATGTTCAAGACCCTGCAGAAGGACGGACAGGACCCCAGGACCGAGTACCACCGTCGCGGCACCGCGGCCAGCCACATGCGGCCGGATGCGCGGGTGTCGGACTACTGCGCCAGCGCTCGCTGGCTGCACCTGACAGGCATCAGCCCGGCGCTGTCCGACAGCGTCCGGGAACTGGTGTTCGAGCTGGCCATGCAGGCCCGCGCAGCGGGGCGCCGGGTCTCCTTCGACCCCAATCTGCGCCCGGCCCTTTGGCTCGACCAGGCCACCATGGTCAGCAGCCTGAATGACCTGGCCCGGCATGCCGACCTCGTACTGCCCGGCATCTCGGAGGGCCGCCTGCTGACCGGCCGGGATACGCCTGAAGGCATCGCCGACTTCTACCGCGAACGTGGCGCCTCGCAGGTGGTGGTGAAGTTGGGGCCCGATGGCGCCTATTACGCCGGGCCCGACGGCTCGGGCACGGTACGCCCACCGCGCGTCGAAACCGTGGTGGACACGGTCGGCGCTGGTGATGGCTTTGCTGTCGGGGTCATCAGTGCCCTGCTGGAAGGCCTGGACCTGTGCGAGGCGGCCATGCGCGGCAACGCCATCGGCGCACGCGTGGTTCAGTTCCCTGGCGACAACGATGGCCTGCCCACGAGGTCCGAGCTCGGGCTGAACTCGCTGCGTTGATCGGACTCAACGTCTGACTGCCATCCAGTGACGGACGCCTGCGTATTTGGGACTGGCCGACGGGCGGCTCAAGCCAGCGGCTTACGGCCCGATCTGGTCCAGTCGATCCCCACAAGAGGGAAGCGTGAGGCCAGCAGCTGGAGCTGGGCTCGCCTGAGCGCTGCGTTCATCACAGGCGGGATATGTTTCGAGCATTGATGGTGCTAATCCTCAGCCTGCCATTGGCGTGCTCGGCAAAAGATGTTGTCCGAACGGTCTCTGGCGAATCCGAGACGGACCGGCGGATCACACACAAGCAGGAGGTGCTCAAGGCCGCTCTCGACGCCACCCGCAGCAAGTACGGTGACTACGAGATTCAGCTTGATCAGACCTACATGAACCCCTCGCGGGCCTTTCATGAGCTCACCATCGGCAAGGCGATCAACGTTCACTTTGCGTTGACGAATGGCGAACGGGAGCGAACTGCCACCCCCATCAGGATCCCGGTCCGTCGAGGAATGGCAAGCTACCGACTGCTGCTGATCCACAAAGACTCGCTGAAGGCGTTCGAGAAAGTCGAAACGCTCGAGGACTTGAAGCGCCTGCGCGTCGGCCTGAACAAGGGCTGGACCAACTACGCCGTGATGCAGTCACAGGGATTCAACGTGGTCCCTCTTGGCAATTACGACAGCATGTTCGGCATGCTGTCACTGCAGCGCTGCGACTATTTGCTGCGAGCCGTGAATGAGGTCTATGACGAGATCGAGGCGCGGCAACATTCCAGCGTCTCACTGGCTGTCGCGCCCGGAATTGCGGTGTATCTGCCATCGGTCACCTACATCTTCGTCAGCAAGTCCGAGCCGCGCCTGGCGCAGCGCCTGACCGAAGGCATGCAGATCCTGGTTGCGAATGGCACGCTCGAGCGGCTGTTCGACAAGCACCATGCGGCCAGTATTGCCAAGGCGGGCCTGGACAAGCGCAAGCTGCTGTACGTCCCGAACCCACTACTGCCTGGAAACATCCCGTGGAGTGACAAAAGGCTTTGGATGCCGATGCCGGCCTGCATGCAGGACGGGTCGCTGAACTGCAACTAGCGCCACCCCGATTCGCCGCGCCGCCACGTCAGCACTTACAAGCTCGGCAGCGATCGCTGCCAACGGTCGCCCCGCAGCCGCACGAGGTAGAGCGAACTGCGAACGAACCAGTCCACGATGACCCCGCACCAGACCCCGACCACACCGAAGCCCAGGGTCACGCCCAGGTAGTAGCCCAGCATCAACCGGAACACCACCATGCCCATGACGGTCGTGAAGAGGGTGTACCTGACGTCGCCAACTCCCATGAGCCCATAGGGCAGGATGAAGGTGGTGGGGTAGCAGATGAGGAAGGCGCAGTTCATGCGCACAAGCAGGCCACCCGTGTCGATGACGGCAGGGTCTTGCGAATACAGGCTGACCGCATAGGGGCCGAAGGCGAAGGACACCGCGCCGGCGCAGAACATGCAGGCCCAGCCGACGCGCAGCACATGCCACATGGTGCGGCGTGCGGCCTCGAAGTCGCGCCGGCCGGCGTCCTGCCCGACCAGGGTCGTGAGCGCCACGGCCAGCGCCGAACCCGGGATGTTGATCAGGTTGGCAATAGAGAAGGCGATGTGGTTGGACGCGATGGCGACCGTGCCCATGCCGACCAGCATGACCTGGACCAGGAGCTTGCCGCCGTTGAACACCAGCGACTCGATGCTGGCCGGAAATCCGATCGAGAACAGGCTCCGCTGCAAGACCAGGTCGACCCGGAAGTGCCGCCAGCCCTGCAGTGGCGGCACGCGCTGCCGCGGCAGCAGGCTGATCAGCAGATAGGCCACGCCGCAGGCTCGCGACGCTGTCAGCGCCATGGCGGCACCGGCAACGCCGAAGCCGGGGGTCGCGAGGCTGCCCCAGCGCGACTCGAACTTCACGCCGTAGATCAGCACGTAGCTCAACACCACATGGACGAGATTGACGAGCACGTTGACGTGCAGTGTTGATCGCGTCTCGCCGGCCCCGCGCAGCGCACCGCAGGCGATGAGCGTGAAGGCGGCAAACGGGTAGGACAGCGCAGCCAGCGGCAGGTACGTCGCCATCAAGCGCGACACCTCGGGCTCGCTGTCCGGGAAAAGCAGTCCCAACAGCGGCTCGCGCGCCGCAACGACGGCCACGGCGATGCCGACGGCAATCACGGTGCCGGTGGCCACGGCCTGGTGCATGGCCGCCGCAGCGGCCCGCGGCGTGCCCCGCCCGGTCAACTGCGCCACGACGACCGTCGCCCCGATGCCCAGCGCGCCCAGCACCGAGACGACCACGCCGCTGATGGACTCCACCAGGCCGATGGCGGAGACGGCATCGGTGCCCAGCCGGGCGGCCATGATGGCGGTGACCACACCCAGCAGGTGCACCAGCACCTGCTCGATGAAGATGGGCGTCGCCAGTTTGACGACGTCGGCGCGGATACGCGGCATCCGCGCCGGTCTAGGCCGGCTTGCGGGCAGAGTGCTTGAGCCCCACGCCGACCGCCAGGACGACCGCGCCGCAGAAGACGAAGCCCAGCCGGCCAGCCATCGGATTGGGGATGAGGGCCAGCAGCGCAATGAAGCCGCCGTACGCCAGGGACAGGTTGCCCAGCAAGCGGGCCTGCGCATGGTCGCTGTTGGCGCCCTCTTCGCGGGCAAAGTCCACGGGCGTGAGCATGCGGTCGTAGAACGCTTCAATGCGCTGACGCTCCGCTGCGGGGCTGCCCTTCCAGAAGGCCATGGTGCCCACGAACCATGCCACGCCCACGAGCACATTGATGAACAAGCCCGCAGCGATGGTCCAGTAGCCGGCTTCGTTCTTGGTGAGCGGTTGCGCCAGCTGCACCGCCGATTCCAGCCACTGCGCGTCGAGATAGCGGGTCGTCAGCAGCGACGCGACCAGGCAGACGACCACGGTGGACCACCCCGACCACGCCGGCGTGCGCTTGATGAAGACCGACAGCACCAGGGGGATGGTGTACGGCACCGCGATCAGCGTCCCGAACTGCAGCATCAAATCGAACAGGCCTATGCCTTCCATGCGCGAGAAATTGATGGCCGCGACAATGACCAACAGCCCGAGAACGGCCGTGGCGATCTTTCCGGCGGTGACCAGTTCCCGCTCTGTGGCATGCGGCCGCATGACCGTGTTGTAGAAATTCTTGACGAAGAAGCCCGCGTTCTTGTTCAGTCCGCTGTCCATGGACGACATGGTGGCAGCCAATATCCCGCAGAGCAGCAGCCCGATCATCCCGGTGGGCATGGTGGTGATGCTGATGGCCAGGAATGCACCTTCGGACGGATTGCTCAGCGAAGGAAAGACGGTTGCGAGGTCGGGGTGCAAGATGCTGGCTGCCATCGGTGGAATGAACCAGATGATGGGACCCACCAGAAACAGGACGCCCGCCAGCAAAGCGGCACGCCGCGCATGCATGCCGTCCTTGACGCACAGGTAACGCGACCCCTCCAACATGTTGTTGGTGGAGATGAACTGCTTCACCAGGATCGCCAGAACCCAGACCAGCATCAACGGCGAATCCAACGCGGCGGCAATATCGAGATGCCCCGCAGGCAGGCGCTCCACGAACGCCTGGACACCCCCCACCTCGCGCAGCGCGAGGAAGGCGGCCACCACGGTGACGGGCATCAGCACCAGCATCTGGATGAAGTCGCCGGCGATGGCGGCCCAACTGCCGCCCAGCAGGGTCATGGCCACGACCACCAAGCCGGTCAAAAGGATGGTGTGCTCGAGATTGAAGCCGAACGCGGCCGAGAGGAACACGCACAAACCGTTCAGCCAGATACCTGCATAGAGGGTCCCAAGGGGAATCT
>Ga0187845_1000374_pt1 | contig 26297 bp, 20 predicted proteins | sample SpaLakP09_SKY_68_FD_134515 | JGI IMG/M metagenome (GOLD analysis project Ga0187845, IMG submission 134515) | Oligotrophic lake water microbial communities from Sparkling Lake, Wisconsin, USA - SP09_SKY_68 | ecosystem: Environmental > Aquatic > Freshwater > Lake | place: USA: Sparkling Lake... | reverse complement strand
TTGTTCAGCAGGTTGACGAGGACCTGGACCAGCCGGTTCGCATCGCCCCGGATCTGCGCGCCGCCGGCATCGCCTTCGACGGCAAGAACGTGGGCGCGTGCGCCGATCAACGGCTGGGATTGTTCGATCGCGCTGGCGATAAGGGCCATCGGATCGAGCAATGCCAGGTCGAGCTGGATCAGGCCGCGGGTCACCCTCGACACATCGAGCAGGTCGTCGATCAGCGATTTCAGGTGCCGCACCTGGCGGCCGATTACGGTGCTGGACTGGCGGATCCTGTCGGCGCTGGCGGTGCCGAGCTTGAGCACCTCCGCGGCCGCCGAGATCGGCGCCAGCGGATTGCGCAGCTCGTGGGCCAGCATCGCGAGGAACTCGTCCTTGCGCCGGTCCTGTTCCTGCAAGGACTGGTAGAGACGTGCGTTTTCGAATCCGTTTGCCGCGATCGACGCCAGCTGCACCAGGATCGCCTCGTCTTCTTCCGAAAATTCGCCGTCCAGCTTGTCGGATACCTGGATCAGTCCGATGTTCCTGCCCGTCCGGTCGATCAGGGGCACGGCCAACCAGCCCCGCATCGGCGGATGTGCATGTGCATGTGTGCCGAATCCCCTCCAGTGGGGATGCGCTTCCAGTTCCGCCTGGGTGAGCCGCATCGGCTGGTTTGTCCGGCATACCTGCCCATATATCCCCGTACCGTCCGTTGGTGCGCGATAGCTCCGGTAGTGCGCGTATTTGTCCGACAGCGATACCGCGTTGATCGCCTGCGACCACCCCTTGTCTTCAGTCACGGATACGACGGCTTGATGGGCCTGGAGGATGTCGCGCACTTCATCGACGAGCACGTCCGCGATGTCGCCGTTCCACAGCACGGTCTGCAGCTTGCGCGCAGCCTGCGCCACCTTGGCCAGCAGGAGAGCGTTGCGCTTTTCGTGTTCCAGGCGTTGCGCCAGTTCCGCTTCGGCCAGGACGATCTCGTGGACATCGGTATTGGTGCCGATCCATTCGCGAATCGCTCCGTCCGCGTCGACGATCGGTACACCCCTGACCTCGGTCCACCGGTAGGCGCCGTCGGCCCGGCGCAGGCGATAGCGTGTCTCGAACACGGTTCGCGCCGCCACGCACGCGAGCCACGCCGCCTTGGTCGCCGCGCGGTCGTCCGGATGGACGGCCTCCAGCCAGCCGAACTCGCGCCATTCCTCGTAGGTCTGTCCGGTAAAGGCGCGCCACGAAGGCGAGTCCTCGTCGACCCGGCCGTCGGGCGTATTGCTCCACACGATCTGCGATGTCGCCAGCACCAGGGACCGGAACCGTTCTTCGCGGATGCGTAACGCGTTTTCCGCTTCCGCCTTCTCGGTGACGTCCTCATGCATGAGCATCACTTCGACGATGTTGCCGGCATGGTCCTTGAGCGGGTGCGCGCGCGCCGCGACCCACCGGATGGGCCCCGATCCCTGCAGTGCCGCGACGTCGTAGCGGACGACCGGAAGCCGCACCGGTTCGCCCTTGCACGCACGCTCCAGCAAATGGGCAATGCCCGACTCGATGAGCTGCGGATCGCGCAGGACGTTGTACTCCGCGCTCATGACGAAGTCCATGAGCGGGGTGCCTGCGCGGATGTGCCAAAGGTCCTCCCATGCCTTGTTGACCTTCAGCGTACGGCCATCGGGCGCCAGTATCTGGATGCTGACGGGGCACTGTTCGAACAATTCCCGGAAACGGATGCGGGTACCGGCATCGCAGTCGACGGGAAGTGTTCGAGGGTCAGGGGAGGAATGCATGAGTCGGTCGGATCGGGAAAGGCGTACATGATGGCATAGTCCGGCCTACCCTGCGTGCATTTACGGTCGCGTCAGCGGATCACATCCAGCGCCGCGAACTCCCGCACGGCGAAGTCGACGAACGCCCGCAGCCGCGGCGCCATGTGGCGGCTGCTGGGCATGACGAGGTGCACGGGCGCCGGCTCAGGCTCGTAGTCGACGAGCAGGGGACGCAGCAGGCCGGCCCGCAGGTCCGGTTCGACCTGGTACGACAGCGCCCGTGCGATGCCGAAGCCGTCGCGCGCGGCCGCCAGCATGGCTTCCACGTCGTTCATGCGCAGGCGCGGGCTGTAGCGCACCACGTGCTCGCGCCCCTCCGCGCGGAAGCGCCACTCGGCCAGCGAGCGCACGGCAGTCGACAGGATCAGTTCGTGGCCCGCGAGGTCGGCCGGGACGAGCGGCGTGCCGCGCCGGTCGAGGTAGGCGGGGCTCGCGACCGTGACGCGCCGCACCTCGCCCAGCCGGCGCGCGACGAGAGTCAGGTTGGCCAACGTCCCGATGCGCAGGGCGGCGTCGATCCCTTCCTCGATCAGGTCGACGTTGCGGTCGGACAGCGTCAGGTCGATCTGGATGTCCGGGTGCAGCGCGAGAAAGCGCGTGACGACGGGCGCCACGTGGCGGCGGCCGAACACGGTCGGTGCCGTGAGCCGCAACAGGCCGCGCGGGGTGCCGGCGCCCGGCGGCTGCAGCGCGGCGTCGTAGTCGGCCAGCAGGCGGCGCGCCTGTTCCGCCAGGCGCAGGCCCGTTTCCGTCGGCGTCAGGCGGCGCGTGCTCCGTTCGAACAGGCGTGCACCGGCGCGCGTTTCCAGGGCACTCAGGATGCGCGTGACGGCCGCCGGCGAGCGGCCCAGCCTGCGCGCGGCGGACGCCATGCTGCCCGCGTCGAGGATGGCGATGAACACGTGCAGCTCGTCGAGTCGGTCCATGATTATTGCGAGAAACGGGATTATTGCGAAAGGCGGAATGCTGAATTGCCATTATGCCGGATTCTGCCGTGAATGATCCGGCGCTACGATGCATGGACCGACAACGAACGAGAGACGACCATGACCCGCATCCTCCACGGCACCCGCCTGTCCGGCCACGTGCACCGCGTCCAGCTGTTCCTGCACCTGCTCGACTTGCCCTACGAATTCGCGGACAGCCCCGCCGACGTGCGCAATTCGTCGGCGTTCCGCGCCCTGAACCCGCTGGGCCAGATTCCCGTGCTGCAGGACGGCGACGTCGTGCAGGCCGACAGCACCGCGATCCTCGTCTACCTCGCCAAGCGCTACGCGCCGGGCAGCGCGTGGCTGCCGGAAGATCCCGTCGGCGCGGCCCGCGTGCAGCGCTGGCTGTCGCAGGCGGCGGGCGAGATCATGTTCGGGCCGGCCGCCGCGCGCGTGTCGGCCCGCTTCTACGACACGGGCGTGCCGGCCCCGCTGTCGCAGGCGCTGGCCGCGCGCGTGCTGGGGCTGATGGAAGGCGAGCTGGCCGCGCGCGACTGGCTCGTCGGCACGGCGCCGACCATTGCGGACATCGCGTGCTACAGCTATATCGCGCACGCACCGGAAGGCGGCATCGCGCTCGAGCCGTATGCGCGGGTGCGCGCCTGGATCGCCCGCGTGGAAGCGCTGCCGGGCTTCGTGCCGATGCCGGCAGAGTGAGGCGATCATGGATGGCGACCGTATCCCGGACCCGTTCCACAAGGGCGAGTTGATCGCACAGGCGCTGGCCGGCGTCGACCCGTTCAATGCGCCGATCCGCAACCGCATGCCGGACCAGCACCGCACGTTCTTCCCGCTGCTGCCATTCCTGGCCCTGGCCGTGGCGGACGCCGACGGCTGGCCGCTGGCGACGCTCGTGCAGGGGCCGCCGGGCTTCGCCACCTCGCCCGATCCGGCGCGCCTCGACGTGGCCGCGCTGCCGGCCCCCGCCGATCCGGTGCGCAGGCATCTCGCGGCCGGCGCACGGGTCGGCATGCTCGGCATCGACCTGGCTACGCGGCGGCGCAACCGGCTGAACGGCGTCGTCGCGGCACTGGGCGAGTCCGGATTCGCGGTCGACGTCGCGCAATCGTTCGGCAACTGCCCGCGCTACATCCACGTGCGCGCGCTGCAGCCGGTCGAGCGCGTGCCGGGGCCCGTTACCACGTTCGAGACCGGCCTGCCGGCGCGGGCGCGGGCCATGCTGGCGGAGACGCCCACGCTGTTCGTGGCCAGCGCGAGCGGCGCGGACGCGCAGGACGGTGCCGCGGGCCTGGACATCTCGCACCGGGGCGGCCCGGCAGGCTTCGCGCGGCTGGAGGGAGACGTGCTGGTCGTGCCGGATTACGCGGGCAACCGCTACTTCAACACGCTCGGGAATTTCCTGGCGGAGCCGCGCGCCGCGATCGTCGTGGCCGATTTCGCGACGGGCGACGTGTTGCAGCTGCAGGGTGTCGTGGAGGTGGACTGGGAGGCGGCCGAGCCGGAACGCACGCCGCCGGTGGAGCGGACGTGGCGGTTCCGGGTCGTGCGGGGGTGGTTGCGGGAAGCGGCGTTTGGGCTGGCCGATAACCCATGATCCGTCGTTCCCGCGCAGGCGGGAACCTAATTTGCACGCGCTGCGATGACGCTTGCAACATTGGGCCCCCGCCTGCGCGGGGGCGACGTTGGTCAGGTGGCCAATCCTGTCAGCTTCCACAACTGCGTCGCCAATGCCGCCGGCGCATCCGGCTTGAAGAACGCCGAGTCCTGGATGTGCGACGTGGTCACGTAGATCGTCCCGTCCGGCCCCTGGCTGAACGTATCGGGCCAGCGCAGGCGCGCGTCCTGCACGACGACGCGCGCCTGCGCGGACGGGCCTTGCGACAGGTCGCGCACCTTGATCGCATCGTCCTGCACGGACGTCAGGTACATGAGGTCCGTGCCGCGCGCGATCAAGAGGCCGTCGTTGACGCCGTTGTTCCCGTACGGTTCGACCTGGTCGCCGATATCCCGACCCTGGAAGCCGGGACCGGTGAGCGCGGACGTGGCAATGCGGTACAAGTCGTCGCCCTTGATCGCCTGCCAGTACAGGTACTTGCCGTCGCCGGAGAGCTCGATGCCGTCGGCCGAGAATTCCACGCCGCGGCCGTCCGGGCGGCGCAGCACCTTGCCGTCGGCCGTCACGTCCAGGCCCTTCTTCATCTGCGTGGACGGGTGGCCGTCCAGCACGCGCGCCGTCTTGCCGGACGCGATGTCGACGACGAGCAGCGCGCCCTGCACGCCGGAATCGGTGATGTAGGCATACTTGCCGTCGTTCGAGAAGCGCACGTCGTTCAGGTAGGAGCCCTGCGGCGCGGCGTCCTCGTCGAAGGCGATCGTCTGCGTCACCTTGTCGGTCGCGAGGTCGATGCGCACGAGTTTCGCGCCGCCCGCCACCAGGTGCGCCTGCGCGGGCGCGGCCGGGTCCAGCACCCACAGGCTGCCGCGCCCGTCGGCCACGACGCTCTGCACGCACACCCAGTGGTCGTGCGGCGTGACCTCGTCCTTCTTCGCGTTGCGCCAGCCGTTCCATCCTTCGTCCGGATACGGGCGCACCTCGCCATCCTTCAATTCGGCGACGGACACCTCGGTGTCCTCCGTCCAGCGGGGGAAGTTGACGAAGATGCGGCCGTCCTCGGCGACGGTGACGCCCGTCACCTGGTGGCCGAAGTCCGCGACCAGTTCGATGCTGCTCATGGGGTTCCTTTCGTTGATGGGTTCAGGCGGCGCGCCGCTTCACGGTCAGGTCGTTGTTCGCTGTTTCCTGTGCAAGGCGCCTTTCCAGCATCGCGAGCACGGCCGCCTCCTCGGGCTGCAGATCCTTCAGGTCTTCGACGAGGCTTTCCTCGGCGCGGGCGCGCAGGCCTTCCAGCATCGTGCCGTCGAGGTAGGCGTCCAGCACGGCCGGATGCACATAGCACTTGCGGCAGACGGACGGTGTATTGCCCAGCCGTTCCGCGACGGATTCGATGGCGCGCACGACGTTCTTCTTGGCCTGCGCGTCGGAATCGACGGCCTCGAATTCCTGCAGCGCCATCGCGGCAAGCACGGTCCCGGACCACGTGCGGAAATCCTTGGCCGTGTAATCCTCGCCCGTGATCGTGCGCAGGTAGTCGTTCACGTCGGCGGAGCCCACCGTATGCGTCTCGCCGTCCTCGTCGAGGTACTGGAACAGGTCCTGGCCGGGCAGGTCGCGCGTGCGCTGGATGATGCGGGCGAGGCGCCGGTCGTGCACCTTGACGTCGTGGTACACGCCGCTCTTGCCGCGGAAGCGGAACTCGACCTCGCTGCCGTCGATCTTCACGTGGCGGTTGCGCAGCGTCGTCAGGCCGTACGACTTGTTCTCGCGGGCATATTCCTCGTTACCGATGCGCATCATGGTGGCTTCCAGCAGGTAGACGATCGTCGCGAGGACTTTGTCGCGCGGCAGGCCGGGGAGGGCCAGCGCGCGGTCGACTTCCTTGCGGATCTGCGGCAGCGCCTTGCCGAACTTGATCATGCGTTCGTACTTGACCTCGTCGCGCACCTCGCGCCATTTCGGGTGGTAGCGGTACTGCTTGCGGCCGCGCGCGTCGCGGCCCGTCGCCTGCAAATGGCCGTTGGCCTGGGGGCAGATCCACACGTCCGTCCACGCGGGCGGGATCGCCAGCGACTTGATGCGCTTGAGGGTGGCCTCGTCCTCGACCGCCGCGTCCTTCGCGTCGACGTAGCGAAAGCCGTCCTTGACCGGCTCGCGCTGGATGCCGGGGCGGTCGTCGTGGACGTAGCGCAGGCCCGCGGCCTTGGCGGCGGCGGGCGGATCGGTGTTCGGCACCGGGTCGTGCAGGGCGGGGTCATCGTTTTTCATCGGGGACTCGTCGTTGGCATGGCGGACTGCCCGTGCCAGTCTACGCCGGCCCCGCTCGCGCACCGTTCGCGAACTAACGTAGCGCGGGGCCGTTAGAATGCGGTCATGCCGAGCAAATCTCCCATCTTCCCCGGCCCGCGCACCGCGCGCGGCCTCGTCCTCGCCGTCCTGCTGTCCAACGCCGACCAGGCGGGCGCCGAGCCGCTGCGCGGCCGCGTGACCCTGGCCGCCATCGTCCGCGCGCTCAAGCGCAAGTACCACTGGCCCATCGAGACGACGAGTTTCCCGTCCAACGCGCCCGACGGCCGCGCGACGTGGGCCACCGTGTACAGCCTGCCGCCCGACGTGATCGCGAAAGCGCTGGACGAACGGGGGCGCGACTGGTTGAAGAGCAGCCTCGGATAGTCCTGCTGCTCAGTCCTGCTGATAGCGCGCTTCCAGCAGATCGATCTGGCGCAGCAGCTTCCGTGCCGTCTCGTCCGAGATCTCCATGCGCCGCGCGAGCAGCAGCACCGCGTCGCGTTCCGCCTTCAGCGCGAGCAGCCGGTAACTGCGCTCCGTGCGCTTGAGTTCCTGCGCATCGCCGTTGCCGCCCGCGGCGTCGGTCGCGTTCAGGCGGTGCCGGTACAGCCGCAGCACGTGGGCGACGGTCCGGTCGCCCTCCTCGCCGTCGGCCTTCTGCGCCCGTTCCAGCGCAGCAATGGCGGCCAGCGTCGCCGCGTGGCGCGCATCGTCCTCGTTGCACTTCGCTTCCGGCTCGGCCGGCATCTCCAGCCCGCGCAGCAGGGCGGGCAGCGCGGCGCTGGCGAGCAGCAGCGAGACGACGATCACGCTGCTGGCCAGGAAGATCGCCAGGTGGCGCGCGGGGAACGGTTCGCCGTCCGGCAGGGCGAGCGGCAGGGTCAGCACGCCGGCCATCGTCAGTGCGCCGCGCACGCCCGCTACCGACGTGGCCAGCATCACGCGCAGCTTCGGCTTGAAGACCTGGCGCCCGAGACGCCGGCGGTTCAGGAGCGTCAGCTGCAGCGAGATCCACACCCACGCGAACCGCAGCAGCACGAGCCCCAGGCTGAACGCGAGGGCGCGGCTGGCCAGCCACCCCAGGTCGTACGGCGCGCCGCCGGCCGGGTGCAGGGCGCCGCGCACGATGTCCGGCAACTGCTCGCCCAGCAGCACGAACATCGCGCCGTTCAGGGTGAACTGCAGCGCATCCCAGATGACGTTGCGGCGGATGCGCGTGCCCGCTGTCGCGGCGCCCGACAGTTCCAGGTAACTCATCGTGATGCCGGCCGCCACCGCCGCCAGGATGCCGGATGCGTTGAGGCGCTCGGCCACGAGGTAGGCGCCGAACGGCGTCAGGAGGTTGATCAGCACCGGGACGCCGTCTTCCTCGCCGAAGCGGCGCTGCAGGATGCCGTGCGCGCGCGTGATGGCGAACGTGATCGCGATGCCGGCCGCGATGCCCGCGAAGGCGACCCACAGGAATGTGAGGCTCGCCTGCGCCAGCGAGAAATGCCCGGTGACGGCAGCGGCGACGGCGAAGCGGAAGCACACGAGGCCACTCGCATCGTTGAGCAGGCTCTCGCCCTCGACGATGTGCATGAGGCGCGGCGGCATCGGCACGCGCGCGGTGATCGACGACACGGCGACCGGATCCGTCGGCGCCACGATGGCCGCCAGCGCGAAGGCGACCGCCAGCGGCATCGCGGGGATCATCCAGTGCAGCAGGTATCCCGCGCCGACGACGGTGAACAGGACGAGGCCCAGCGCGAGCTCCAGGATCGTCGCCTTGTCGCGGAACAGGCCGATCTTCGGGATGCGCCAGCCGTCCACGAACAGCAGCGGGGGCAGGAACAGGAGGAAGAAGATGTCCGGCTCCAGCGCGACGCCGTGACGGAAGACGCCCGAGATGACGGCGCCCGCCGCGATCTGGATCAGCGGCAGGGGCAGGGCGATGGGCAGCACGCGCGCCACGTAGCCGCTGGCGATCACGGCCAGCAGCATCGCCAGGATGACTTCGACGGTCTCCATTTCACTCTCCTTTGTCAGGCCGATGATAGGCGATGTACCGGATGAGCGAGGTACGGTATGCTTGTCGTATTTACAAGAGGAGGGGCACCATGACACGAACCGTACGCATGCTGCTGGCTTCCGCGCTGGCGGCGCTGTCGACCACGTGCGCGGCGCAGGTCTACCGCGTGGCCGAGATGAACGCGACGCAGATCGGTGCGTTGGACCGCGCACACACTGCCGTGATCCTGACGGGCGGCATCCTCGAGGAGCACGGCCCGGCGCTGCCGGCCGGCACGGACACCCTGATGAACGAATGGTGGACGCAGGCGCTGGCCGAGGCGATCGTCGCGCGGCCCGGCTGGAAGGTGCTGCTGTTCCCGACGATCCCGCTCGGCGCGTCCGGCGCCAACGTGATCGGCGGCCGCCACGTGTTCCCCGGCTCGTACACGGTGCGGCCGGAAACCGAGCGGGCCGTGTTCATGGACCTCGCGAGCGCGCTGGGCGAGCAGGGGTTCCGCTGGATCTTCGTCATGCACAACCACGGCTCGCCGCTGCACAACCTGATGATGGACCAGGCGGGCGACTACTTCCGCGACACGTACCACGGCACGATGCTGAACTTGCCCGGCCTGCTGCTGGGCGAGACCGGGGCGGCGAAGGGGCGCCCCGCGGCCGTCGTGAAAGAAGAGGGGCAGTTCGAGGTGCACGCGGGGATGTCGGAGACGAGCAGGGTCCTGTTCCTGCGGCCCGACCTCGTGTCGCCGGCTTACGCCACGGCGTCTCCCAACACGGCCGACGCGCCGGGCGACGCGGCCCGCATCGCCCGCGCACCCGGCTGGCAGGGCTATATCGGATCGCCGCGCCTCGCGACCAGCGCGTTCGGCGCGCGCGAGATGCGCGAGCGTGCGGACTCCTTCAACCGCGTGGCGCTGGCGGTGCTGGACGGGGCCGATCCGGCGCAGTGGACGCGCCTGTCCGCCGTCGCGTTCAAGGATCCGGTCATCGATGGCATCGAGAAGGGCACGCGCGCGGAGGCGGACCGGATCGGGGAGGCGCAGCGCGCCTGGTTGAAACGCCACGAAGCGAGGTGATCGGCCAATGGTGGGCACGGGGAGCCCACCCTACGACAGGCGGTAGGGTGGGCTCCCCGAGCCCACCGATACGTATCAGCGCCGGATATTGGCTTCGGCCGCCGCGGCGAGGATATCCGCCAGCTGCGTCGTATTCACCGGCTTGACGAGGTAGTGGTCGAACCCGGCCGCCATCGACGTGTCGCGATCCTGCTGGCGGCCATATCCCGTCATCGCGATCAGCGTGGCACCGGCCGCCTGCGGCAGCAGGCGCAGGCGCCGCGCCAGTTCGTTGCCGTCGAAGTCGGGCAGGCCGATGTCGAGCAGGCAGACTTCCGGCACGAAGGATTTCGCCAGCTCCAGCGCGTCCGTGGCGGAGTAGGCGACTTCCACCTGGTGCCCGCCGGAGCGCAGGAACAGCTGCAGCGTGTGGACGGCGTCGACGTTGTCGTCCACGAGCAGGATGCGCAGCGGCACACCGCCGTCGTGCTGGTCTTCGCCGACGACCGGCGCCGGTGCCAGCACGACGTCCTGCGTGTAGCGGGGCAGGCGCACGGTGAACGTGGAGCCCTTGCCGAGGCCCGGGCTGTAGGCCTTCACCTCGCCGCCGTGCAGTTCGACGAGGCTCTTCACGAGGGCCAGGCCGAGACCGAGGCCGCCCTGCGAACGGTCCGGCGTGCGTTCGGCCTGCGTGAACAGGTCGAACACGCGCTCGACGAGGGCGGGCTCCATGCCGATGCCGTCGTCGGCCACCGTCAGCAGGTAGTCGTCGCCGTCCGCGTCCAGGCGCAGGTGGATCGTGCCGCCTTCCGGCGTGTACTTGGTCGCATTGCCCAGCAGGTTCGCGCACACCTGCACGAGCCGTTTGTGGTCGCCCTTGACGTACGCGGGCGCGGGCGGCAGCTCGATCACGATGCGGTGGCGCCGCGCCGCGATCAGCGGGCGGATCTGCTCGGCCGCGTCGTCGACGACGCGCTTGAAGTCCAGCACCTGCGTCGCCAGCGACACGAGGCCGCGCGTCACGCGCGACACGTCGAGCAGGTCGTCGACGAGGCTCGTCATGTGGTCGACCTGGCGCACGATGATGGAGCAGGTCTGGGTGATCTGGGCGTTATCGGAATGCAGCAGCTTGAGCAGGTGCGCGCCCGTGCTGATCGGCGCCAGCGGGTTGCGCAGTTCGTGCGCGAGCATTGCGAGGAACTCGTCCTTCCTCTGGTCGGCGGCGCGCAGTTCGCGCTCGGCCAGCGAACGGGCCGTCTCCTTCTTCTGCAGCGCGGCCGCCATGCGGTCCAGGGCCTGGGCCAGGTTGCCGATCTCTTCGTGGCCATAGGCGATGCCGGAGCGGGCTTCCAGGTCGCCGGCGGCGATGCGCTCGGCGGTGCCCATCAGCTTGCGCACGCGCTGGACGATCAGGACGTCGCCCACGAGCCACGCGGCCAGCATCGCCAGCAGGGTCGTCGCGGCGAGGCCCAGCAGGGACATCATCTGGTCGTGGCGCGCGGCCGACAGGATCGTCTCGGTCGGGATGCCGATCGTGACCGTGTAGTCGGTCAGCGCGGGCGCGCCCACGCGTGCGAACGTGTGCAGGCGCTCGATGCCGTCCTCGCCGCGGATCGTCAGGGCGCGCTGGCCGGCCGTGGTCAGCGCTTCCTGCATCGCCGGCGACAGCCTGGTGCCGAAGAAGCGTTCCGGATCGGGGCGGCGCGAGATGATGCTGCCGCGCGCGTCCGCCGTCGCCAGCACGGAGCCGGGCGGCAGGTTGATGTCGTTGATGAAGGTGTCGAGACCTTCCAGGTCCATCGCCGCGAACACGACGGCGAGGACTTTCCCGCTGCGGTCGATGACCGGATAGGTGAGGTTGATCGTGTGCTTCTTGATGACGCGGCCGAACACGTAATCGCCGGCGATGAAGCGGCGTTCGGAGATGGCGCGGCGGAAGTGGCTGCGGTCGCCCAGGTTGACGGGGTGGAGCAGGGGCACGGCGCTGCAGGTCACGTCGCCGTTGAGCTGGATGAGGCCGAAATTGACGAAGCCCTCGTTGCGGTCGAGGACGTCGGACAGCAGCGACGTGCATTTCGCGGTGTCGCCCATCAGGTCGGGGACACTGGCCAGGTCGACGAGGATCTGGCGCGCACCCTCGATCGACTGGGCTTCGTTGGCGGCCGCCATGCCCGTCAGGCGACGCAGGTTTTCTTCCGATGCCTTGACGGCATGTTCACGTTCGCGGATCCCGGACAGGATCGTCATCACCGCCAGCGGCGTGATCGCCAGCGCCACCAGCAACATCAGCCGGCTGCGCAGGCTGTTCAGCCGGAAGCGGCTCAAGCCAGATGTCATTTGTCTATTTTCTATCTGCCGCCTTGTGGGCAGCAAACGTTTCACCGAATTCGATTATCCTGCGGATGCCTTCGCGCAAGGTCGCCACGTCGTCCGAAATATAGCCGAGTCGGATATAACCGGGCACGCCCAGCGCCTCGCCAGGCATGACGGCCACTCTCTTTTCCTCGAGCAGCGCTTCGGCAAAGCCGACCGTGTCCAGCGTCAGGCTGCGCACGTCTCCCCACAGGTACGGACCGGAGGCCGGTGCATGCATGACGATCCAGGGGACCTCGGCAAACAGCCGTACCGCCAGGTCGCGCCGGTCACGGTAGTCCGCCATCATCGCGCGCGGCGCACCGGTCGCGAATGCGACATCGGCAGCCACCTGCGACAAATGCGGCGCGGCCGCCGTGATCGGGCCTTGCAGCGTCTGCATCGCGTTGACCACTTCGGCAGGCGCCAGCGCGAAGCCGACCCGCCAGCCCATCATGGCATAGCTCTGCGAGGCCGAAAACAGCGTCACCACGCCGATATTCCGCCAGTCGCACAATGCTGCCAGGCTGGTGTGTGCTCCATCGAAGATCAGGTGTTCGTAGCTTTCGTCGACGATCACCCGGGCCCCGATGCGCTCCACCCATGCACGAAGGTGTTCCAGTTCCCGGCGAGTGTACACCTTGCCGGTGGGATTGTGCGGGTTATTGATGATGACGATGTCCGGTTTGCCGAGGCTGTCCAGCAGCGCCGGCGTGATTTCCTCAGGGAGATCGGCCAGGATCGGGCGCAAGCCCAATAGTTGTGACGTAGCAACATATGCGGGCCAGTGCGGCTTGAAGACCAGCACCTTGTCGTACGGATCGCTCAGGACGTAGAGCGCTTCGTACAACCCCTGCTTGGCGCCGTTGGTGACGATGATCTCGTCGGCGCCCGCGTCGATGCCGTTTTCCTTTTTGAGCTTGGCCGCCAGCCGCGCCCGCACGTCCAGCGCGCCGACCACGCTCGTGTAGGGCATGATCCGCTCGCGTTCGATGGCCGCGGCCACCGCATCCAGCACGGGCCGGGGCGCGGGAAAGTGCGAGATGGCGATCGAAAAATCGATGACGGACTCGCCCTCGCTGCGCAGCGTTTCCACACGCCCGTGCATGGCGGTGGTGGCGAGGGGGCGGGAAGAAGCAATCCGGGCAGAAATTTTCATCTTTTTATTCTCTTGGGGTGATGTTATTTAAAAGTTATGACGCGCGGTGCTACGGCTCTTGTTGTTGCCTGATTGTACTAAACCGGCAGAACGATGCCGCACGGGTGGAAAATAGTTCGCAGGAAATACGCGGAGGGACGGGCGCCGTGCCGCGCGGGATTCTGGTACGGTGATTGCAATAGAAACCAAGCCGGAGGACACCATGCACCAACCCATCGTACGCACCTTCAAGCACGTGACGGCCGCCGAGGAGGCACGGGCCGAACTGCTGGCCGCGGGGATCGCCGCCGACGACGTCGCGATCGACGTCCGCATCGACGAGACCGGCCCCGTGCAGGGCAATTTCACCGTCGGCGATTCGCCCGCGGTGACGGGCAAGACGGCGTACTCGCACACGTATGCGCCGGTGGCGCAGGACGACGTGCGCGACTGCCAGGTCACGGTGAATGCGGCCGACGCCGCGCTGGCCAAGCGGGCCGCCGAGATCCTCGAGCACTTCGGCGGGCACGATCCGGACCCGGCCCACGCCGTCGCCAGCGCCGCCCGGGAGACGCGCCATTGAGTTTGCGCGACAATAGGGCATCGCGGTCCGCGACCGCTTCCAGGAGATATCAATGAGTGCGATCCACCTCGACAAGCTTGACGCCCTGCTGGTCATCGACATGCAGGTCGACTTCCTGCCCGGCGGGGCCCTCGGGGTCGCGGGCGGCCATGAAGTGGTGGCGCCCATCAACCACCTGATCGACCTCTATCGGGCGCAGGGCCTGCCCATCTTCGCGTCGCGCGACTGGCACCCGCAGGACCACTGCTCGTTCGCGGCGCAGGGCGGACCGTGGCCGCCGCACTGCGTGGCCGATACGCCGGGCGCGGAATTCGCCGCCGAGCTGGCGCTGCCGGACGATGCCATCGTCATCTCGAAAGCCGACACGGCGGCCGTCGACGCCTATTCCGCGTTCGGCGGCACGGACCTCGCGGCGCAGATGCGCGCGCGCGGCGTGGAGCGCGTGACGGTGGTCGGGCTCGCCACCGATTACTGCGTGCTGAACACCGTCACGGATGCGCTGGAAGAAGGGTTGACGACATTGATCGTGCCGGAAGCGATGCGCGCCGTCGACGTGAATCCGGGCGACGGCCGCCGTGCGCTCGACCGCATGGTCGCGCGCGGGGCCGTGCCGGTGCGGCTGGGCGAGTTCGGGATGGTGGCGCTCTCCGTGGCCTGACCGGTGCGTAGGGGGGGCATTTGAGGCCGGGGGCCTCAAATGAAACGTGCCCACGCGGACGTCCGCGGCATGTTGGCGCTGCGCGTGGGCGGAGGGCCGCCCACCGTACAAGTCTGGTTTAGAACGTGTAGCCCGCGTACACGGCGAACGTGGGCGACGTCCTGCGGCGCACGAGCGGGCTGTTGGCCGCATCGCCCGTGAGATGCTGCGCGCCCAGCACCGACGTCACCGCCCAGTGCGCGTCGATGCAATGTTCCCAGCTCAGACTCAGATCCGTCCCGTACAGGCCACCGTCCGGCTTGAATAGGCGGTAGCCGGAGCGCGCGGCCTGGCGCGCGTCGACGCCGTAATACGTCTGCAGGTATTTCGCCTCGCCGAACTGCAGCGCGACGCCGATGGCGACCTTGTCGGCCTGGCTCTCCAGCAGCTTCGCGTTCAGGCCAAGGGAGAACTGCTTGCCGTTCTCGCGGCGCGAGACCGGGAGCTCGGCATGCGCGCCGACGCTGAAGACGTCCGTCAGCTGCACCTCGGCGCCGACGTTGAGCGTGGCGCTGCCCTTCACGTCGCCCATGCCCTTGAGCGCCTTGCTGCCGCTGCGGCCGACGAAGCCGTTGGTGTCGTGCTCGCGCCGTTCGCCGCGGTACCCGAGGCCGATGCTGGCGCTGAGTTTATCTCCGCCGGCCGCGACACCGATGCCGCGCAGGGTGCTGGCGTAAAAGCCGTTGGCGGCCTGGTAATCGGCCACGATGACGGGTGCCACGAGGTGTTCGTCGGAACCGGAATAGCGTGTGCCGGCGGCGATGCCGGCGCCGAGGGTGAACGTACTGTCCTGCGCATGGGCGACGGCAGCGGTCATCAGGGTGGACAACAACAGCATCTTTTTCATTACATTCCTTTCAATGGCGATCGCGCCGGGATGGCGATCGGTCGGCCGCAATTATCGAAAGGAATGCCTGAGCGGCACCTGAGCGGATCATGAAGATTTGATGAAGAGGTTGTTTCTTTAGCCATTCTTCATCCGGCAATGGTCTAATAGCGGCCCATGGACATTCTGCTCATTGAAGACGACCTCGATCTCGGCAACGGCATCCGCATCGCCTTGCTGGATCGCGGCCTGGACGTCACGTGGGTGCGCCGCCTGCAGGACGCGCAGCGCCAGCTCGACGAGGCGGCGCACGACCTGGTGCTGCTCGATCTCGGCCTGCCGGACGGCGACGGTCTCCAGCTCGTGCAGCGCCTGCGCCGCGACCGCCGATCGTTGCCCGTGCTGATCCTGACCGCGCGCGACGCGCTCGAAGACCGCCTGCTCGGCCTGGACTCCGGCGCGGACGACTACCTGGTCAAGCCGTTCGCGCTGGCCGAGCTGCTGTCGCGCGTGCGCGCCCTGGCCCGGCGCAGCTACGGGTTCGACGGCGGCACGCTGGCATTGCGCGGCCTGGCGCTGGACGCGGCGGGTCACCGCGCCAGCCTGCAGGGGCAGCCGCTGGAGCTGACCGCCAGCGAATTCCAGCTGTTGAAAGTGCTCATGACGCGCTCGCCGCGGGTCGTGACGCGCCATGCGCTCGAGGACGCGGCCCTGCCGCGCGCGCAGGCGAACGCCAGCAATGCCCTCGACGTGCACATGGCGAACCTGCGCCGCAAGGTGGGCGAAGGCATCATCCGCACGGTGCGCGGCGTCGGTTACGTGATCGACCAGGCATGACGCGCGTGTGGCGGTGGATTACGACGCCTTCCCTGACGCGGCGCCTGCTGGTCGCGCAGATGGCGCTGCTGGCGGTCGTCTGGAGCCTGGCGCTTGCCTTCCTCGTGCACGAAGAAGCCCGCGACGAGGGCGAACTGCGCACCGACCAGCTGTACGACGTGCTGCTGTACGTGACCGCCGCGCTCGACGGCCAGCCCGAACGCCAGCGCCAGGCCCTGGCCCTGGCCGACCGCGCGATGCGCCAGGTCGGCGGCCAGGACGGTCCGGCGGCGCTGGGCGTGCTGACCGTCGTGCGCGTGCACGGACGGATCGTGTATGCGACACCGGGTGCGCTGCCGGACCTGGCCGGTGCGCGCGACGGCGCCGTCGAATACCGCACGGCGGCGGGCAAACAATGGGCCGTGCGCACGGTGCGCGACCGCGCGGCCGGCGTCGAGATCTCGCGCATGAAACTGGGGAACGACACCGATCTGTTCCTGTCGCTGAATGCGCGCGGCTATTACGTGCTGCCGCTGCTCGTCAGCCTGCCGTTCCTCGTGCTGCCGGCCTGGTGGTCGATCCGGCTCGCGCTGCGGCCGTGGCGCCGCGCGGCCGACGAGATCGCGGCGCGCGGTCCGCACGACCTGAGTCCGATCGCGCCGCTGCCGCAGCGCGAGGCGATGGCGGTGATCGACAGCGTGAATGCCTTGCTGCGCCGCGTCGAGGACAGTGCCGCGCGCGAGCGCCGCTTCATCGCGGACGCGGCGCACGAGCTGCGCACGCCGCTGGCCGCGTTGCGGGTCAACGTGGAAGCGCTGCAGCAGCAGGGCGCGGCCGCCGCGCAGGATGAGCTGCTTGCGGGGATCGTGCGCGCGTCCGGGCGTGCCACGCGGCTGGTCGGCCAGCTGCTGCTGCTGATGCGCAGCGACGCGGCCGGTGCCGAGGCCGCGCGCCCGATCGCGCTGGACGCCCTCGTGCAGGACCGGCTGGCCGCGCTGGCGCGCCTCGCCGACGTGCGCGGCGTGGAGCTGGCGCTGGACGCCGAGGCGGGATTGACCGTGCAGGGCCAGGAAGGCGCGTTGGTGTCGCTGGTGGATAACGTCGTCGACAACGCGATCAAGTACAGCCCGCCGGGCGGCACGGTGAGCGTGACCTTGACGCGCGCGGACGGCATGGTGCAACTCTGCGTGAGCGACAGCGGTCCGGGCGTGCCGGAAGCGCTGCGCGAGCGCGTGTTCGAGCGCTTCTTCCGCACGCCCGACCAGGTCCAGCAGGGCAGCGGGCTCGGTCTGGCGATCGCGCGCGCGGTCGCCGACGGTCACGGCGGCGACATCGCCATCCGCGCCGTCCCGGCCGGCGGCTGCCTGATCTGCGCGCGCCTGCCGGCTGCGTGATTACGCCGCGCGCACCACCACCAGGTGACCGGCGACGTCGCGGCCGTGATCCCGGCGCAGCACGGCGTGCTCCGTGGCCACGACGTCGAACCCGGCCGCCTGCGCAGTGCGTGTGACGTAGTCGAGCGCATGGGCGAACCGGTTCGACGGCTGGATGGCATAGTCACTGCCGTCGCCGAGGGCTTCGCACGAGAACGCGAACAGCCCGCCCGCCTGCAGCGCATGCCGCACCCGCGCGAACAGCGGCGCCAGGTCGCCGAGGTACACGAGCACGTCGGCCGCGACGGCGAGGTCGCACGACGCGGGACGCTCCGCCAGCCAGGCCACGATATCGGCGCACACGAGGTCATCGTACAGGCCGAGGTCCGCCGCCTTGTCCAGCATCTTCTGCGACAGGTCGACGCCGGTGACGTGCCGCGCGAGCGGCCGCAGGAAAGGCGCGCACAGGCCCGTGCCGCAGCCGAGGTCCAGCGCCGCCGCCACCTTGGGCACGGCGAGGTGAGGACGGAGCAGGGCATCAAGGCGTGTCGGCGTACGGTAGCCGAGGACGTCGACGAGGTGGCGGTCGAAACGGCCCGCGTACTGGTCGAACAGCTGTTTCACATAATCGGCCGGTGCCGCCGCGGGCTGCTCCGCCGCGCCCAGAGCAGCCAGCGCAAAGCGGATCTCGTCCGCGTCCGCACCCAGGTCGAGCGCGCGCCGGTACGACGCCACGGCCGCCTCGCGCTGTCCCAGTGCGCGCAGGGTGTTGGCCCGATAGTGCTCGGCAAGCGCATAGTCGGGCCGCAGGGCCAGCGCCTGTTCGTAGCTGTGCAGGGCACCCGCGAGATCGCCCGATTTCTTCAGCGCGGCGCCGCGCGCGCACCAGGTGTCGGCCTGCGGGGCCAACGCGAGCGCGCGGGCGTAGGCGTCGACGCTGTCCGTGTGGCGGTCCAGCGCCTGCAGCGCATGGCCCAGCGCGACGAAGGCATCCGCATACGCGGGCCGCGTGGCAAGGGCCTGTTCGGCGCTCGCGACCGCATCCGCGTGGCGCCCGAGATCGTGCAGGGCGATGGCGCGGTGGCACCACGCGTCGGCCAGCGCCGGATCGATGCCGAGCGCGCGTTCGTAGCTGTCCAGCGCGTCTGCCAGGCGGCCGAGCCGGCGCAGCGTGTTGCCGCGGTTGTTCCAGGCGAGCGCATACGCCGGGGCGAGGCGCAGCGCCGCTTCGTAGCTGGCCAGCGCGGCCCCGGTGCGGCCGAGGTCCTGCAGCGCGGCGCCCAGGTTGGAATGGGCGCGCGCCTGTTGCGGGTCGACGCGCAGCGCTCCCTCGATCAGTTCGACCGCGCGCGCAGGTGCCCCGCGCTGGCGTTCGATCACGCCCAGCAGGTGCAGCGCGTCGAACTGGCGCGGGTTGATCTCCAGCACGCGCCGGTACAGGGCCTGCGCCGCGTCGAACCGGCCCTGCTGGTGCAGCCGGACGGCCTGGCCCAGCAGGTCGGACGCGTCTTCCACTGCCACGGGATCAGCTCCAGGACAGGTCGGTCTCGGACAGCGGCAGCTCGCGCACGCGCTTAGCCGTAGCGGCGAAGATCGCGTTGCAGACGGCCGGCGCCAGCGGCGGGAACACGGGTTCGCCGAGGCCCGTGACGGGGTAGTCCGTCTTGAGGAAGTGCGTCTCGATCCTCAATGGCGTGTCCGGCATGCGCAACAGGGCGTAGTCATGGAAGTTGCTCTGCACGATGCGGCCCTTGTCGATGTCGAGCGCCGGGTACATCAGGGTGGACAGGCCGTCGATGACGGAACCCTGCACCTGGTTCTCGGCGCCGGACAGGTTGACGATCTGCGCGCCGATGTCCGCGACGACGACGACGCGGTCCACGCGCAGCCGGCCTTCCCTCGACACCGTCACTTCGGCCACTTCCGCCACATAGCCGCGGTGGCTGAAGTGGAACGCGACGCCGGCGCCCTGGCCGCGCGCGAACTTGCGCTTGCCCCAGCCGGATTTTTCCGCGACCGCTTTCAGCACGTTGCGCATGCGGCCCACGTTGTACGGCACGCCGCGCTCGCCCGTACCGGCCACGAGGTCCTTGTCGCCGAGGAGGTCGAGGCGGAACGCGAGGGGATCGCGTCCGGCCGCATGGGCCAGTTCGTCGATGAAGCTGTGGAACACCCACGCGAACACATTGCTGCCCGGCGCGCGCCACGGTCCCATCGGGATACGGCATTCGAGCGGCGTCTGCTCGATCAGGCAGTTGGCGAGCCAGCGCGCGGGGAATTCGTCGCCCGACAGGTTGCCGCCGCTGCCCGGCTGCAGCACGCTCGCGCTGCCGCCGTCGCTTTCCTTCTTCTCGACGCGGTTGGCGAACGTGACGAAGTGGTCGTGCCAGGCGACGACCTTGCCTTGCTCGTCCACGCCGCCGCGCAGGAAGTGGAAGCCGCCCGCGCGGAAGTGGTCGTGCTGCAGGTCGTCCTCGCGCGTCCACGTCAGCTTGACGGGCGCCTTCACTTTTTGCGCGATCGCCGCCGCTTCGACGATGAAGTCGGATGACAGCCGGCGCCCGAAGCCGCCGCCGCTGCGCGTGATGTGCAGCGTGATTTTATCTTTCGGGATGTTGAAGGTCGTGGCCACGAGGGCCTGGCCCGCGCCCGGGTTCTGCGTCGGCGCCCACAGTTCGAGCGTGCCGTCCGCCGGCTTGAACCACGCCGTGCAGTTCTGCGGCTCCATGCTCGCGTGCGAGATGAACGGGTAGACGTAGTTCGCCTCGACCGTGCGCGCGGCGCCGGCCAGCGCCGCATCCACGTCGCCGTCCTTGCGCATCACGGCCGCGCCGGGCTGGCCGCTCGCGGCCTGGGCGGCGGCGAGGAAGCCCGACCAGCTGTGGCGCGCGCCTTCGCCTTCGTCCCACGTCACCTTCAGGTTCTTGCGGGCGCGGAACGCGTTCCACGTCGAGTCGGCGACGATCGCGACGCCGGGCCGCAGGCCGTTCAGGTTTTCCGTGCCTTCGACGAGGAACGCGGCCTTCACGCCCGGCATGCGCTTGATGGCGTCCAGGTTCGCCTCGACGGGGCGGCCGCCCGGTACCGGGCACTTCACGTACGTCGCGTACAGCATGTCGGGCAGGCGCGTGTCGATGCCGAACAGCGGCTGGCCGCTGACGACGAGCGCATTGTCCACGCCGCCCACGCGCGTACCGAGCAGCCGGTACGTGGCCGGGTCCTTCAGCCTGACCTCTTTCGCGACCGGCACGGGCAGGGCGGACGCCGTGCGCACGAGCGCGCCGTAGCCCAGCGTGCGCCCGCTGGCGCCGTGCACGACGGCGCCGTTCCCGGCCCGGCACTCCGACACCGGCACGTTCCACGTCTGCGCGGCGGCGCGTACGAGCATCGTGCGCGCGGTGGCGCCGAGGCGCAGGAAGTTGTCGTAGTTGGTCGGCGTCGACGTCGAGCCGCCGGCCCCCTGCGAACCGTAGACCGGGTTCAGGTCGCCCTGCACGACATGGACCGTGTTCCAGTCGACCTCGAGTTCTTCCGCGAGCACCATCGGCAGCGACGTCTTGATGCCCTGGCCGATTTCCGGCTGCTTGGACACGAGCGTCACGCGGCCGTCCGTGCCGATGCGGATGAACGCGTTCGGGACGAAGTCGCCGGCGGACGGTTCGCCCGCGCCGTTGTCGGCCAGCGCGGCGATGGCGCCGCTCGGTTGCACGCCCAGCAGCAGGGCAGTTCCAGCTACGACCGCCGCCGACTGGCCGAGGAAGCGGCGGCGCGAGGAGGAGACGGGGCTCATGCCTTGCCCTTTCCGTTACCGGTCGCGGCGATGTCCGCCGCGCGGTGGATGCCCGCGCGGATGCGGACATAGGTCGCGCAGCGGCACAGGTTGCCGGCCATCGCATCGTCGATCTGGGCGTCGGTCGGCTGCGGATGCTGCTTCAGGAGGGCGCAGGCCGTCATGATCTGGCCCGCCTGGCAATAGCCGCACTGCGGCACGTCCAGCTCCGTCCAGGCCTGTTGCAGCGGATGCATGGCGTGCGCATCGAGGCCCTCGATCGTGGTGATGCGGCGCTTGCCGATGCTACTCACCGGCAACTGGCAGGCGCGGGCCGGCTGGCCGTCCACGTGGACGGTGCAGGCGCCGCAGGCGCCGATGCCGCAGCCGTATTTCGTGCCGACGAGGCCGAGGGTATCGCGCAGCGCCCACAGCAGCGGGGTATCCGCCTCGACGTCCACGGCCTGGGCCTTGCCGTTGACGTTCAGTGTGTATTTACTCATGTCCTCGTGGGATGTATTGGGATTGCCATTGCCGTTGTCGAACTCTGCAATGCTAAACCAAACTGCCCCGTCAAGACCAAGGATTTGAGTTTTTACGTGGCATTGGTCGAAACCCGGGGGGTATGACATACTGGAGCGGCCCGATGCGCAGCATCGCACGCTCGACCCCCATGCGACGACCGATCACTTTGCCGACCAATCTGCGCAGCCGCCTCGCCGGTGCCGTCGGCGTGCTCGTGCTGGGTGCCACCATGCTGGCCGGCCCGCTCGCCGTGGACGTGGCCGAGCACGACCTGCGCGCCGTGCTGGGCGCGCAGCAGTATGCGACGCTGTCCGGGGCGGCCGCCTTCCTCGACGACCTGCTGGACGCGCGCCTGCGCCAGATGGCCGCCCTGGCCGCCGCGCTGCCGGCGGACGCCCGCCACGATCCGCGCCGCCTGCAGGCCTGGCTCGCGAACCGCACGGCCGACGTGGGCGACGAGTTCATCAACATCGCCGCGTTCGCCCGCAATGGCGAACTGGTGGCGTCGGGCGCCGCCATGCCGACGGCGCAACCGCTGACGGCCACCGGCCGGCCATACTTCGAAGAAACCCTGCTGCGGGGCCGCGGCATTGTGTCCGACCCGCTCCAGAGCCGCCTGTCCGGTGCGAACATGGTGCTGGTGACGGCGCCCGTGTTCGACGACCACGGCGAGATCGCCTACGTGCTCACGGGCCGCATCGATTTGCAGCATGCGCGCTTCCTGCGCCAGGTCGACGCCCTGCGGCCGGGCACCACGGGCTATCTGTTCCTGATGTCGGCGGACGGCACGATGATCGACTCGCCCACGCGCGAACGGCAGACGGCGCCGCCCGCCGACCAGCCCGGCCTCGCGCGCGCGCTGCACGGCTTCGAGGGCTGGCTGATCGGCGGCGACCGCGACGGGGCCGCCATCGTCACCTATAAACGCCTGACGACGACCGGCTGGATCCTCGGCGCCCGCTATCCCGAGGCGGAGGCGTTCGCGCCGCTCGCCCGGGTGCGGCGCACGGTGCTGGTCGTGGCGGGCATCCTCGCAATGGTCGCGGGCCTGCTTGCGTGGTGGCTCGTGCGCCGCGGCCTGCGCCCGCTGGACGCGCTGCGCCGCAACGTGGCCGCCGTGCGCCACGAAGGCGCCCGCAGCGAGGTGCTGGCGCTGGCACGGGACGACGAGATCGGCGAACTGGGCCACGCCTTCCACGACCTCGTGCAGGCACGCGGGCGCGCGGCCGCCCGCATGCGCGCGATCGCGGACAACGTCCCCGCCGTGATCGCCTACGTCGACCGCGACGAACGCTTCGAGTTCACCAATGCCGGTTTCGACCGCATGATCGGATCGGAGCCGGACGCGTTCATAGGGCACACAGTGCGCGAAGCGCTGGGCGAGGCCGGCTATGCCCGCCTGGAACCGCTGATCCGCGCCGCGCTGCGGGGCGAGCGTGGGCATGTGGAAGACGTGCGCAGCGACGATGCCACGCGCCACCAGATGATCGACACGATTCCCGACATCGATGCGGACGGCAAGGTCGTCGGTTTCTTCGTGATGGCGATGGACATCAGCGAGCGCAAGGAAGCGGAGCTCGCCCAGGCCGCCAGCGAGCAGCGCCTGCGCCTGATCGCGGACAACCTGCCGGTGCTGATCTGCTATATCGACCGCAATCACCGCATGGGCTTCGGCAACGCGACGTTCCAGGCGTGGCTGGGCCTGGAGCCGGTCCGCCTGCCCGGCATGCACCTGCAGGAGGTGCTGGGCAAGCCCGCCTACGACGCCGCCCGGCCGCGCCTGAAGCAGGCATTCGAAGGCGTCGGCGCCACGTTCGAGATGCCGCTGCAGGCCCAGGGCCGGCACCGCATCCTGGAGTGGACGTTCGTGCCGGACGTGCAGGCGCAGGGCAGGGTGAGCGTCGGCGTCGCGGGCGTGTACGCGCTCGCGCACGACATGACGCGGGTGAAGGAAGCGGAGAGCCGGCTCGTGCAGATGGCGCGCTTCGACAGCCTGACCGGCATCGCCAACCGGAGGCTGTTCGGCGAGTTGCTGGGCCAGGCGCTGGAACGCGTGCGCCGCCAGCGCCAGGTGATGGGGCTCGCCTACCTGGACATCGATCACTTCAAGACCATCAACGACACGTGGGGCCACGGCGTCGGCGACGAGGTGCTGAAGGAATTCGCCCTGCGCCTGGCCGGCTGCGTGCGCGTCACGGACACGCCGGCGCGGCTGGCCGGCGACGAATTCGTCGTCCTGCTGGAGGACGTCAAGGGCAGCGACGAGGCGGAGCGGATCGGCGCCAAGATCGTGGACGCCATCCGCAAGCCGTTCGCGACCGGTGCCGGTCCGCTGGACGTCACGGCCAGCGTGGGCATTGCACTTGTCCAGGGATTGGCCGGCCCGCTGCCCACGCAGGACCAGGTGCTGGGCTGGGCCGACACGGCGCTGTACGCCGCCAAGCACGGCGGCCGCAACCGCTGCGTGGTGCGCACGGCGGAAGAAGCTGCCGCCGTGCCGGCCACCGGTGTGCGGGACCCCGGTGTGCCGTACCAGTGACTACTGCGGTGCGGGCTGCGTGGCCACGAGCGTGCGCTGGACCCAGCCGCCCGAGACGTTCTCGCCGTCGATCTTGACGAAGCCGTCGCGCTCTTCGCCGGTGGCGATCGCTTCTTCGGACCGCTTCAGTGTCGCCATCACCTTGCTGCTCGAGCGCGGTTCCGTGTACACCTTGACGCTCGCCAGGCGCGCGTACACGCTGGCGCCCGCCGTCACGGGCACGCCCTCGCGGGTGGACGCCTGCGCATTCACCTTGCTGGCCGCGCTGCTGGTGCGCACGAGGCTCGGCTCGTTGCGGATGCGCGCCACGATGCGGTTGTAGTTGTCGAGCAGGCTGGCCGCGACCATCTTGCCTTCCGGCGTATTGGTGTAGCCGCCCAGGCGCGAATAATCGCCGCCGCCCCAGCTCCAGCCGGAAATGCCGAAGTCCGTCTTCGTCGCGACGCCTTCTTCGGCCGCCACCTGGATGCCGGACCGGACGTCCGCGATCAGCAGGCTCGTCTGCGCTTCCTTGAACTTGAGGTTGCCCGCGATGCCGCCCGCGATCCTGCCCAGGCCGCCCAGGAAGCGTCCGCCGTAATCCGAGATCGCGCCGCCGATGCCGCCCGTGTTGGCCGCGGCAAACTGCACGTTCGGCGTCATCACGAAGTCGGCCGCCTGCAGCTGGCCCTTGCCGACGTTGCTGCCGGACAGCGTCTCGCCATTCGCGGCCAGCGCGCGTTCCTGCTGCAGGTTGGCCATCGCCGCGCCGCGCTCGACGACCTGGAAGCAGTTCGACTGCTGGATCATGATGCGCAGCAGCGCCACGGGCGAGCCGAGCCCGTAGCTCTGCAGCGCGTGGGCACTGTCGCTCTGCGCTTCCGTGACGGCGATGGTGCCGAGCGGGCGGTCGCAACGTTCGACCTTGGACGTGGTTTCCTGGGCGTGCAGGGTGGTGCCGCTCGCGAGCAGTGCGGCAATAATCGAAATGCGGATTGGCTTCATGACCCTTTGGCTGAACAAAAAGAATGGAAGCACGCAAAGCGTGCCTATGACCTTTGTTCATTTTATAACTATGTACAGGGTCGCAATCTCGCCAATACTCACACTTCAGATGCCCGTTGGGTAGGTTTCGGGCGGCTCCTCCGCATGCCAGCCGCCGCCCGGGTCGAGCGGGTGCACGGCCGTCGTATGGTCGATGTGGATGACGGCGTCGAATTGGCGCGCCATGCTTGCGGCAAAATAATGGCTGTGGCGCTCCGTGCGGGGCAGGTAGATGACGCCGATGGCCCGCTCCAGCCGTCGCTCCTCCATCGTGGCGCGCACGTCCTCGTCGATGCCGTCGCGTAGGGGCAGCAGGAAACGGGAAATGCCGACTTCGTGCAGCAATTCCTCATAGCTGCCCGGCATGCCCGGCCGGACGCGCTTGTGCTCGGCCGGCGCATCCCATTCCGACGCGGCCGTGACGTAGCCGTCGTACGTGGAAAACCCGATCAGCCGGGTCTGCCCATCGTATTCCTTGCGCGCCAGTTGGCCGACGTTCCACTCGCCCATTTCTCCCATTTCCGTCGCGCGCGCGTCGCCGATGTGGGAATTGTGTTCCCAGACGACGATTTTGGACGGCTCGCGATCCTTCGACAGGTGGTGGGCAAGTGCGTCCAGCGTCTCCGCCATATGGCTGTCGCGCAGGTTCCACGACGACACGCGGCCCCGGAACATCGTCCGGTAGTATTCCTCGGCATTCTTGACGAGGCGCGCGTTCTGCTGGGCATAGAAGAACGCTTCCTCGTCGCCGTCGCGGTGCATGTAGTCGCTGGCCCGTTGCTGTAGCTGGCGCAATTGTTCGAGGACGCCTTGTTCGCAGGATGCCGACAGGTCCAGGCTCGCCGTGTAGCCGTAGTGCTGGCTGTCCTCGTGGTAGTGGTCGAAGCAGGCGTAGCGCTCGCGCGCCTGGCGCGCCGCCTTCGGGT
>Ga0187845_1000371_pt1 | contig 26307 bp, 28 predicted proteins | sample SpaLakP09_SKY_68_FD_134515 | JGI IMG/M metagenome (GOLD analysis project Ga0187845, IMG submission 134515) | Oligotrophic lake water microbial communities from Sparkling Lake, Wisconsin, USA - SP09_SKY_68 | ecosystem: Environmental > Aquatic > Freshwater > Lake | place: USA: Sparkling Lake... | reverse complement strand
CCGTCGGGCGAATCGCCGCCGCCTTTGAAGCGGTTGCCATACACGTAGATGGCTTTCGGATACGGGTCGTAGTTGGCGGACACGCCTTTCTCCGTAAAGTAGCCGGTGGAGTGGTAGCTGGAGATGATGACGTTGGCAGTCTGGTTGTCGCTCACGTCGTTATCGAAAATCTCCACCTTGGAGTTGGAGTTGATGACGATGCCGGAGCCGGCCGGTACGCTGGCCACGGCCGTGCCGCGTGCGGCGAAGTTGCCGAGATTGTTCTTGTCCACCTTGTTCTTGAACACGCGTGTGCTGTGGCCGGGCTGCGACAGATTTGGCATGTTAAACACCAGTATGCCGCCCGTGTTATTGGTGGCGACGTTGTCGTACACGTCGGCGTTGACGGTGTTTTCAATTTCGATACCGGCCACATTCTGCTCGGCGCGTGAGCGGCGCACTACCACGCCGTTGGACTGGCCCACGTAGATGCCGGCATCGGAAGCGGCAATCGCCACGCAGTCCTCGATCAGCACGTTGCGGGTTTTTACCGGATAGATGCCGTAAGCGCCGTTGGTCACTTTGGAGCCGCCGGTCCACTGCACTTTGACTTTGCGGATAGTGATGTTGTCGCCGTCATTGATTTTCAGGCCATCGCCTTTGGAGTCTTCGATGGTCAGGCCTTCGATGGTGAAGTTGCTGGCGTAGACCAGCATGCCTTCCGGACCGGCCACCTGATCCTTGAACGAGAGTATGGTTTTGTCCATGCCGGCACCGCGTATGGTCACGCCGTTGGCGCGCAGTGTCAGGCCGCTGGTCAGATGGTAGCTGCCGGCCGGAATCTCGATCACGCTGCCCGGCTTGGCATCGAGCAGCTGTTCCTGCAGTTTTTTCTGGAACGCCGCATCGGCGCTGACCTTGTCCGCGCTGGCAGGCGTTTCGGATTTGCTGCAGCCGACCAATGCCGCACTGACGGCCCCGCAAATGACGAGCACGTGTAAAGCCTTAACCATATCATCCCCTCGTTGTTGGTTTTGTTTGATATTTAAAGCAATCCCAGCTGAGTATAGAACATGACGAAGGGTCAACGTTGTATCATTTCACGTCACCGTGTGGCTTCGGTACGACAGAATGAAACTAGTGTAAGTGTCTATGTAAATTTGCAAGGGGGAGACATGACAAGCCGACGGATATTCATCATGGGTAGCTGCGCAGCAGCGCTGGCTGCCATCAGCGCACGCAGCGCTATGGCCGAGGACCGCCAGCCCCTGCGGGAGGACGAGCCACTGGCGCGCGAGTTCAACTATGTGAACGATGCGGCCAAAGTTGACCAGAAAAAGTTCTCCGACTTCAAACCGGGCGACCGTTGCAGCGAATGTCAGATCTATGAAGACGGTCCCAACGACATGGGTGGCTGCCCCCTGTTCCCCAAGCGGCTGGTGGCGGCGGCTGGCTGGTGCACTTCCTTCGGCTAGTCTAGGCTGACCCCGCTGTTATTTGCGAGCGATCAGCAGGCCGGCGATGACGCCCAGCGTTGCGCCCAAGGCGACGGATTTCCAGGGATTTTCCTGCACATAGTGGGAGGCCGACTGGGCGGCGCTGCGGCCCTGTGCCTGCAGGCTCTGTTGCAGTTGCTGCAGGTCTTTGCGTGCTGTGCTCAGGGTTTCCTGAAACTGGGATTGCGCGGCAGTGGGGCTGGTGTTGCTGCTCTGTTTGCTGTCGTGTTCGCTATCGTCCTGTTGCAGCCAGCCTTCGGCTGCATCGATGGCAGTTTTCAGTTCGCTCATCAGGCGCTCGCGTGCATCGCTGCTGGCGGCCTTGCTTTGCGCAATATCTTTACCATTCTGATGGTTGTGTTCCATGCTGTCCTCACTGTAGATAGGCCGGCCCTAAGCCGCTTGCTGCAAATGTAGCCTGCCAGTTGTGGTGCTGGCGCGCGTTTGCTTATGCGCAAGGCGCTACTGCTTGCACCTCTGCTGCGCCAGCAGGCTCAGCGCGGTATGCGACTAGCGCAGCGCGTAGTCGAGCAGCACGCCGGCAAATACGGCAGCGCCCAGCCAGTTGTTGTGGCGGAAGGCGTAGAAGCAGGCGTCGCGCTCGCGCGTGCGGATCAGCGTGTAGTGGTAGCCAGCGATGCCTGCGGCCACCACGATGCCGCCCAGATAGTACAGCCCCATGTGCAGCATATTGCCGCATACCAGCAGCAGGCCCAGGTGGGCGGCGTAGCACAGCATGATAGCGGCCACGTCGTACTGGCCGAAGGTGATGGCCGAAGTCTTGATGCCGATCTTCAGGTCATCGTCGCGGTCCACCATGGCGTAGGCGGTGTCATAGGCTACCGCCCAGAATACATTGCCCAGCAGGAGCAGCCATGCCACCAGCGGCACGCTGTTCTGGATGGCGGCAAATGCCATTGGCATGCCGAAGCCGAACGCGATGCCCAGATAGGCTTGCGGAATGGCGAAGAAGCGCTTGAAGTAGGGGTAGCTGGCGGCGATGATCAGCGCAGCTACCGACAGCTGCTTGGTCAGCGTGTTCAGTGGCAGGATCAGGCAGAACGACACGAGGGCCAGCAGGCCGGCAATGGCCAGCGCTTCCTTGCCGCTGATGCGGCCACTGGTGATGGGCCGTTCGGCCGTACGTTTCACATATTTGTCGAAATCCTGATCGGCATAGTCGTTGACGGCGCAGCCGGCCGAGCGCATCAGCAAGGTACCGAGCGAAAAGATCACCACCAGCATGGGATCGGGATGGCCGTTCGAAGCCATCCACAGCGCGCACAGGGTAGGCCAGAGCAGCAGCAGCGTGCCTATGGGTTTATCGAGTCGGACCAGACGGTAATAGAGTGCCAGCTTGTTCATCGTGTGCGCTACAGGACGGGAAAGTAGCGATTATCGCAAATCCTGAGCGCTTGCGCTGCGGTGGGCGGGGTGCCCGATGCCGTTGTCAGGTCAACAGGCTGCTTCAGTCGGCGCCGCTGACGCGGGTAATGCCGGGCAGATTGCAGCTGGCGACTACTTCGCAGATGGCGTCGATGGCGGCCTTGCGGGTAAAACTCTTGCGCCAGACGATGACCACGCGGCGCGACGGCACCGGCTGTTCGAACGGACGGAACTGCAGCATGCTGTCCTTGCTGTCCATATCGGGCACGGAGGCGCGCGGCAGCACGGTCAGGCCGATGCCGCTGGCCACCATGTGGCGTATGGTTTCCAGCGAGGAGCCTTCGAAGGTGCGCTGCATGCCGTTGCCCGGCGTGGCATAGCGCGCCATTTCGGGACAGACTTCCAGCACCTGATCGCGGAAGCAGTGGCCATTCCCGAGCAACAGCATGTTTTCCGTTTTCAGATCGTCGGCCGGGATGCTGCGGCGCTTGCACCATGCGTGCTGGGATGGCATGGCCACCACAAACGGTTCGTCGTAAAGGGCTTGCACCGCCATGCCGTGCTCGGGCAGCGGCAGCGCCATGATGGCGGCATCGAGTTCGCCCTGACGCAGCATTTCCAGCAGGCGGACGGTAAAGTTTTCCTGCAGGATCAGCGGCATTTGCGGCACTTTGTCTATCATGCCCTTGACCAGCGGCGGCAGCAGATAAGGGCCGATGGTGTAGATTACCCCGAGGCGCAGCGGACCGGCCAGCGGGTCTTTGTTCTGTTTGGCCAGTTCCTTGATGGCGGCAGTCTGTTCCAGCACGCGCTCGGCCTGGGCCACGATCTGGGCGCCCAGCGGGGTGACGGAAATTTCGGCGCCGCCCCGTTCAAACAGCACCACGCCCAGTTCGTCTTCGAGTTTCTTGATGGCGACCGAAAGAGTCGGCTGCGCGACATAGCACGCTTCGGCGGCGTGGCCGAAGTGCTTGGCTCGTGCAACAGCAACGATGTATTTCAGTTCGGTCAGGGTCATGCAGGTATTTGAACACAGCCTATGCTGGTATGCAATAAATCTCGCCCGATTGTCGCGCCGTCACCGATATAATGCAGATTGCTCTGAAGCATCGAAAGGCTGATATGACATCCCCGTTTGGTCCGGAAGAGGCGCAAGCCTATCTGCACAAGCTGCTCAAGGTGATGCATCACATGGGCGCATCCGATCTGTTTATTGCCGCCGATTTTCCGCCCAGCGTGAAATCACAGGGCGCCATGAAGCCGCTCAGCCAGCAGAAGCTGACGGGCGCGGTGACGCGGGCGTTGGCACTGTCCATCATGAACGAGAAGCAGCAACGCGAGTTTGAGGCCGAGCTGGAGTGTAATTTCGCTATCTCGTTGCCCGATGTCTGTCGTTTTCGTGTCAACGTGTTCGTGCAGCAGCAGAGCGTGGGCATGGTGATCCGGACTATCGCCTCGGAAATTCCCAACTTCGAAAAGCTGGCTTTGCCGGAGGTGCTCAAGGATGTGATTATGAGCAAGCGCGGGCTGGTGCTGGTAGTGGGCGGCACAGGTTCGGGCAAGTCCACCACGCTGGCCGCCATGATCGATTACCGCAATGCCAATTCGGCTGGCCACATCATCACAGTGGAAGATCCGGTCGAGTACGTGCACAAGAATAAGGGCTGCCTGATTACCCACCGCGAAGTCGGGGTGGATACGCTGTCGTGGCATAACGCGCTGAAGAACACCTTGCGGCAAGCGCCCGATGTGATCCTGATCGGCGAAATCCGCGACACGGAAACCATGGAGCATGCCATTGCCTTTGCCGAAACGGGCCACCTGTGTCTGGGCACGCTGCATGCAAACAACGCCAACCAGACCATGGACCGCATCATCAACTTCTTCCCCGAGGAACGGCGCAACCAGCTGCTGATGGACTTGTCGTCGAATCTGCGCGCCATTGTGTCGCAGCGGCTGATCCGCACCGAGGATGGCACGGGCCGCAAAGCCGCCATCGAAATTCTGCTCAACACACCAACCATCGGCGAGATGATCTTCAAGGGGAACTTCCAGAACATCAAGGAGATCATGCAGAAATCGCGCGAGCTGGGCATGTGCACGTTCGACCAGGCGCTGTACGAACTTTATAATAGCGGTTACATCGCTTATGAAGAAGCGCTGCGCAATGCCGACTCGGTGAATGGTTTACGCCTGCAGATCAAGCTGCAGGGCGGCCGCAAGGAGCCGGCAGACGGTGCCGCAGCGGCGTCCGGCACGCTCAGCATGCAGCTCGACGAGGACGATGTGGACGGCGAGCAGCAAGCAGATAACAAGTAAGGAAGTAGCGGCAACAGAACACCAGCGTCAGATCGCAAACAACATGGCTGCCACGGCACAGACAGGCGCATACGCCGCATGCAGTGGGGCCGGTACCGGTTCAGCATTAATTAATATAGGAAGTAATCCATGCCACAATTCGAGAAAAAAATTTGCAGCCGCGATCAGCTGGCAGCGCGTGTGGCAGCGCTGCCCAAGCCCGTGGTGATGACCAACGGTGTGTTCGACATACTGCATCGCGGCCACGTTACCTATCTGGCGCAGGCGCGCGCGCTGGGCGCATCGCTAGTGGTGGCGGCTAATACTGATGCCTCCGTCAAGCGGCTGGGTAAAGGCGATGACCGTCCGCTCAACAACTGCGCCGACCGCATGGCCGTGCTGGCCGCGCTGGAATCGGTCGATCTGGTGGTGGATTTCGATGAAGACACAGCCTTGCAGGCTGTGCTGACGGCGCGTCCGGAAATCTACGCCAAAGGCGGTGATTATCAGATGGATGAAATTCCTGAAGGGCTGGCCGTGCTGGCCTATGGCGGCGAGGCCGTGGCTATCGAATTCGAACACGACCGCTCCACCACCAAGCTACTCACCAAAGTGCGTTCGCACAAGCTGTAAAGCGTAACCCGTACAGTAACAGCTGCTACCCGGCAGCTGTCATTCATCAGCTGTAACCGGCAGGCGGATATTCATACGCGGTGATTTATCCGCGCCTCAGGCGCCACCGGCATAGCCGTTCTGGCGCCACGCTTCAAATACCACCACGGCCACCGTGTTCGACAGATTCATGCTGCGGTTGTCGGGCCGCATGGGCAGGCGGATGCGCTGGGCCGGGGCAAAATTTTCACGCAGAGCCGGATCGAGGCCGCGCGTTTCCGAACCAAATACAAACACGTCGCCGGGCTGGAAACTGGCCTGCGCAAAAGGCGAGGAGCCGTGCGTGGTCATGGCGAACATGCGCTCCGCTGCAGGCTGTACTTCGGCCAGAAAGGCTTCCCAGTTGGGGTGAACTTTCATGCGGGCGTACTCGTGGTAGTCGAGCCCGGCGCGCTTGAGTTTCGAGTCTTCCAGCGGAAAGCCCAGCGGTTCGATCAGATGCAGCTGCGCGCCCGTGTTGGCGCACAGGCGGATCACATTGCCCGTATTCGGTGGAATTTCCGGCTGAACTAGTACGACATGAAACACGTGCTTCTCCTTAATGCAATTCAATGTGGCGGTGTGCGGGCGAACACCAGATTACTGATGCGGCTGGCGCCATAGCGCTGCAGCGTAGCGGCGATTTCCTGTAGCGTACTGCCGCTGGTCATCACATCATCGACCATGCCAATATGCCGGCCCCGCACCAGCGCAGCATCGCTGACGGCAAACGCTTCGGCCAGATTGTGCTGGCGCGCTGCGGCCGACACCAGACTTTGCGGCACCGTCTCGCGTACCCGCAACAGCAGGCGCGGCGCCAGCGGTATGCCCAGCTGGCGTGCCAGCGGGCGGGCAATTTCCAGTGCCTGATTGTAGCCCCGTTCAGCCAGCCGGCGCGGCCCCAGCGGTACGGGGCAGAGCAGGTCGGGCAGGCGGTAGTCGGACTGGCGCAAGATGGCGTCGCGCAACTGCTGCGCCATCAATCCGGCATAGGCCAGCCGCTGGCCAAACTTCAGCTGCAGTACCAGCCGGTCCAGCGGCAGCGCATATGCACAGGCCACGATCGTCTGCGCATAGGCCGGCCGCCGCTGCTGGCACTGGCCGCACAGCATGGCTAAGGTAGGCGGCAGCGGATTGGCGCAGCAGCTGCAGCGCGGCCCGTTGGCTGCGGCGCTGAAAAACTGGGCGCAACAGGCCGGGCAGAGCAGGGCGCCAGCCTGACTGTCGCCGCACAGGGCGCAGGCAGGCGGCAGCACGGTATCGAGCAGGCGCGCAGCATAGCAGCGCAAAGTGCTGGCCAGACTGCGCGGCAGCGCAACAGCAGCAAACATAGCAGCCTCCCGCTTCAACCATGTACACTGCCGACATTATCGCATTACATCGCCCATCACCACCATGCAAGCCCCCGCTCAACCTCCCAAACTTAGTGCTCCCATTGATCTGCAGCGAGTGCGCAGCCTGTTCAGCCGTCCGCAACGGGTGGCGCCTGCCGATTTCCTGCGCCGTGAAATCGCCGCGCGCATGTTCGACCGGCTGGGACTGGTCAAAATTGCACCGCAGCGCCTGATCGATGCCGGTTGCGGCACCGGTGCCGACCTGCCGCTGTTGCAGAAAACCTATCCGGCAGCCCAGATACTGGGCGTGGACGCTGCCCTGCCCATGCTGCAGGTGGCTCAGAAACCGGCCGGGCGCGGCTCTTCGCTGAACCAGCTGATCAGCAAACTGCTGCCCGCCAAGGCTGGCGTGGACCTGCTATGCGCCGATTTTGCCGATCTGCCGCTGGCCCATCTGAGCGCCGATCTGGTGTGGTCGAATCTGGCGCTGCACTGGCATCCCCAGCCGGACCGCGTGTTTGCCGAGTGGCGCCGCGTGCTGCGCGTGAACGGCCTGCTGATGTTTTCCTGCCTCGGGCCGGACAGCCTGCGCGAGCTGCGCGCCGCCTTTGCCGAGGCCGATCTGGCCGAACATACCCTACCTTTTGTCGATATGCACGATTTCGGCGACCAGCTGGTAGAAGCCGGCTTTGCCACACCCGTACTCGATATGGAGACGATTACCGTCACCTATGACACCGCGCAGGCCCTGCTGGCCGACGTGCGCGCACTGGGCGGCAACCCGCTCGCCACCGTAGCGCGCGGCCTGATGGGCCGCCAGCGCTGGCAGTGCATGCTCGCCGCGCTGGAGCGCGGACGCCGTGCAGATGGCAAGTTAGCGCTCACTTTTGAGGTCATTTATGGACACGCGTTCCGTCCCCAGGCGCGCATGACGTCAAGTGGTGAGGCCATCATTCGCTTTGATTTACCACGAAAAGGGCCGAAATAGGGTTTTTCTATCGGAAGTGTGGTAAGCCTAGCAAGTCGAAATCTTGATATAGATTATTTCTTGAGCGTGGTAGTCTACTTATATATAATCGGCCAACAAATTTTGCCTCTGGACCAAGCTGTCAGCCATAAAAAGGCGGCCTGAACCGGAGGCGGATCGTAGCGAGCACGAACGAGCAGTGGAATTAAGCAGAAGCGGGCTTTTTTATTGTCCTTAGGCAGTATCGAGGACGCTAGCTAGGCCCTAAGGCCCCGCCGGGCGGTTGTCGGATAGTTTCCCCGATGATTCTGGCATGGGGCCTGAGGTTGTTAAGGAGCGACGCCGGTTCAGTTCACCGAAATCCGGAGTCGTTAAAAAATATACTAATTTTTAATTTCTTGGGTGGTTGGGGACAACATGAAACATGCGAAACGACTTCCATCGTTGATGCTCGGACTGTCAGTAATGGCAGCCAATATCCCAGCGTGGGCGGCTGAAGCGGCAGGCACTTATACGTCGGCCACGGGCGGTACCGGCGGACCTGTCGCCGGCGAACTGAATTTGCAACCGCCGGCAACCCAGATTGCATCGGAAATCTACAGTCTGCACACGTGGATGATGATGGTCTGTCTGGTCATCTTCGTCGGCGTGTTCGGCGTGATGTTCTACTCTATCTTCAAACACCGTAAGTCGCTGGGCCACAAACCGGCGACCTTCCATGAATCCACCGCCGTCGAGATCGCCTGGACCGTGGTGCCTTTCCTGATCGTGATCGGAATGGCGCTGCCAGCCACGCGCACCGTGGTGGGCATGAAAGACACCTCGAATGCCGACATCACCATCAAGGTCACCGGCATGCAGTGGAAATGGGGCTATGACTTCCTGAAAGGCGAGGGCGAAGGCATTTCCTTCCTGTCCAACCTGTCCACCCCGCGCTCGCAAGTGGGCGCTCCCGGCTTCGAGCCTACTGAAAAACGCAGTGACAACTACCTGATGGAAGTCGATCAGGAAGTGGTTGTTCCCGTGAACAAGAAAATCCGCCTGATCACCACCGCCAACGACGTCATCCACTCGTGGTCCATCCCCGCCTTCGGCGTGAAACAGGATGCGATTCCGGGCTTTGTGCGCGATACCTGGTTCAAATCGGAACATACCGGCACCTTCCGCGGCTACTGCTCGGAACTGTGCGGCAAGGAACACGCTTTCATGCCTATCGTAGTGCGCGTGGTCAGCGATGCCGACTACAGTGCCTGGGTTGCCGGCAAGAAGAAGGAAATGGCGGCGCTGGCCGATGATCCGAACAAGACCTGGACCATCGACGAACTGAAAACCAAAGGTGAAAAAGTGTATGCCGCCAACTGCGTAGCCTGCCACCAGGCCAACGGTAAAGGCATTCCTGCCACCTTCGCTGCGCTGGACGGCTCGCCGGTGGTGAACGGTCCGAAAGCGGAACAGATTAACGTGCTGTTGCACGGCAAGAAGAGCGGTAAATATGGCACGGAGATGCCATCGTGGAAGCAACTCTCGGATACGGATATTGCTGCGGTGATTACCTACACCCGCAATAGCTGGTCGAACAAGGCCGCCGAAAACATCGTCCAACCAGCCGAAGTTGTGGCTGCACGTAAGTAATCAGGAGCGTTACAAATGAGCACTAGCACTTTAGATCACGCGCACGATCATCACGGCGACCACGCGCACGACCATCCACATGGCCTGTCGCGCTGGCTGTTTGCTACCAACCACAAGGACATCGGTACCCTGTACCTGTGGTTCTCGCTGATTATGCTGATGTCGGGCGGCGTACTGGCCCTGATGATCCGCACCGAGCTGTTCAAGCCGGGCCTGCAGTTCTTCCAGCCTGAGTTCTTCAACCAGCTGACCACCATGCACGGTCTGGTGATGGTGTTCGGCGCCATCATGCCGGCCTTTGTGGGCTTTGCTAACTGGATGATCCCGCTGCAGATCGGCGCATCCGATATGGCCTTTGCCCGGATGAACAACTTCTCGTTCTGGCTGCTGCCACCGGCAGCGCTGCTGCTGGCCGGTTCCTTCTTCGTGCCGGGCGGCGCTACCGCAGCCGGCTGGACCCTGTACGCTCCGCTGTCGAGCCAGATGGGTATCGGCATGGACATGGGTATTTTCGCCATGCACCTGATGGGCGCTTCGTCCATCATGGGTTCGATTAACATCATCGTTACCATCCTCAACATGCGCGCGCCCGGCATGACCCTGATGAAGATGCCGATGTTCTGCTGGACCTGGCTGATTACCGCCTACCTGCTGATCGCTGTAATGCCTGTGCTGGCCGGCGCCATCACCATGACGCTGACCGACCGTCACTTCGGCACTTCCTTCTTCAACGCCGCCGGCGGCGGTGATCCGGTGATGTACCAGCACATCTTCTGGTTCTTCGGTCACCCTGAGGTGTACATCATGATTCTGCCGGCCTTCGGCATCGTTTCGCAGATCCTGCCAGCGTTCGCCCGCAAGCAGCTGTTCGGCTACGCTTCGATGGTGTACGCCACCGCGTCGATCGCGATTCTGTCGTTCATCGTCTGGGCTCACCACATGTTCACCACCGGCATGCCAGTGACCTCGCAGCTGTTCTTCATGTATGCCACCATGCTGATCGCCGTGCCTACCGGCGTTAAAGTATTCAACTGGGTAGCCACCATGTGGAAGGGTTCGATGACCTTCGAAACCCCGATGCTGTTCACCGTCGGCTTCATCTTCGTGTTCACCATCGGCGGCTTCACCGGCCTGATTCTGGCTGTGACCCCGATCGACATCCAGCTGCAGGATACCTACTACGTGGTGGCGCACTTCCACTACGTGCTGGTGGCCGGCTCGCTGTTCGCCCTGTTCGCCGGCTTCTACTACTGGTCGCCGAAATGGACCGGCCATATGTACAACGAAGCCATGGGCAAGTTCCACTTCTGGGCCTCGCTGATTACCTTCAACGTCACCTTCTTCCCTATGCACTTCCTGGGTCTGGCCGGTATGCCACGCCGCTATGCCGACTACTCGGCCCAGTTCACCGACTTCAACTCGATCGCTACCATCGGTGCTTTCGGTTTCGGCCTGTCGCAAGCCTTCTTCCTGTTCTTCGTCGTGCTGCCGACCATCCGTGGCGGCAAAAAAGCCGAAGCCAAGCCATGGGAAGGCGCTGAAGGTCTGGAGTGGACCGTGCCTTCGCCAGCACCGTTCCATACCTTCGAAACCCCACCACAGGTGAAGTAATCGTGAGCCAGCAAAGCAAAAAGTCGAACAACGCCCGTACCGGCTGGCTGCTGGCCGGTCTGGCACTGTTCTTCTTCGTGATGGTATTCGTTAAACGCATCTGGTTGAGCTAACGTGAGCGACGCGCCAGCCAGCCGTGGTCTGAACCGCACTTTACTGGGCAAGCTGATCGTCGTGGCGATTTTGATGTTCGGCTTTGCCTACGCGCTCAACCCGTTTTACCGCCAGATCTGCGAAGCACTGGGCATCAATGTGCTGACGCAGAAGGACGGTACGGTGAGCGCGCCGGTCAATACCCAGATCGACACGAGCCGGCAGGTGGTGGTGGAGTTCGACGGTAATGCGCAGGGACCATGGCGTTTCCGCCCTGTGACGCACAGCATGACGGTGCATCCGGGCGAACTGGTAACGGCCATGTACGAGGTGGTCAACACGCAGAACCGTCCGGTCAGCGCACAGGCAATACCGAGCTATGCGCCGCAGAACGCCATGCCGCATTTTAAAAAGGTCGAGTGCTTCTGCTTCAAGCAGCAGACCTTGCAGGCCAACGAAGCGCGCCAGATGCCGGTGGTGTTTTTCATCGATCCGGCCCTGCCGCGCGAGGTAAAAACGATTACCCTGTCCTACACTTTCTTTGAAGTGGGCGGACTGGAAAAAACAGCAGCACGCTAAAGGTCAGTCATGGAATCGAACAAGCAGGCCTCGTTCCTGTATTCGCTCAAGGCAGTGATCTGGTCGTTCTTCGGCCTGCGCCGCAAAAGCGATTTTGACAGCGACGAAGCGAAACTCAATCCGCTGCACATCATCATTGCGGCGCTGATTGCAGTGGCCTGCTTTATCGGCACCCTGATCACCATCGTCAAATATGTAGTCTTAAAATAAAACCTAGCACTCTCGAACAAAGTGAGGAGATGAAGATGAGTTCACATAACGCTGCGGCACCGTACTATTTTGTGCCAGGTCCATCCAAGTGGCCGGTGATGGCCGGTATGTCCCTGCTGACCACCATGATCGGCGCTTCGGCGTGGGTCAATGATGTGTCGTGGGGCCCGACCGTGAATTACATCGGTCTGGCAGCCACCCTGGCTGTGCTGTTCTGCTGGTTCGGCGATGCCATCCGCGAATCGGAAGGTGGCCAGTACAGCCAGCGCATCGACCATTCCTACCGCTGGTCCATGGGCTGGTTCATTTTCTCCGAAGTGATGTTCTTCGGCGCCTTCTTCGGTGCGCTGTTCTATGCACGTTCCATCACCATGCCATGGCTGGGCGACCTCGATCACAAAGCCATCTGGCCTGACTACGTGCCGCATTGGGGTAACACTGGGCCGGCCGGTACGGTACAGGACTTCAAGACCATGGGTCCATATCCTATCCCGACCATCAACACTGCGCTGCTGCTGACTTCGGGCCTGACCCTGACCATCGCCCACCACGCGCTGCGCGCCGGCCACCGTAGCAAAACCGCTTTCTGGCTGTTTGCCACCGTGCTGCTGGGTGCCGTGTTCATGGGCTTCCAGGCTTACGAATACCACCACGCCTACACTGAACTGAACCTGAAACTGAGCTCGGGCATCTACGGTTCCACCTTCTTCATGCTGACCGGCTTCCACGGCTTCCACGTGACCATGGGCGCGATCATGCTGTCGGTAGTGCTGCTGCGTGTACTGAAGGGCCACTTCACGCCGGAAAACCACTTCGCCTTCGAAGGCGCGGCCTGGTACTGGCACTTTGTGGACGTGGTCTGGCTCGGTCTGTACGTGGTGGTGTACTGGCTGTAAGCTGTGCGGACCGCAGTGCTTGCTGCGGTCGCCGATAAAAAAGCCGCATGCGGGGTAAGCCCGGATGCGGCTGTTTTTTTAGTGCGGCGGCAGCGCTACATGCGGATGCCGGTGGGGTGGATGTAGCCGAGTTTGTTGGCCAGCAGCAGGGCGGCAAACAGGGCGATGGAAAGTCCGACGCGCACAGCGAGCGCGCGCACGGTATTATTCGTCTTGCCCTTGTCGCGCATGAGGAAGAAAAAGGCTGAGGCGAGGCTGCCGATGATCAGGATGAAGGCGATGGCGACAACGATTTTCATTTGGGCAAGACGAGAGCAAAGGGAGAACTCATTGTAATGCGTATTCGCTTCCGGTTTAAGCTAATTCCCTTCATTGCGACAGTGCTGGTAGTGGCGCTGGGCATACAGCTGGGTAACTGGCAGCAGCGCCGCGCGGCGCAGAAGCTGGTGATGCAGACCCAGCTTGCGCAAGGCCAGAGCGCCGCACCGCTACGCCTCGATGGCGCAGCGCTGGCGGCAGAAGCCGTAGAATTCCGCCGCGTCCAGCTGCAAGGCGAATTCGTGCGCAACTGGCCGCTGTATCTGGATAACCGTCCGTATCAGGGCCGCGCCGGCTTCTATGTGCTGATGCCGTTCAAACTGGCCGGTACCGGCATGCATGTGCTGGTGATGCGCGGCTGGGTGCCGCGCGATGCGGCGCAGCGCGATCGTCTGCCGCAGGTGGCCACCCCCGCCGGCAGCGTGACGCTAGCCGGCATAGCCCGACTCAATGCAGGCCATGTGATGGAGCTGGGCAGCGCACCCGCGCTGACGCCGGGCGCCATTGTCTCGAATGTCGATCCGCTGCAGCTGGCAAAGGATAGCGGCCTGACCATGCAGCCCTTCGTGGTGGAGCAAAGCGCAGCGGCACAGCCGGGCGGCGACGACACCACGCTGGTGCGCGACTGGCCGGCGCCGGCGCTGGGGGTGGAAAAAAATCAGGGCTATGCAGTCCAGTGGTATGCACTGTCTGCCATGGCCGTTGTCTTTTTTGTTGTGAATGGATTTAGACGTGGAAAAAAAACAGATTAACCGTTTGAAGCTGCTGGCCGTGCTGGCCGTATGTGCGGCGCCGCTCGTTGCGTCTTACTTTACCTACTATGTGGTCAAGCCTGAGGGCGGCGCTACCAATTCCGGTACCCTGATCGATCCGCGCCAGTATCCGATACCGGCCATGGCCAGCACCACGCTGGACGGCCAGCCGCAGACGCTGGAACAGTACAAGGGCAAGTGGATCATGCTCAAGGTGGGGCCGTCCGACTGCCAGCAGGCCTGTCAGGACCAGCTGTTCGCCATGCGCCAGCTGCGCACCATGCAGGGCAAGGAAATGGAGCGTATCGAACGGGTCTGGCTGATTACCGATAACCAGCCGCTGGACACCATGCTGCTGCGGGTGAACGATGGCACCCGCATGCTGCGCGCGCCGGCTGAGGTGGTAGCGCGCTGGCTGCCGACGGCACAGCAGGGCGATCAGGCGGCGGATCACGTCTACCTGATCGACCCGCTGGGGAATCTGATGATGCGCTTCCCGAAAGGCGCCGTGTCCAGCGATACCGTGCAGGTGAAACGGGTGCACAAGGATATCGCCAAACTGCTCAAGGCTTCCGCCATAGGTTAATCATGCATCTGACTCTGGCGCAAATGGCCGTAACGGCCCTGCTGGTGGCGCTGCTGCCACTGTCGCTGGTGTGGACTTCGTCCGACGTCAGCAAATACCGCAAGCTGGTGTGGGTGACGGCCTTCCTCACTTTCGACCTGATCGTGTTCGGTGCCTTCACCCGCCTGACCGATTCCGGTCTGGGCTGCCCGGACTGGCCCGGCTGCTATGGCGCCGCCAATCCCTTCCTCGCCCATGAGAACATCGTCGCCGCCGAAGCGCTGATGCCGACTGGCCCCGTGACCGTCTTCAAGGCATGGATAGAAATGATCCACCGCTATCTGGCCATGGCCATCGGTGTGCTGATCGTGGCGATGATGGTGCAGGCGTGGTACCAGTGGCGCCGCGGCGCTGCCGCGCAGGGCGGGCGGCGCGCCGACTATGCACCGCTGATCCCCACGCTGCTGTTGTTCTTTGTCTGCCTGCAGGGCGCGTTCGGCGCATGGACTGTCACGCTCAAGCTGCAGCCGGTGATCGTCAGCACCCATCTGCTGCTGGGCATGGGGCTGCTGGCCCTGCTGGTGTGGTACGGCTGCCGTCAGGACCAGCTGATTTCGCCCTTGCGCACGCTGACGGCCTCGCCGCCGGCCATGCGCCGCATCTGCTGGCTGGCCGGGCTGTCCGGCGTGCTGCTGCTGGTGCAGCTGGCACTGGGCGGCTGGACCAGTACCAACTACGCCACGCTGGCCTGTACCGAGTTCCCCCTGTGCGGCGGCGAGCTGGTACCGCCCATGGACTTCGAACACGGCTTCACCCTGTGGCGCGAACTCGGTAAAACCGCCGCCGGCCACTACCTGCCGTTTTCCGCCCTGACGGCGATCCACTGGGTGCACCGCAATTTCGGCCTGCTGCTGGCCTGCGTGGCCGGCTACACGGCATGGCGCGCGTGGCAGCATCCGGCGCTGCAGCGCACGGCGCGCTGGCTGGCGCTGACCCTGCTGCTGCAGCTGGCCACTGGCATTGCCACGATCTATCTGAACTTCCCGCTGGTGATCGCGGTGTTGCACAACGCCGGTGCGGCGCTGCTGGTGCTGTGGCTGACCATGTTAAACTATCAGGCAAAATGCCAGTTTGCGCTGGCCCTTGCTACTAATGCCACTGCGGCCGTGCATGCGCAACATGTCCGCAAAGATAACACCCCCTCATGACCACACAGACTGTCTCTACCAAACTCCCTGGCCGTGCCGCCCAGTACTGGGCGCTGACCAAGCCGCGCGTTACCCAGCTTGCGGTGTTCTGCGCCGTGATCGGCATGTTTCTGGCCACCGACGGCATGCCGGACTGGCGGCTGCTGATCGCAGCAACAGCCGGTATCTGGCTGCTGTCCGGTGCCGCATTCGCCGTCAACTGTCTGGCCGAGCGCGAAATCGACGCGCGCATGGCGCGTACCGCGCGCCGCCCGATGGCGCTGGGTGAAATCACCGTGATGCAGACGGTGATCTTTGCGGCCGTGATCGGCGGCGCCGGCATGTGGATACTCTATACACTGGTTAATCCGCTCACCATGTGGCTGACCTTTGTGACTTTCGTCGGCTATGCCATCATCTACACCATGATCCTCAAGCCGGCCACGCCGCAGAACATCGTCATCGGCGGCCTGTCCGGCGCCATGCCGCCAGCGCTGGGCTGGGCTGCTGTGGCCAACGATGTGCCTATGCAGGCCTGGCTGCTGGTACTGATTATTTTCGTCTGGACCCCGCCGCATTTCTGGGCGCTGGCCATGTACCGGCGCGACGACTACGCCCGTTCCGGCCTGCCCATGCTGCCGGTTACGCACGGCATGCAGTTCACCCGCTTCCACGTCTGGCTGTATTCGATTGCACTGGCTGCTACCACGCTGATGCCGTATGCGGTGCGCATGAGTGGCCTGATCTATCTGGTCAGTGCCATTGTACTGAATGCCGTATTCCTGCACCACGCATGGAAAATCTACCGTCACTACACCGACCTGATTGCGCGCAAGGCGTTCACCTGGTCGATCATCTATCTGTCGCTGCTGTTCGCCGCACTGCTGGTGGACCACTACTTCAAAATATGAAAAAACTGCTTGCTGTGGGCTCTATAGCCCTTGCCCTGACCCTGCTGACCGCCTGCGGTGAGAACAAATCGTCGGCGCCGCGCGTGGCATTCCAGAACACCGATCTGACCGGCCTGCCGTATGCCAAGGACTTTGCCCTGACTGACCATACGGGCAAGCCGCGTACGCTGGCCGACTTCAAGGGCAAAGTGGTGGTGATGTTCTTCGGCTATACCCAGTGCCCGGACGTGTGCCCGACCACGCTGACGGAAATGGCCCAGCTGATGCAGGAACTGGGGCCGCAGTCCGATCAGGTGCAGGTGCTGTTCGTGACGGTCGACCCCGAGCGCGACACCCAGCCGCTGCTGGCGCAATATGTGCCAACCTTCGACAAGCGCTTCATCGGCCTGTATGGCACGGCTGAGCAGACCGCCGCCGTGGCCAAGGAATTCAAGGTGTTCTACGCCAAGGTGCCGGGCAAGAATCCGGGCAGCTATTCGATGGACCACACGGCTGCCAGCTATGTATTCGACCGCCAGGGCAAAATCCGCCTGCTGGTGCGCAACGGCCAGGGCCCTGCCTCGGTGCTGCATGACGTGAAGCTGCTGCTGGCCCAGTCCTGATCGATGCAGGACCGCTTCCAGCCCTATACCCGTCTGGCCGCAGTCGTCCTGCTGCTGGTGGGCTGTGTAGCGGTGCTGCGGCCGTTTCTGGCGGCGATACTGTTTGCCGCGGCGATCACCATCGCCAGCTGGCCGGTGTATCTGTATGTGCTGGCGCGCTGCCGCCAGCGCCGCGCACTGGCCGCCGCCATCATGAGCATGGCGCTGACCCTGCTGATTATCCTGCCGCTGGCGGCGGTGACGTGGAATGTGGCGGATAACATCAGCGTGTTCTACGACCATGTCAAAGCCAGTCTGGATAGTGGCACGCTGGCGCCGCCTGCATGGCTGAAAGAGATACCTCTACTGGGCGAAGCCGCCGACAACTATCTGCGCAAGCTGCTGGGCAGCCGCGAAGAATTGCTCAATCTGGCCAAGAATTTGCTGGAACCGGCGCGCCGCCTGCTGCTGGGCACCAGCGTGGTGCTGGGCAGTGGTGTGGCGCAAGTGTCGCTGGCGGTGTTTGTCAGCTTCTTCCTGTACCGGGACGGTGCGGCTCTGCATGTAACCCTGCTGACGGCCATGCACCGCCTGATCGGCCCGCACGGCCAGATGGTCACGGAGACTGTCAGCCGCACCGTACGCGGCGTGGTGTATGGCCTGCTGGGCACGGCGCTGGCACAGGCGGGCGTGGCCGCCATCGGTTTTCTGATGGCCGGCGTACCGGCCGTGACGCTGCTGTCGGCTGCCACCTTCCTGCTCTCGCTGGTGCCGGTAGGGCCGCCGCTGGTGTGGGGTGGCGCAGCCATCTATCTGTTCGATGCCGGCCAGACCGGCTGGGGTATTTTCATGCTGGTGTGGGGCTTCTTTGTCATCAGCAGTGTCGATAACGTGGTCAAGCCCATGCTGATCAGCCGTGGCAGCAGCCTGCCCTTCATCCTCGTGCTGCTGGGCGTGACGGGCGGCGTGCTGGCGTTCGGCTTTGTCGGCCTGTTTATCGGTCCGGCACTGCTGGCGGTGGCGCTGGGCCTGCTGCGCAACTGGAGCGCCCCCGCCGTCTGACCATTCTGCTATGCGCTAGTCGTGCTCGGCGTGATCGTCGGTGTCGTCGCGCGGGATGACTTTGACCAGCAGGATGCGCGGGCCGTTCATCTTGCGGGCGACGATGTCGAACTCCTTGAAGCTGATGCGCTGGCCTTGTTTCGGGATGTCGCCCAGTTTCAGCATCAGCAGACCGCCCACTGATTCCACTTCCTCGATGCCCAGTTCCTCGTTTTCGATATCGATGCCCAGTGCCCGTTCCAGCGACACGATGGGCAGGCTGGCCTTGCCGATCAGCGTGCCGTCAGCCTGCTTGAGCCAGTCGTTTTCGTTGAGGCGGAATTCGTCGTGGATTTCGCCCACCATGGCGCCTAGCAGATTATCGAGCGTGATGAAGCCCAGCGGGCGCTTGCCTTTTTCACCGATCAGGGCGAAGTGGGGCGCGCCGTCGCGGAAACGGCGGAACTGTTCCAGCGCCGGGGTGCGCGCGGCGATGGTTTCGATCGGACGCAGGAAGGGCACCAGATCGGTTACGGTCTTGCCGGACTGCTGGGCAAAGAACAGGTCCTTGAGGTGGATGACACCGAGTACGGCTTCATCGTCCTTGTCGTAGTAGGGATAGCGGCTGAAGCGGTTGCGCAGCATGGTGTCGAGATTTTCCTGCAGCGGGCGGCTGGCATACAGGGCGATCACTTCATTAATCGGCCGCATCAGGTCGGACACCGACATGTCGCTCAGGTCCAGCGTGTGCGCCAGGATCTTGCGTTCTTCCTGATTGAATTTCTCGCCCGGCTGGCTGGTGCGCAGGATCAGCTTCAGCTCATCGATCGAGTAGTGGCTGTCGTGGCCACCTTTGCCGGACAGGCCGGCCAGACCCAGCACCATGGCGGCACTGGCATTGAGTACCCAGATAAACGGATACATGGCCCAGTAGAAGGCATACAGGGGCAGGGCGCTCCACAGGCTGACCACTTCAGGCAGGCGGATGGCCAGCGATTTTGGCGCCAGTTCGCCCACCACGATGTGCAGGAAGGAGATGACGCAGAAAGCGAAGACGAAGGCGATGCCGTGCACCAGTTCCGGTGTATGGATACCGATGGCTGCCAGTAGCGGTTCCAGCAGGCCGGCGAAGGCTGGCTCGCCCACCCAGCCCAGCCCCAGCGAAGCGAGGGTGATGCCGAGCTGGCAGGCCGACAGATAGGCATCGAGCTCGCCGTGTACGGTAGCGAGAATACGGCCGCGCAGGCCCTGGGTTTTGGCGATGGCGCGCACACGGGTCTTGCGCAGGGTGACAATGCCGAATTCGGCGGCCACAAAGAATCCGTTGAGAGCAACCAGAATCAGGGCCAGCACGACAAGCAGTAGGTTTTGCATAAAAAGACGGAGACCGTCCGTAGTGGAGGAACCCGTATCTTAGCTGACTGTGGTCTTTCCCGCTAAAAAGTGCGGACTGCAACAATGTGTGTAAATTGGCGCTGACGTGTGCGGTATATTGGTGCAATTACAAAAGTAATATTTTTGGGCCGACATGGAAGCCATTTATTACGAAAGCATAGGCCAGATCATCTACGGCTACGCCCGGGCGCGTAACGAATTTGCCATCCTGCTTGCCTCGATATGCAGGATAGCGCTGCATGCGCCCCTGCCGCTCGATGCCGAACTGGGGCTAATCGATATGGCACGCCAGCGCGTGCGTACGGCAGGACTGGCACGCCAGGCGGTGACGGATTTCGAAGCGCTGCTCGATTGCTTCCGCTCGCTACAGCAGATCGATGCGCTGCTGCATCCGGCACCCCGCGAGAGCGATGGCAGCAGCGTCATCCTGCCTTATCAGCGTCAGTTGCAGACGGCGCGCTGTCTGCTGGAAGCCAGCCGGCAGAATCTGGCGTCGCTGCTGTAGCCTGCCTGCCGCGCTAGTCGGCTGGGCCAACGTGTATGGTGCTGAGCATGGCGGCGATGGCCGGATGGGTAATTCTACGCGCGTTGGAAATGGCGTAGAACTGTTCGCGCAACTCCGGCGCATGTCCCACCAGCACGGCACCGAACTGCGTCTCGATATCGGCCGTCAGTGCCGACGGCGCAAAAAACAGTCCCATGCCATTGCGGCCGAAGGTGTTGAGCATGGCGTTGTCTTCAAATTCACCCACCACCTCGGGCCGTACGCCGTGTTCGATAAACCATGCGTCGATACGCCCGCGCAGTGCATTGTTGCGGGTAGGGAGCAGCAGTGGCGCACCATGCAGGCTGGCCGGGAAGTTGCGTCGGTAGCGTTGCGCCAGCTTGCGCGTACCGAATAGCTTCATATCGCTTTCGCCCAGCAAGTGGCTGAATACTTTCAGGCTGCCGCCGGCCCGTACGGTGCGGTCGGTCAGCACCACGTCGAGCTTGCCCAGCGCCAGATCGGCCAGTAGCGACTCGAATTCATTTTCCATGCACACCAGCCTTACCTGCTGTTCCAGCTGCTGGGTGGCCTGCAGCAGACGGTAGGCTACCAGCTTGGGCAGGGAGTCGGAAATGCCCACAGTGAGGCGCATCTTGCCGGCATCGGACTGTTCCAGCGCGTCCTGCAGCTGGTCGCCCAGCAGGAAAATCTGCTCGCAGTAATTCAGGGCCAGCCGGCCCGCTTCGGTCGGCACCAGCCGCCGTCCCTGCGGTTCCAGCAGCTGTTTGCCGATGCTTTGTTCCAGCAGTGCCAGCTGCATGCTGATGGTCTGCACGGCCAGCCCCAGCCGCTCCGCCGCGCCCGTCACGCCGCCTTCTTTGGCCACCATGTAAAAGAAATACAGGTGGCGGAAATTCAGTCCGGAAGTTTTCATATCTTCTGTTTTTTCGAAGTAATACTTCAATTATCTTCTATTTTTAGAAATGAGGTTTTTCTCTACACTGCATCCCATCGTTAAAACAACAAGTGAGCAAAGCATGAAGCACTTCAAAGTGTCTTTTCTCGTCACTGCGCTCTGTCTGGCAGCGGCGGGCTGGTGGGGATATGAATTAAGCGGCTGGAGCGGGGCCCTGTCGGCGGTGGGTATTGCGGCGATTCTGGCAGCGATGGAAGTATCGCTGTCGTTCGATAACGCCGTGGTGAATGCCTCCGTGCTGAAAACCTGGGACGCCTACTGGCAGAAGCTGTTCCTCGGCGTGGGCATCATCATCGCAGTATTCGGTATGCGTCTGCTGTTCCCGCTGGTGATCGTGGCGGTGGCGGCCGATATCGGCATCATGGATGTGTGGCATCTGGCGCTCAATGATCCCCAGACCTATTCCATGCACCTGACCAATCACCACGCTGAAGTGGCGGCATTCGGCGGCATGTTCCTGCTGCTGGTGTTCCTCAACTTCCTGTTCGACCACGAGAAGGAAGTGCACTGGCTGGGCCACGTCGAGCAGAAGCTGGGCGCACTGGGCAAGGTGTCGTCGATTGCCGTGATGATCGCCATGGGGGTGCTGCTGGGCTCCATGAGTCTGGTGCCTGAAGCGCAGAAGCTGGTGGTGCTGATCTCCGGTCTGTGGGGCATTCTGATCTACGTCGGGGTGGATGCCATCAGCAACCTGCTGGAAAAGGAAGAAGAGGGCAGCAATGTCGGTGATCTGGTCAAGAAGGGCGGTATCGGTGGCTTCCTGTATCTGGAAGTGCTGGATGCATCGTTCAGCTTCGACGGTGTGATCGGCGCCTTTGCGATTACCACCGACGTGGTAATCATCATGCTGGGTCTGGCCATAGGCGCAATGTTTGTGCGTTCGCTGACGGTGTATCTGGTGAAGAAGGGCACGCTCGATGAATTCGTCTTCCTCGAACACGGCGCCCACTACGCCATCGGCATCCTCGCTGCGATCATGCTGGCCAGTATGAAGTACCACATCCCGGAACTGTTCACGGGTCTGATCGGTGTGGCCTTCATCGCTGCTTCGCTGTGGTCCTCGGTACGCCATCGTCGCCAGCAGGAAGCTGCTGCGATAACGGCCTGAGTCTGAACACGTCAAGAATTCGGCGCGCCGTTAAAAACGGACACGGCACGCCGCCTGTAGTACCAGGGTTATACCCAAGTCCGCTGTTTCTTTTAGGAGTAACACATTATGGCAATCAGTCTGCAAAAAGGTGGCAACGTTAATCTGAGCAAGGAAGCTCCCGGCCTCAATAAAGTGGTGATCGGTCTGGGCTGGGACGTGCGCAGCACCGACGGCAAGGACTTCGACCTCGATGGTTCGGCCTTCCTGCTGAAGGTCGATGGCAAGGTCCGTGCCGATAACGACTTCATTTTCTACAACAACCTGAAATCGGCCGAGCAGTCGGTGGCGCACTCGGGCGACAACCGCACCGGCGCCGGTGATGGCGACGATGAAACCGTGACCATCGATCTGACCCGCGTGCCCGCCGATGTGGAGCGCATCGCCATCTGCGCCACCATTCACGAAGGTGACGAACGCCGGCAGAACTTCGGCATGGTGCAGCGTGCTTTCATCCGCTGCGTGAATGCCGCCAACAGCGGCGAGATCGCCCGCTTCGATCTGTCGGAAGATGGTTCGACTGAATCGGCCATGATATTCGGTGAAGTCTACCGCCACGGCGGCGACTGGAAATTCAAGGCGGTAGGCCAGGGCTACAAGGGCGGTCTGGGCCCGCTCGCTGCATCGTTCGGCGTGCGCGTTTAAACGGAAGGGGACTTTCTCATGCCTGTATTTTCGATTACCGGTGACATCGATCCTTTCCTGCATGTGTCGCTCGCCCATGGTGAAAAAATCTATTGCGAATCCGACGCGATGGTGATGATGGAAGCGGGCCTCGATCTGAAAGGCAAGATGACCGGCGGCCTCGGTGCGGCACTGATGCGCCGCTTCGCCAACGGCGAGTCCTTCTTCCAGCAGCACATCGAAGCAGTGCGTAGCGGCGGCGACTGTCTGCTGGCGCCACGCCTGCCCGGTGCCATGCAGGTGCTCGATGTGGGGGCGCGCCAGTATCTGCTCAGCGACGGTGCCTTCGTCGCCGCCAGCGACAAGGTGGAGCTGAAGGTGCGCACCCAGAGTCTGGGCAATGCGCTGTTCGCCCAGAGCGGCGGCTTCTTCATCACCGAGACGGCCGGGGTGGGACAGGTGGCGGTGTCGGGCTTCGGCGCGATCTCGCAGCTGGAGGTCACGCCCGGCAACGACATGATCATCGATAACGCCCACGTGGTGGCATGGGATAGCACGCTGCGTTACGAAATCTCCATCACCACCGGCAACAGCGGCGGCTTCCTCGGCAATCTGGTGAATAGCCAGACCAGCGGCGAAGGCATGGTGCTGCGCTTCTCGGGGCAGGGCAAGATTCTGATCTGCTCGCGCAATCGCGCAGCCTTCCAGCTGTGGACTCAGCGCGGCGCAGAGCAATAAACGATTTCAAGGAGTCAGCAATGACGGTTAATTTGAGCAAGGGCCAGAAAATTTCGCTGGTCAAAGAGAGTGGCGGCGCGCTCGGACGCGTCACCATGGGGCTGGGCTGGGACGCCATCAAGAGCAAGGGCTTCTTCGGCTTCGGCGCCAAAACGGAAGCAGTCGATCTCGATGCTTCCTGCGTGATGTTCGATGAAGGCGGCCGTCCGGTCGATGTGATCTGGTTCCGCCAGCTGCGCAGCCGCGATGGCAGTGTGCTGCACACGGGCGATAATCGCACCGGCGCCGGCGATGGCGACGATGAGCAGATCAATGTCGATCTGAATGCCGTGCCGGCTTCGGTCAAGAGTCTGGTGTTCACGGTGAACAGCTTCACCGGCCAGACTTTCGCGCAGGTGGAAAACGCCTACTGCCGCCTGCTCGATGCGACGCAGAACAAGGAGGTGGCGCGCTTCAATTTGTCGGTACAGGGCCCGCACTCGGCGCAGATCATGGCCAAGCTGTATCGCCATAACGGCGAATGGAAGATGCATGCGATCGGCGAGAATGGCCAAGGCCGCACCTTCGATGAATTACTGCCGCAGATAGGCGCGCATCTGTAAGGCCAGTTTTGTAGTCGCCCTTGGCAGCGGGGAAGTTTTCCCGCTGCCTTTTTTTATTGTGGGATTGCCCGCAAAGAATGAAGATGTATTAAGTGCATGTCATACGATGTGTAACATCTGTGTCATATGACAATGTTACCGTTCTGCCACTTTAACCAACAGTAACGGAACTCGTATGCGCCATTTTTCTCCCCGTCCCCTGATTCTGGCTGCCAGCATTGCGCTCGCCCTCAGTGGCTGCGGCCCCAACGTTGAAGACCAGCCGCTGGTCATACCGCCAGCTCCGGCCGATCAGGGTGCGGCGGAAGTGGTGCCGGTGCCGGCAGCCACGGCCTTTGTCGACACTATCGCGACCAATCAGCGCGGCGACGCCCGTTACGCTACGCTGGCCACCAATGCCGGTGTACGCGTGCTGGGCGGCTTCCTGCAGATCTGGAAACCGCTGACGGAAATCGTCGATGCCGGCGTAACTGCGCCTGCCGTGGACGGTTTTCCAGCCGTGGTGGCTTCCAAATGGAGCGGTGTGCCGAATGACGGTACGCCGGACGGTACGATACTCAATGCGGCGGTGCACGCGGCCAATATCGCTTATGTGGCGACGGCTACCGCCAGCCGCACCGACGCCCAGGCGCTGCAAGCCTATCTGGATGACCGCCGCGGCAAAGGCTATAGCGTAACTGATGGTCTGGGTCCGCTGACGGCGGCATGGCGTAACGCTGCCCAGCAGACCACCACCATCACCAATATTCCGGCCGATGCCACCAGCGTGCTGTACAACGACGGCGGCAACAATACCGGGGTGGGCGGCAGCGCCAATGCAGCGTTCGGCAATGTGGTCGATCTGGTCAATTTGGTGGGCAATAATGCCTCTACCGAGCCAGCCAAGCGCTTCTACAAATATGCCCGCCCTTACCGCTGGAGCAGCAGCGTGCAGGTATTGCCTGCGCTGGTGCCGGCCAAGAGCAGCACCCCGACCACGGACGGCGGCTTTACCAGCGGCCACTCGGCGGAAGCCGTGCGCGATGCAGTGGCGATGGCCTATGCATTGCCCGAGCGTTATCAGGAAATGCTGAGCCGCGGTCTGGAATTGGGCGAATCGCGCATACTGGCCGGTATGCACTCGCCGCTGGACGTACTTAGTGGCCGTATCCTTGGCCAGGCCAGCGCTGCTGCCAATCTGGCTGATCCAGCCAATGCGGCCAAGAAGGCTGCCGCCGTGACGCAGGCCCATGCCACCCTGATGGCGGCCACCGGCACCAATGCCGATACCTTTGCCGCCTTTGCCCAGTCGGGTACCACGGCGAACGACCGCTTTGCCGATTACAGCGTCAACAAGGCCAACTACACACGGCGCAGCACTTACGGTTTCGCTCCGATAGCCGCAACCGGTGTGGCGGCAGCTGTGCCGAAAGGCGCGGAAGTGCTGCTGGAAACCCGTCAGCCATACTTGAGCGACGCGCAGCGCCGCGTGGTGCTGAAAACTACCGCGCTGCCATCGGGTTACCCGGTGATGGATGACGCTGAAGGCTGGGGCCGTTTGAATCTGTTCGCTGCTGCCGACGGCTATGCGGCGTTCAGTGGCAATGTGGTGATCGCGATGGATGCCAGCAAAGGCGGCTTCAATGCGGCGGACCGCTGGCGCAACGACATCAGCGGAGCGGGCAAACTGGTCAAGCAGGGCACGGGCGTGCTCAAGCTGGCCGGCAACAATAGCTGGACTGGCGGCGCGGAACTGACGGCCGGTGGCTTGCAGGCCGAATCGGCTACGGCTTTCGGTAGCGGCGATGTGTACGTCAGCGGCGGTACGTTGACCGTGGCAGCGCCGCAAGCGGTCAAACTGGCAGGCAAATT
>Ga0187845_1000370_pt1 | contig 26315 bp, 35 predicted proteins | sample SpaLakP09_SKY_68_FD_134515 | JGI IMG/M metagenome (GOLD analysis project Ga0187845, IMG submission 134515) | Oligotrophic lake water microbial communities from Sparkling Lake, Wisconsin, USA - SP09_SKY_68 | ecosystem: Environmental > Aquatic > Freshwater > Lake | place: USA: Sparkling Lake... | reverse complement strand
GACGATTTCGCCGGCCAGCACCGCCGAGGTCGGCACCTTCGTTTCAGTGCCGGCGCGAAGCACCGTGGCCATGGGCGGCGCCAGGTCCATCAGCGCTCGTATCGCATCAGACGCGCCGGCGCGGGCACGCATCTCCAGCCAATGACCCAGCAGGATGAACACCAGCAATACCGCCGAGGCTTCGTAGAACACCTCACTCTCATAAAAGAAGGTGGCACCCACGCTGAAGAGGTAACCCGTGCCCACTGAGAGCACGATCAGTGTCGCCATATTGGCGACCTTGCTGCGCGCCGCACGCCACGCGGCAAGCAAAAAGGGCCATACCGGGTAGGCGATGGCGCCGGTGGCGACGATGAACAGGAATGTCTTGCGATCCATCCCGAAGGGCGTCGGAAAGTCGCCGAACATCTCGCCCATGGGTGAGTACAGGAAGACCGGAACAGCAAACACCAGGGCAATCAGGAAGCGGTTGCGCATGTCAGTGGCCATGTCTTGCATCGACATGCCGGCCGCGTGGCCCATGTCATGCATCATGTCGGTCTTCTGCTGCGAGGCTGAGCCACCGTGTCCGGCATGAGCATCCTTCGGGGCAGGTGGCTGCGTCGTGTTTCCCGCAGCGGCACTTGGGTCTGCTTGGCTGCCGTGTCCAGCATCTCCAGCATGTCCCGCGTGCGCTTCGTGACCGGCGTGAGCAGCGCCGGTGGCCTTGTGATCCGCCGGGTTGCACACATGGGCGGGTACCTGCTCTCCGCGGCAGTGATAGCCGCAGTCGGCCACGCGCTGTCGGATCGCAGCAAGAGTGAGCTGCGTCTCATCAAAGTGCACGGTTGCGCTGCCAGCCACGTAGTTCACATTGACGTGTTGCATCCCCGGTAAGGCCGTCAACTGCCGTTCGACACCCGCAGCGCTCAGCGTAGAGATCAGCTCGCCCACTTCTATCGTGCTTGTTTTCATGGTGTTTCCTTGGCGACCTTCATCAGCGCGCCAGTCGCGTGGCGTCCACGCAATCGGGGGTGAACTCGAAGGCGACGTTGGGGTCAGGCTGGACGAGTTTGGTTTTCTTGCCTGCATAGTGCAGCCGCGAAAGCATGTCGCGCATCAGATTCAGGCGAGCCAGGCGTTTGTCATCAGCTCGAATGACGTGCCACGGTGCGGCCACGCTGTGAGTGCGCAGCAGCATCTCGTCGCGAGCCTCGGAATACGACTTCCAGTGCTTGACGGCAACGGCGTCAATCGGACTGCTCTTCCACTGTTTGAGCGGATCGCGCTTTCGTTCAGCCAGGCGGCGCGTCTGCTCGTCCTTGCTGACATCGAGGTAATACTTCAACAGCTTGATGCCCGAGTTGACCAGCATCTCCTCGAACTTCGGCACCGACTGCATGAACTCCTCATGTTCATCCTTGGAGCAGAAACCCATCACGTGCTCGACGCCAGCGCGGTTGTACCAACTGCGATTGAACAGGACGAGTTCCTCGGCGACCGGGAGCTGGGCGACATAGCGCTGGAAGTACCAGCCTTTGCGTTCCCGGTCCGAGGGCTTGCCAAGCGCAACGACGCGGGTTTCACGCGGGCTGAGGTACTCGACGATGCGCTTGATGCTGCCGTCCTTGCCGGCGGCATCCCGACCTTCAAGAAGGACAAGAATGCGGTCGCCGCAAGCAATGAAGTGCCGCTGCAGCTTGACCAGTTCGACCTGAAGAATGTGGAGCTGTGCGTCATAGTCTTCGCGGGTGATCGAGGCCAGCGTCGATCCACCACCAGGACCGGTCTCCGCTGGCACGATCACAGAATCTTCGACCACACCGCGGTGCGCTTTCTTGCCCTTGTCCTTCTTCTTGCTCATGACCGCCCCACTGCGTTGTGTGCGGGGCGAGACTTCGCGACATAGCCGAGCCCGCTGATCACGGACTCGATCTGGGCCGCGCTCACCCGAGCGGGATCAACGAGCACTGTGGCAGCGCCCGGCTTGACGGTGACTTCTGCCTGGCTGACGCCATCGACCTTGCTGAGCGCGCGCTGCACACTGCCGGTGCAGCCGCCACAGGTCATGCCGGTGATATCGAAGCTGAGGGTTTGCATGTTGGGTTCTCCTTGGATTGAGGGGTCAGGCCTTCAAATCGATGCCCGAGCGTTCCCTCCAGAGGGCGGGCAGGAAGCGGGGAGTGCGTGCGGCATAGGCCTCGAACTCAGCGCCGAAGCGCTGGCGCATCTCGGCTTCTTCATTCACCGCCAGCCGCGCGTACATGGCCAACAGGATCGGGAACATCAGCAGCGTGAGCAAGGTCGGCCACTGCAGCAAGAAGCCCAGCAGTATCAGCACGAAGGCCACGTACTGCGGATGGCGAATGCGTGCATAAGGCCCGCCTTGGCCAGCGCATTGCGCCGCTGCGCGTGGTAGAGCACGCGCCATGCGTTGGACAACAGGTAGAAGCCAAAGCCGAGGAACACATAACTGGCTATATGAAGGATGCCAAAGTGCGGATTGCCGGTTTCTCCCAGCAGCGTCGACCACAGGTGACCGGAGTCGTGGGAGAGCAGATCCAGACTCGGGTACTTCGTCTGCAACCAGCCCGACATCAGATAGATGGTCAGCGGGAAGCCGTACATCTCGACAAACAGGGCGACAACAAAGGCCGCAAAGGCTCCGAAAGTACGCCAGTCCCTGGCAGTCTGGGGCTTGAAGAAGCTGAACACGAACATCAGGAAGAAGGCCGAATTGAAGATCACCAGCGACCACAGTCCGTAGGCAGAAGCATCGTGGCTCATGGCTGGCCTCCAGTCTTGCCGGGTTGCGAAGGAGTTGGCGTGCTGTCGCCCTGTTCGACTGATTCAGAGCGGCCCTGGTGGCCGGCATGGCCTCCATGCCCGTGGTGCATGAAGATATGCATCAGCGGGCAGGCCAGCAGTATCAGGAATGGGAGCGCACCCAGTAAGTGCGCGCGGTGCTCGCTGAGGAGAAAGTACGCGGCAATGCCGCCAAGAACAAGCAGACCGATGGCGTATCGCGAGCGCCAGAAGCTAGTCGGCTCGCGTGCATGCTGGGAGTGGTCGTGGTTCATTCTTTCCTCCAGTGATCAGTTGCTGATCAGGTCGTGAGTCGGTTGCGCAGCCAGGTGAAGAACAGGCCGACCATGAAGGCCCAGGCGCTCAACACAAGCAGTGCTGTCAAGAATCCCGGCCATGCGAATGGCTGAGGCAGGAGCATGGTGCTGAAGTCCACGCCGTGGAACAGGCTGTTCATGAAGCCCAAGAAGGGCCCGGGTGCGACCGCCCATGTGAGCGTGCACAGGACATAGAACAGCCCCACGGTGACGGCCAGCGCGATACCCGTGCGCAGTGGATTCATGGCTGTCTCCCTTTCACTTGGCGGGAGCGGCGGGCAAACGATCCATCATCATCTGCATCATGGCTTGCATCATTTCCATGCGCTTTTCCATCATCTGGTGCTGCGCTGGCATATCGCCCTTCATTCCCTTCGCGCTGCTCATGCCAGCCATGCCGCCGCCAGACATGCGGTTCATCATCGCCATGCCGTCGTTCATGGACTGCATGTGCTCAGTCATCAGCGCACTGCGCTCTTCAGGCGTCTTGGCCGCCATCATTTTTTCGTGCATCTCCCGCATGCCCTTCATCTGGGTGTCCATGCGTGCCATGTCTGAGCCAGGCTTGTCCGGCATGGCCTTTGAAGCACTGCCGGAGGCTGCACCCGCGGGATGGTGGGCTTGGTGCTCGTCCGCCGGGGCGGTCCAGGAGGTGGATATGCTCAAAGAGGCAAGGGCAAACGCAAGCGAAATAGTACGAACGAGTTTCATGCAAGACTCCGGTATCGAGGATGAAGTGGGATGGCGCATGCCTGGTGTGAGGCATTTGCGCAGGATTGGCACCGACCCGATAGGCACCCAGAAGCTGGGTGCAGATTCAAGCGCAGTGTGAAGTCGATGCGAGTCGCGAAGCGCGTGGCCTGGACTCAGCTTCCTGGGATGGCTATAGCGTCAATCGCGAGTAGCGGACTCGGAAAGGCGAACCATCCGGCGGAACCCACAAGTCGCCCCGGCTGACGAGGTTCGAGGTGACGGGAACCGCTATGACCCAGATGACCGCGAAAAGCGGTGCTGGACCTGGGTCATCGTGATCGAATCCGAAACTCTGTTTGAGCACAACGCGCGAGCCATCGTCACAGACCTTAAGACAAGGCGCTTTAGAGCTCTTCGAGTCGTGGTCATGGTCGGCAATAGCCGCGCCGTGCCCAACCGGCTTTACATCGTGGGTTGACTCGGAATTCCCAGCTTGGGATCCATGGAAGTGCGTATCGGGCAACTCCAACAGGCAGGCGTTAGCAACCCCGGACGCGATCGCAAACAGCCACACCAGCAGCATCGCCAATGCGATCTTGCGTCGGGTGCGGGTGTGCGAAAAGGGCTTCATTGCGTCTCGGATTTACGTCGACCCATGCTAAGTGGTCGTCGCGACAAGTTGTTGATCCTTGTCAAACGAGACCGATGGAGCGGCAATCCGACTGCCTGATCCCGTGGCGCTGAGGTGCGCTACCGCGAGATCCAGGCGCATCAATGTGCAACTGCCGAGGCCATCCTCGTCCTCTTGGCCGGCTATGACTGTGCGGCAGCGTACGAAGTGGTAACTCTAGGTTCGAAGAACAGCAATTGGTGCTGACACAGTTGCAACGGACTGAAGCCAAGTGGCTACTGTGCTTTACTTGAACCCGGTCTTTCCTCGATGACTGTTTGTCGAATGCTCGGCAGTGGGGCCACGACCCGCCACGGACGCATTCCCACTGAGTGTCTCCAGGATCGGGCAGTCCGGACGCTCATCGCCATGGCAGCAAAGCACCAGGTTCTCTAGCGTTGCTTTCATCGCCAACAGTTCTTGTGCCTTGGCATCCAAGGCCTTGATATGAGTCTCCGCCAAGGCCTTGACCAATCGGCTGGGTCGCTTGCGGTCCTGCCAGAGGCCGACCAGCTCACTGATCTCGTGTATCGAAAAGCCCAGGTCGCGCGCCTGACGGATGAAGCGCAGCATGTGGACTTCGCTTTCCTTGTACTGTCGATAGCCTGCATCAGTGCGGCGCGGCGGCGGCACAAGGCCCACTTGCTCGTAATGACGAATCATCTTGGCCGAAACGCCCGAGGCCTCGGCGGCCTGGCCGATGTTCATTGCTTGTAATTCCATGCTTCCTCCTCAGGCGTTCGGGCGCCAGCGACGCAGCAGCAGTGCATTCGCGACCACGCTGACGCTGCTGAAAGCCATGGCCGCACCGGCAATCATCGGATTCAGCAGGCCCATAGCGGCCAACGGAATGCCCACCAGGTTATAGACGAAGGCCCAGAACAGGCCACGCTTGATCGTCGCGTACGTTTGGCGAGATATATCCAGCGAAGCGGCCACGAGGCGTGGATCACCGCGCATCAGCGTGATGCCGGCGGTCTCCATCGCGACATCGGTGCCGGTCGCCATGGCGATGCCCACATCGGCTGCGGCCAGCGCGGGCGCGTCGTTGATGCCATCACCCACCATGGCCACCACCTTGCCGGCGGCACGCAATTGCTGCACCACGGCGGCCTTGTCGCCCGGCAACACCTCGGCATGGATCTGCGTGATGCCCAGCGCCCGGCCCACAGCAAGGGCGCTGCCCTGCGTGTCACCTGTCAACATCACGGTCTCGATACCCAACCGGTGCAGGCGTTCTACGGCCTCGCGAGCTGCGTCCTTGACCGTGTCGCCAAAAGCCAGCATGCCCAGCAAGACTGCTGCTGCCTCGCAGTCCTGGCGGAGCAGCCAGGAGATCGTTCGGCCTTCGCCTTCCAGACGTTCTGCCTCGGAGGCGAGCGCGCCTGGCTCCACGCCGAGTTCTCGCAGCAATCTGCTGCTGCCCAGGCTCAGGCGCTGCCCGCGCACGCTGGCTTCCAGACCGCGGCCGGGCAGGGCCCTGGCATCCTGTGCGTCTGGTACGGGTAAGCGCTCTGCGCGAACCCTATCCATGACGGCGCGTGCCAGCGGGTGCTCGCTGTTCTTTTGCAGTGCTGCCGACAATCGCAGCACATCCTCTCGGGTGGAGCCCGACGCAGCCTGAATGGCGACCAGGGTAGGGCGACCTTCCGTCAAGGTGCCGGTCTTGTCAAATGCGACCGTGGTGACCGAATGCGCCAATTCCAGAGACTGTGCATCCTTGATCAGCACCCCGTGCTGTGCGGCGACACCCGTCCCGGCCATGATGGCCGTCGGCGTGGCCAGGCCCAGCGCACAGGGGCAGGCAATGACCAACACGGCGACGGCATTGATGAGCGCCTGTTCCCAGTTGCCAGTGGCCATGATCCACCCGACAAGGGTCAGCAGGGCGATGCCCAGCACCACAGGCACGAAGACCGCGCTGACTCGGTCAACGATGCGCTGGATCGGTGCCTTGGCCGCTTGCGCGTTCTCGACCATGCGGATCACGCGGGCGAGCGTTGTTTCTGCGCCGACGGCGAGTGTCCTTACCAGCAGTACGCCCTCGGCATTGATGGAGCCACCGGTCACCCGGGCGCCGACAACCTTCTCGACCGGCAGGCTCTCTCCTGTGATCAGCGACTCATCGACATGGCTGCGACCCTCAAGAACTTCGCCGTCAACCGCGAGGCGCTCGCCCGGTCGAACCAGCACCTGATCGCCGACGACTACCTCTTCGATGGGCAACTCAACCTCGATCCCGTCGCGTTGCACTCGCGCCAACGTGGGTCTGAGGGCATTGAGTGCCTGGATGGCTGCGGTTGTCTGCCGTTTGGCCCGGCCTTCAAGCCACTTCCCAAGCAGCACCAGCGTGATCACTGCCGCCGCAGCCTCGAAATAGAGATGCGGCATGCCGTGAGCTGCGTGCTTGACCAACAAGTATGTCGATAGACCAAAGGCCGCCGATGTGCCCAGTGCCACCAGCAGATCCATATTGCCGCTGCCTGCGCGCAGGGCCTTCCACCCAGCCCGGTAAAAGCGAGCGCCAAGCCAGAACTGGACAGGCGCCGCCAGCGCAAGCTGCAGCCAGCCGTTGAGCATCCAATCGACACCAAACAGTTGAAGCAGCATCGGGGCGACGAGGGGAAGTGTCAACGCAGCGCTGATCGCGACAAACCCCCATTCGGGCATGCTGGCCCGCTTCGTTTGCAGGCCGGCATCGCTGACCGGCTTTGCCGCATAGCCAGCGTTTTGCACCGCAAGCTGCAAGGTCGCCGCGGAAACTGTCGAGAGCGCCCGCACGGTTGCTCGTTCAGTCGCCAGATTGACCGACGCCGACGACACGCCCGGAATCTTCAGCAAGGCCTTCTCGACCCGACCCACGCAGGATGCACAGGTCATGCCCTCCACCTGCAAGGCGATCTCCTGTGTTGCGACGTCGTAGCCGGCCTTGCGCACCGCTGCTGTCAGCATGTGGGTGCTGACCGACGACGCGGCGGTGACCGAAGCCTGTTCGGTCGTCAGATTGACCATGGCATCCTTGACGCCGGCGACCGCCTTCAGTGATTTTTCGACACGCATCACGCAAGATGCGCAGGTCATGCCCAACACTTGGAGTTTGATGGCGCCGGCATTGCCGAGCGCTGCGATGGAAGACGACATGGTGAAAGCTCCGTTGGTCTGAGGTTCGGTGTGCCGCATGTTCGAGCTTCCAGCGATGGGAAGGTCAAACGCATCGGCTTGCATCCGTACCGGAAACAGGGCTATTTGAGAATGATGCTTGACCTTCCAACGGTTGCACGCCTGACATTGAAGTCCTCAGCAAGGAAACCACCAAGGACATACACCATGATCACCTTTGAAGTCAATGACATGACCTGCGGCCATTGCGTCAGCACCATCACCAGGGCGTTGAAGGCAGTTGATCCAGATGCACGCGTGCAGATAGATCTGGCAACGCATCGCGTGCAGATCGATCCCGTCGAAGCCGATGCCGAGGAAGTCAGCGACGCAATCAAGGAGGCCGGCTACACCCCGGTCGCTATTGCCTCGCCGCCCAGTAGTGGCGAGTCAAGCGGAGCCCCCGCGAAGAAGGGCTGCTGCTGCGGTTGATCTTCTACTCCACCTCGGAGGAATATCGTCATTGCCTCTGGCTTCAGGCACCTCGTGGCTGTTCAGTGTGCAGCCGAGGGCACGGTGAACCCAATTCGGGTCTCACCGCCATCGGAATGGGCAAACGGATGCCCCTGATGCATGCGGGCGATGGCCGCCACGATGGACAGTCCGAGGCCATGGTTCACGCTGGCATGGGGCCGCGCAGCATCGACTCGGTAGAACCGGTCAAACAGCCGCAATGCAAAAGGTCGGCCGGGGCAATCTCTTGCCCTTGGTTGATGACGGCCAACCTGATCGACCCGTTGTCTGGGCGATCAATGCTTATGCGCACCGTGGATTGAGGTGACGCATAGCGGGTTGCGTTACCGAGCAGGTTGGACAGCGCGCGCTTGAGCAACGACGCATCGAAGTCCCCGCTCGCGTCTCCTTCAACCGCTAGTCGCAGGTCGGCTTCGGCGATCGCCGCGTCGTGATACTCAGCCACGTCCTGCGCCAGCGCAGCCAAGCTGGCCGCGGGTTCGCGCCGGGCCTCCGCGCCGCTGTTGGCATGAGACACGAACAGCATGTCGTTGACGATCCCAGCCATGCGACGCAACTCCTCCAGGTTGGATCCGAGCAGTTCCTGCGATGTGCTGGGATCGTGGGTCCTGCGCATTGCCAGTTCGATGCTTGTGATCAGTGTCGAGAGCGGTGTACGGAGTTCGTGCGCGACATCGGCATTGAAACCCTCGAGTTGCTCGTAGGCGCGGCGTAAGCGTTCCAGCATGGCATTGAACTGCTTGACCAGCGGTTGCAACTCCAATGGCTGTCCGGAACCATCCAGGCGCTGGCGCAGGTTGTCGGCCTCCAGCCGCATGGTTTGATCGACCAGAAAGTGAACCGGCCCGAGGCCAATCCGCACCAACACGAAGCTGCCGAACGAAACCATCAGGGCTCCTGTCATTGCGGCCCCAAGCAGGGTGGCGGCAAGGCGATGCAGGAACTGATCGTCCGACGTCGTGTTGAGAACCATGCGGGCGCTGATCTCGTCACCGGCGGCGCCCAAGTCCGGAAATCGGAAGTCGATGTGGCCAGCGTCGCGCGCATCGAGCAGTTGCCCGCGCAGGACGGCGACACCTATTGCTATGCCAATGCGCTGTGCATACCGCGGCGAGAAGCCAATGCCCTGTTCAGCGCGCCGGTTCTGCACCGGCTGCCCAGCCGCGTCATCATCAGCGCGGATCGCCAGGCGCTGCTCAGCCCGCACCTGAATTCCAAGGGTCAGGTGCGGCTGCGTTCGCTCATTGATGACCCTAAGTTGCAAGGCGCGGTGACCAGCCTTCGCAACTACGGTCCATTGATCGACCCGATCCTGTCCGGAGCCAGCGGCCCGCTACGCGTGACCCACTACGACACGCCGAGCCGGATGTCGATGGCGCACCCCATCGACTGGATCATTTTCGAGCCGGCCGCGCCGGTTGGGGTTGTTCAATACGAGCCCGGCCTGGTGCGCAGCGCTACGCGTAGCTTTAAGATGGCAGGACCTGTGGCGCCCGTGGTTACCTATGTGATGTGCAGTCGCACCTCGACCGCGCGTCGCCCGCTGGAGGCGCTGCACCGGTTGATGGCAGGCCACGCCGGTCGTCCTTGGGAAAAGCCGTACCTGGAGCCGTTGGGTATTGAGGAGCGCGCTGCTCTGGCGCGCTTGATCAGCGCCGCACCGCGCTGATGACGAACAATCGTACACATGACAATTTTGTAATCTTGGCGCATGCTATATGTCGGTGGTGATTGCATAGATTGGCCTCGGGACGACTTAACGGCGATGGTTCGCCTGAAGTCTCAACACCGAGGAGAATATTCATGGATACCAGGACCCTGTTCAAGTTGGCACTGATCGCGGCCGCCTTCGGCACTTCGAGCGCAGCGTTTGCCGCCGACTCCACAAAGATGGCCAATGGCAAGTCGGTCTTTGGAGAGCCTGCGGAGCGCTCCCCATACGCGCTGATCGTCGATACGAAAACGGCCAAGTACGCCAATATCAAGTGTGGCGAGATCATTACCTTTGTGAATGGTGGCAAGTCCTTCAGCTGGAAGTTCGATGTCGTCAATCACAGTGCGGTGGACATCCGCAAGATCGCGCCAGCCGACTTACTGACAAGGCACTGATCGTCTACGTCGAACGAAACGAGTTCGAGCGCAACTGAGCGGGCTACGCCGATCAGCCGACTGGCTTGGATAGCGGAACATGTGCCGCGCTGGCACGGTCAGAGCGTTGCAGATATCTCCAGCAAAGGTTTGAGGCCAGCACCAAATCTCTCGATGGCCGAACGATGTGATCGAAGTTCGCCGTAGGGCAAGTACCGAATGCCGAGTTCTGAGACCCGCGAGAAAGCGGGGCGCCGCAATTGCTGCCCCACTTCCTCGCGGCGCTCATCTGGCGCGACCAGAAACATCGTGCAATCGGTGCCCAGCTGTGTTCCCAACGCCAGATCCAGCATGCGGACGATGCCTGAATAGATTGAGGTGGAGTGCTCGACCTCAAAGGCCGCAGCAGCGCGCTGGGCCTGTCGATCAATCCAGACGACATCAATCAAGCGGGCCGACTCGGCACCGGCCTGCAACGCCATCGGCAACTGTGTCAAGCATCCATCGGCCAATTGACCGCCGGCGTAGGCGCGGCTACGGTCGTTGGAAGCGATCCAGATGTCAAAGCCCAGAGCCTTGCCCAGGTCCCGCAGCCAGCCCTGAATCTCCGTGTGCGTGGTGTCGTTGGCGTGCTCGGTCGTCCGCAGCTTTTGCGCGGCGGCCGATTCTTCGCACACTTTCTGCAGATCTGCCTCCCAGGCTTTCAGGGCGCTCGTATCGTCCGCGCGAGGTGGTGCGGTATAGCGGCCATTGCCGATATCGAACAGCAGCCCAGCGATGGCACCGAAGTCGTTGGAGAGCTGGTCCCGATGCGCCGCGTTGAGGCGAATCGCACCATCGCGCAAGGACAGGTAGTGATCCCATCTGCCCAGCTTGACGTTGCCACCGGCCAACGCGTTGTAGCCGCGCACGATGGCCGTGTTGAAGGGCATGACCAGGGTTGGATGGATGAAGTACAGCAGATTGGCGACAGCCGGCCCCAATCCCTTGATCTTCAGCGTGTCGATGCGCTGGATGGCTTCAACAATCGCTTCGGCCGTGTCACAGCAATCGCAGGTGTGCAGCAAGCGAGCGAACGCCCGCTGGTTCGTCGGGTTCTCGTAAATGTCGGGAATGCGCAGCTTGGGTTTCCAGAGAAAGGCGTGGTCGGCCCCCCTGAAGATCTGTCGTTGCTCGGCCACCGAGGCCACCACGGTCTCCAGACTAGAACCTCGATAGAGATTGCCGAACGTTCCGGCTTCGATGTCACGAACGACTTGACCGATGCCGCGACGGATCGAGCGGAAATTCTTTAGGCGCTCTTCCCATAGGAACCAGGTATTGAAGGTGCTGTGCGGGTCAGCTTTCCAGTGGTCGATTAGAACGCCAAGGTTCTCGTGCATGAGCTAGGAGTTGGGGCCAGAGATGGCCGCAGCTTACCCCTGCGTTGGGCATGAAGACCTGTACCACTGACCACCGGCGTCAAATTTGCATGTTCATGATTTCGCTGTAGGCCTGGACGAACCGGTTTCGCACTGCAACGTGGCCTGGAATGCGATCGACGACTTCGCGCCAGCCACCATGGTTTCTTCAAGGCTGACGGTCGGGTTCTCGAGCGAGAATTCACGGCTCAGCCGGCCGGATTCCTTTTGCAGGCCACTTGTCTGTTGCAGCGCTTTGAGCATCGCGTCCTGGAATCCGTGTCCGGAGACGGCCGGGCTTTTGTTCAGCGCCTGGGCTTGACCCGCACCCACAACGGCGAGCGCCGTGTTCACTGGCCTGATTGCGAAGTTCATTTGCCCAACTCCTGCGCGATCTTCTCAGCGCGTTCTGCCCGAATATGCGTATGAAGCCTGATAGGAAGCTCAGAGCCTGCGCATGGCGGAGATATTGAATCGCGACGGCAACGCTGCTTTGACCGCCTAATTCGGTCGGAGCTGCGGCTTCGACATGCGCTGAGTGGGGCTCTAAGGTAGCGAGGAAGTCACGCTGAACCCTATGCAGGTTTCCTCGGCATCCGACCGCGCGAACGGTTCCCCCCGGTGCATGCGGGCGATGGCCGCGACGATGGACAGGCCGAGCCCATGGTTGGTGCTGGCTTGGCTGCGTGAGGTGTCTGCCCGGTAGAAACGGTCAAAAAGCCTGGGCAGATGAGTCAGGTCGATCGGAGCGCCCTGGTTGACAACCGACATGTTGATGATGCCCTGTGCGCCGGTTTCGATGCGGATGCGAACGGTGGACGTCGGCCTGGCGTAGCGGGTGGCATTGCCGAGCAAATTGGACAAGGCCCGCTTCAGCAAGGCCGTATCGAACTGGCCGACGGCGTCGCCTTCGACCACCAGATGGACATCGGCCTCGGCCATCGCCGCCTCGTGATACTCCGCCACGCTGTGCGCGAGCGCTGCGAGGCTGTCCACGGGCTCGCGACGGGCGACCGCGCCGCTATTGGCATGCGAGAGGAACAGCATGTCGTTGACGATGCCAGCCATGCGCCGCAATTCTTCCAAGTTCGAGCCCAGTAATTCCCGGATTCCTTCCGGATCGTGGGTTCGGCGCATGGCCAACTCGGTGCTGGTGATCATGGTCGCCAGGGGCGTGCGGAGTTCATGGGCCACGTCGGCGTTGAAGCCTTCCAGTTGGTCGTAGGTTCGGCTCAGTCGTTCCAGTAAGTCGTTGAACTGCGCAATCAGCGGCTGCAGTTCCTTCGGCTGTCCCGAACCGTCCAGATGCCGACGCAATTTGTCAGCTGTCAGCAGTCGGGTTTGATCCACCAGAAAGTGCACCGGCCCCAAGCCAATGCGTACCAAGAAGAAGCTGCCCACCGACACGACCAGCGCTCCCACGAGCGCGGCCCCCAACAAGGTTCCTCCCAGCCGGTGCAAAAACTGGTCGTCGGTCGCGGTGTCTAGAATCATTCGCGCCGACAATTGCCCGCCCGTTTTCTCCCAGCTGGGGTACACAAATTCGATACGTCGCATACTTGGCGGCAACGCGGCGCTTCGCGCATCGTCGTATAGCGCGGAGCCGTCAGGCCGGCGTAGAGTCAGCGCCATCTCCCGGTGCCCTACGAAGAAGTCGTCGAGCTTGTGCTTCAAATTGGCCAGGTCCTTGTCCTGAGAGGCCTCCTCCAAGAGATGAACCACCAAGTCCTTCTTGTGCAACAGCGTTTCCGATTGACGCTCGCTCAGATCAACCACGGTAAACAGGTAGACCACCAGCGAAACGAGTCCCAGGCCGACAAAGGTCTGTGTGGCCAGCCAGAGCGACAAGCGGCCGCCCAATGATCGGATTGGCCGCGCACTCATACGGGCCGGTCCTCCAGCACATAGCCCATGCCGCGCACCGTGTGCAACAGCGGCCGATCAAAGGGCACATCCAGTTTGCCGCGCAATCTGCGAATGGCGACTTCGACCACATTGGTCTCGCTGTCGAAGTTCATGTCCCAGACCTGGGAGGCCAGTTCCGTGCGCGACAACACCTCGCCCTGACGGCGCAACAGCAGGGTCAGCAGGTTGAACTCCTTGGCCGTCAGGTCCAGCCGCTGAGCGGCCCTGGTGGCCTTGCGCCGCAGCAGATCGATCTCGAGGTCAGCGATCCTCAGCACCGTGGACTCGATGTCGTGGCGAGGCCCGGCTCGCCGCAGCAAGACCTGGATACGGGCCAGCAACTCCGAAAACGCGAATGGTTTGAGCAGATAGTCGTCAGCGCCCGTTTGCAAACCGAGCACACGGTCTTCGACACCGACCCGCGCGGTCAGCATCAACACGGGGGTCTGCTTGGTCCGACGCAAGGTCGCCAGCAGGCTCAAGCCGTCAATGCCCGGCAGCATGCCGTCCAGCAGCAGTAAATCGTGGTCGCCTTCCAGCGCGAGATGCAGTCCGTCAATGCCGTCATGCGCGACCTCGACCACGTAGCCGGCCTCGCTCAAACCTTTGCGAAGGTACTCGGCAAGTTTGACTTCGTCTTCAATGACTAAAAGTTTCATGGCTGGATTGTGTGCACGAGATCATTCGGCCGAGATGACGAATTTGTCATCTTGGTGGTCGGCGGCACTGCGCCAGAGTCGCGACAATGGTTGCTCTTTACGCGCCAGCTTCAATCATGCACCTTCCTGCCGAAATCGCCGCGGCGCCCCGTGCGGTGCTAGACCTTTGGATGGTGATGTTGTTCGTCGGTGGAATCGCGGCGCTCGGCTTTGGAATCTACTTCCATCGCAAGGACGAGGCTCGGCGCGCGCAGCGCCGTGAGGAACGTCGACAAGCGCGACGGGCGGCCCGACTGAAGCGTCGCTGAACTGCCATAGGGGGCGCGAACGCACAGGCCGGGCCGATGCCGTGAGAGCTGCCGAAGCCAGGTTTTCAAATGACAAATGTGTAATCCGCTGGACCGATTGCTGTCGGGACGTGGTTTCTAAAGTGCAAACCATGACGCATCCGTTGCGTCTTGGCGGCGGCCCCAAGGGCTCGTCGTCCCGGTTCAACGCACAAGGAGTTCCATCATGTCGCGCATTCACACTCTGGCCGCTGCTCTCGCATTCAGCGCGTTTGCCATGCCTGCCTTTTCCGACAACGGTTTCACCCCCTCCAACACCGACAGCGGCGGGTCGTATCACGCCATGCCTGGCGGCAAGACCCGCGCCGAAGTCAAGGCCGAACTCGCGGCGGCCATCAAGGACGGCTCGCTGGCCAAGATGAACAGCGAGGCTGGATACGCCCCCGAGTTCGAAACGGCGACACGCACTGCCTCAAATCGACCGGAACGCACCCAGAAACAAGTGGCCAAGGGAGAAGGCCAGATTGTCTTCGAGGCCCCCGCTGCTGGTGGACGGACGCGTGCGGAGGTGCTGCTGGAGTTGCAGCGCGCCCGTGAAGACGGTTCGCTGCGGCGCATGAACACCAACCGAGGGTACTGATAGGCCGTTGCGCCGTACCGCCGGATGACCAGCGGTCCTTGCTGAGCGGCATTGGCTTGGCCGCGCGATGCCGCGTGAGCCATTCCAGGGCCGGCTTGGCTCGGCGCGCCATCACCGCGCATTGCGCTGATCTGAGCCTTATCCAAGCGTCACGGGGCAGCGTCATTTACCCCCAATCGAGCATAAGGAGCCCATCATGAAGACACGGATCGCCATCGTTGCTGGCCTGGTCGCGCTCGGGGCAATGCCGCCCGCGTTCGCAGGCCCTGACTGGCAGGCTGTCGAGCAGGCGCGCAAAAACGACCGCGCCCAAGTCGCACAAATGGAGAAGCTCACACCTGTTGAAAAATGCGCTACCAAGCGGCTTGTTCTGCCGCTCGATCATGGGCCGCGCGCGTCGACGACCCCGTATCTGAACGAGCAGCGACAGGCAAGCTTCGCTGCAGAGGTGAAGGCTTGCGAAGAAGCGGCCTCAAAGAGCAGCGGTGTCCAATGAGGCTCGGTGTACGGTTGCTTGGTGCATGTCGTGGCGGCGCGTCCGTTCATCGAGATTGGGAGAGGATTGAGCCGCACTGTCGTTGACAACGGAACCGGGCGTTCGCGCCAGGTCCGATTGAATCGGAGGTGGTCGTCATGAATGCTTCACTCACTTCCACGCGAGTTGCGCTCGGTGCGCGGATGCCGATGCGCAGCGTCGCGGCAGCGCTGCTGCTCTTCTTCGGTGCGGCGGCCATGGCAGGTGGTAGGGGCCATGGCGGTGGGCACGGGATTGGTCATCAGGGTGGCGCGCATTTCAGCGGCCACCGCGCCCACCACGCCCACGGATTTATCGGCTTCGGCACTTGGTATCCTTGGCCGTCCTGCCGGGTTTCTTGCAGGCGCTACGCACCCGACTACGATCCGGTCTGCTTCAGCGACTACTACCGCTACGACGATGATCGCGCGGTTCCGTCAGCAGACGACCCCGGGAGCAGTTCGGCGCCCCAATGGATCTATGGCGCCACCGGCGTCGTCACAGGGCTGGATGATGAGGCCCCGGCGCAGTCGATGGCTGCCGGCAACCCAGGCCGGCTTTCGGTTCGCGCGGGGCTGTTGCCCAGTCCGGAGGCGCCGGAGAGCTTGCCGGAGATCACCCGCATCGGCAACGATCAGACGGCACCCGACTCGGCCCGTGGTTCGTGGCTGCGCCAGTGTCGCCGTTGAGGTCAACATGAGCGCCCGTCTTGCCCAACGTACCGTTGGTTTCGTCCTCCTGGTGGCGGTCGGCGGTTGCACCCTCGGTCCACAGGCCGCAAGCCGGTTCCATTCCTTGGCGGGTGGCGATTCTTCACCGCTCGTAATGCCCGTCATTGACGACAAGTTCGATCCCGCCGCCATGTCCACGGCCAGCCACGCGATAGTGGATGGGCCTGTCGCCCTGCAAGTCCGGCTGGGCCGCGCTGAGCTGGATCAGTCCGGTCCGCAGAAGGTGCTGGTGCGGGTCGACTACGCCGCGACAGCCAAGGCGCCTGTCGAACGGCCCCGCCTGAGCATCGCGCTGGTCATCGACAGATCCGGTTCGATGGCTGAAGGCCGCAAGCTCCAGTACGCACTTGCCGCAGCGCGCTGGGTCGTTGACAACCTGGCCGAGGGTGACATGTTGTCGGTCATCGCCTTTGGCGATCAGGCAACGGTTCTTTCAGTGGCCGGGCGCGTCGTGAACAAACCATTCCTACTTCATCGCATTGACGAGATCTCACCGGCAGGATCAACCAACCTCAGCGCCGGCCTACTGGAAGGCATCGCCCAGATCAGTGGCTCTGTGGCGAACGCTCAAATTCGCCAAGTCCTGCTGCTGACCGACGGTTTGGCCAATCGTGGTGAAACGAACCCTGCAAGCTTGCGCCGAATCGCGGAGCGCGCGCGGGCTCAAGGGATCGGTGTGTCGACGATGGGGGTCGGCGCCGATTTCAATGAGGCGGTGCTCACGGACATCGCTGTCGCCGGCGGCGGGCGCTATACCTACGTAAAAACGGCCGAGCAAATCCCGTCCGCGTTCAAGGAAGAGTTGTACGGTCTGTTGCACCCTGTGGCACAAAACATGACCGTCGAATTGAGCCTCAGCAGCGGTGTCATTGGGAAGGTGTATGGCCAGTTGATCGACCAACCGGTTCGCACCTACAGGCTCGCCGTCGGCGATCTGCGTGTAACCGAAAGCGGCGTTCCATTGGCCGCACTCGTTCCATCAAGCATCGGTGACGTAAATCAGATCGAAGTCGACGCCCGCTTGATTTTTGACGATCCACAGGCGGCCAAGCGGGTCAACCAGGCGGTTCGTGTGAGTGTGCAGGGCGACGTGCCCCTGGGCGAAGATCAAAGCGTCACGCTGATGGCCGCCATCCTTGATGCCTTGGAGCGCGCCGACGCGGTCGGGCGTGGCTTGGACATGGAACGTTTTGTCCAGGCCAAGGCTCTATTCGTGCGGCTGCATGAGCGGGCACGTGAGCATGCGATCCGTACCAGAGACCAGCAGCTGCTCAATCAGGCTTTTGTCCTGAAACACGTCATGGCGGAACTCGCCGCCGCCGAGCGAGAGGGCTTGTTGCATGGGCACCGTGATGCACGCGACAAATTGACCAAGGAGAGCCACTACTTGTGCTACTTGCTGGCACATCATCGGACGGTGCGACCTTGAACTTTCTGGGAGCGCTGCGACTGCGCACCCTGCAGAAAGCCGCAGGCAGATGACAAAACCGTAATGTTCGGGACGGCATTTTGTCCGGCCGAAATTCCTACAGTCACTCTCATGGCGCAACCACTGCGCCTCAGCAGCCAAGCCAAACCAATCTGCTGTCGATTCAACCGTAGGAGTTCATCATGTCCCGCTTCAATGTCGTCGCTTCTGTCCTGTTTGCCGCCACCCTTGCCACCCCGGCCTTTGCATCCAGCGGCTTCACTCCATCCAACAACGACTCTGGCGGCAGTTATCACGCCATGCCCGGTGGCAAGACCCGTGACGAGGTCAAGGCGGAACTGGCCGCAGCCATCAAGGACGGATCGCTGGCCAAGATGAACAGCGAGACCGGATACGCTCCCGAGTTCGAAATGCGCAAGGCATCGCCGCTGACCCGCGCGGAAGTGCTGGGCGAACTCAAGCGTGCTCGTGAGGACGGCTCGCTCGCCAAGATGAACCGCAACTATTCGTACACGCCTGACTACTCGACGACGGCGCGCAGCAGCTTGAGCCGTGATCAAGTCTTGAGTGAACTGCAGCGGGCGCGCGATGACGGCAGCCTGCAATGCTTGAACAGCAACAACGCCCGCAACTGCTGATCCCTGCTTGCCGTACACTTTGACGATGAGCAAGTTTATGCAGATCGCGTTGGCATGGCTGCTGGCCGTTGCGTTGCCCGTTCAGGGGTACGCGGCGCAAGCCATGCTGATGTGCGGTCCTGCTCATCACCTGAGTGCGGCTGTTCACGATCACGCTTCGCATGCGCACAGCGATGCGTCGGAAGATCTGGCCGATGCTGTGCCTTCACACGGCGATGCCACGGGTTCAGCGGACGCTTCGCTCGACCACCACGTCAAGGTAGTCAAGTCGGGACACGCAAGCAAGTGCAGCGCTTGTTCATCTTGCTGCAGTGCTGCGGCCATCACGACCTCCGTAGTTGCCGTTGCAGTGATCCCGCAGCATGTGCCTGTGGTGGCAACGACTCCGGTCGGCAACGCCGTTGAAACCGTCGGTGGCCTCGAGCGTCCCCCCCGACCCTTCCTCGCCTGATCTGCGACGGCGGCCCAAAGGGCCCACGCCGCAACCAAGAGCCGCTCTCCAAACCCGTGCCCCACTGCACGGAAGTTCGGTGACTGTCGTCCGCTTTTTGCTCGCGAGGAATCTATGCAATTCACACCAAAGGGAGTGGCGCTCATCGCAGTGTCCACAGCACTTGCGCTGTCCAGCCTTTCTACCGTAGCCCAAAACACGACCCTGGTCGCCCAATCGTCTACATCGCCGTCCAAGCGTCCCGATGCAGCCGACCCCAAGGCGGATGTGCCGCCACTCGTCTACAGCTCCGTGCTGCAAGGCTATCGCCCCAATGACGAAGTCGAAGTGGGCGCCTGGAAGGGCATCAACGACAACGTCGGACGTATTGGCGGCTGGCGCGTCTACGCCAAGGAAGCACGCCAGCCGGATGCGGTTGCGCCAAGCGCTGGAGCCGCATCGGCCCCGGCCGGCACCGATATAAAGCCGATGCCCGCCGGGCATGCCGGCCACAAGATGAATTAAGGAGATCGCATGACGACCAAGACATTCGAGCGTCAGCGACCGGCCGCGCTGCGGCTGCGCACCTTCGGCCTGGCAACCCTGCCTCTTTTTCTCGCGGGCTGCGCCAGTTTGAGCGGGGACGGCGGCCTCAAACCTGTCCAGCAGGCGGCCCAACAACATCTGGGCAAGACTGTCCAGATGGTGAAGTCCGAGGCTGATCAAAACGCCCTCGGCGATCGCGTCAACGAGTTGCTGTCAAAGCCACTGAGCGCAGACACTGCGGTGCAGATCGCACTGCTGAACAACCGTGGGCTGCAAGCCAGCTTCCAGGAACTTGGCATCGCCGAGGCTGAACTGGTGCAGGCTAGTCGTCTGCCCAATCCTGGGTTTTCGATCGCGAAGCTTCGGCGCGGCGATGAGCGTGAGATTGAACGCTCGTTCTCCTTCGACCTGGCACACCTTATCGCCTTGCCCTTGACCAGGCAGATGGAAAACCGTCGCTTTGCCTCCATCCAGCGCAGTGTGTCCATGGAGATGCTGTCGTTGGCCGCCGAATCTCGCAAGGCGTATTACGCTGCGGTGGCAGCCGAACAGACCGCTCGCTATATGCGTGATGTTCGAGGAACCGCAGACGCTGGAGCCGAACTGGCCAAGCGTTTGGCGCAGGCCGGCAACTGGACCAAGCTGCAGCAGGCGCGCGAGCATGGCTTCTTCTCCGAGGCTGTGCTAAATGCCGCACGAGCAGAGCAGGCGAGAATTTCCTCGCGCGAGCGCCTGACCCGGTTGCTGGGCCTGTGGGGTCAGCAAACGCAGTTCACCTTGCCGGACCGGCTGCCTGATCTTCCACAGGAGCCGCATGACCGGCCCGATGTGGAACAGACCGCCATCGCCCAGCGCCTGGACGTTCAGGCCGCCAAGCTCCAGGTCGAGGCAACAGCCAAGAGCTTGGGCCTGAGCAAGGTCACGCGCTTCGTGAACGCGCTTGAGCTCGGCTATGTGCGCAACTCGTCCAATGAGGCGCCGCGCCAGACCGGCTACGAAATCAGCTTCGAGATACCGCTGTTCGACTGGGGTGACGCGCGCATGGCCCGGGCTGAAGGGGTCTATATGCAAAGCGTCCAGCGTGCGGCACAAGTCGCCGTCGAAGCACGCTCCGAGGTCCGCGAAGCCTATCTGGGCTATCGCTCGTCATATGACATCGCCAAGCACTACCGCGACGACGTCGTGCCGACCGCCAAACGCATCTCGGACGAGAACGTGCTGCGCTACAACGGTATGTTCATCAGCGTGTTCGAGTTGCTGGCGGATGCCCGCTCGCAGATCAGCGCAGTCAATGCCTCCATCGGGGCGTTGCGTGACTTCTGGACGGCGCAGGCGGATCTCGACATGGCGCTTATCGGCAAGCCCAGTCTGTCCGGTGGCACAGCGCCCACAACGGCGGGCGGCAGCGCCGGCCCCGCCCACTGATTCAGGAGCGAGCAAAAAATGATTTCTCGACGTAGTTTCTTCCAGGGCGCTGGCGCCCTGACGGCCGCTGTCTCGGCTGCTGCCGTCAGCCGCGTGGCCATGGCCGCCTTGCCCGAGCCGGTCATGCAGTCCAAACCGGACACGATGCCGCCGCTGGTGCCCAACAGCGGCCGACCTTACAACCCGGTCGTCACCCTGAACGGTTGGACCTTGCCTTGGCGCATGAACCAAGGCGTCAAGGAGTTCCATCTGGTCGCCGAGCCGGTGGTGCGTGAACTCGCACCCGGCATGAATGCTCATCTTTGGGGCTACAACGGCCAATCGCCCGGGCCGACCATCGAAGTGGTGGAAGGCGACCGCGTGCGCATCTTCGTCACCAACAAGCTGCCGGAACACACCAGCATCCACTGGCATGGACAGCGCCTGCCCAATGGCATGGACGGGGTCGCAGGGCTGAACCAGCCCAGCATCAAGCCCGGCAAGACCTTCGTTTATGAGTTCGTGGCGCGCCGGCCCGGCACCTTCATGTATCACCCCCATGCTGACGAGATGACGCAGATGGCGATGGGCATGATGGGCTTCTGGGTCACGCATCCAAAAGTGAAGCACCCGCTGATCGACGAGGTCGACCGCGACTTCTGCTTTTTGCTGAATGCCTTCGACATTGATCCAGGCGCCGCCACGCCCAAGATCATGACGATGCTGGACTTCAATCTGTGGTGCTGGAACAGCCGCATATTCCCCGGTATCGACTCGCTGAACGTGCGCAAGAACGACAAGGTGCGACTGCGGATCGGCAATCTGACGATGACCAATCACCCGATCCACCTGCATGGCCACGAGTTCATGGTCACGGGTACCGATGGTGGCCCGACTTCAAAGACCAGCCGCTGGCCGGAGGTGACAACCGATATTGCCGTGGGTCAGATGCGACAAGTCGACTTCCTCGCCGACGAAGAAGGCGACTGGGCCTTCCACTGTCACAAGAGCCATCACACGATGAATGCAATGGGCCACGACGTGCCGACGATGATAGGCGTCGACCACCGGCAGGTCGCCAAGCAGATCACCAAGCTCGTGCCCGACTACATGGTCATGGGCGAGCGTGGCATGGCCGACATGGGTGAAATGGAGATGCCGCTGCCCGACAACACCGTACCGATGATGACCGGCAAGGGCCCATTCGGTGGCGTTGAGATGGGCGGCATGTTCTCGATCCTGAAGGTTCGCAAGGACCAGAAGCCGGGTGACTACAGCGATCCGGGTTGGTACAAGCATCCGAGGGGTGAGGTCGCCTTCGAGTGGACCGGCGCGTTGCCGGAGCCCGCCCGCTTTGCGTCCGAAGGGGGGCAGTCCATGCCACGCCAGCAGGCTCCTCGCAAAACCACCGAAGTCACCGTCCGCAAGCCCACCGGCCACTCGGGCCACTGATTTCCACAAACACACAACCCCGTCCGCCCCAGCGCGACATCAGAAAGGACCCTCAATGAAAACCAATTTCACACGCATCGCACTCGCCGCCCTGTCGGCGACATTGCTCTCCTCAGTCGCATTGGCCAGCGGCAAGCATGCGGGCGGCCATGGACATGACGACGAAGCCATCGGCAAGCCCGGTGTGGCCGCCAAGGCCGGCCGAACGGTGCAGATCGACATGACCGATGCGATGCGGTTCTCGCCTGCCAGCCTGAACGTCAAGCAAGGCGAAACCGTTCGCTTCGTCGTGAAGAACTCCGGCAAGGTCAAACATGAGATGGTGCTCGGGACCGAAAAGGAGCTCAAGGAGCACTACGAGGTCATGAAAAAGAATCCCGAGATGGAGCATGCCGATGAAAACATGGTGACTGTCGCGCCGGGCAAGACCGGCGAGATCGTTTGGCAGTTCACCAAGGCCGGCAAGATCGACTTCGCCTGCTTGCAGCCCGGCCACTACGACGCGGGCATGAAGGGTGCTGTCAATGTGGCAGCCGCCAAGAAGGCAGATGGCCATGGCGACCACAAGCATTGAGCTGCTGAGGACGCGCATGCATCGCCGACGCGTTCTTGCAGGAGCAGCAGGGTTGCTGCTGGCACCGGCCGCTTTGCTCGCGAAGACCGAGCCGCCGACGCCACCCAACCCAATGGTGCAGGTGTGGAAGAGCCCGAGTTGCGGTTGCTGCAAGGCCTGGATTAAGCATCTGGAGGCCAATGGTTTCCGGACGCAGGTTCAGGACAGCGGCAATACCGATGCGCGGCTGCGACTTGGTGTCGATGTCAAGTACGGCTCGTGTCATACGGCCTTGGTCGGTGGCTATGCCATCGAGGGCCATGTGCCGGCGAGCGAGATCCGTCGACTGCTCAAGGAACGCCCTAACGCCATCGGCTTGGCAGTGCCAGCCATGCCTGTGGGCTCACCCGGCATGGATGGCCCCGACTATGGCGGCCGCAAAGATCCCTATGACGTGCTGTTGCTGGCCAAGGATGGCAGCTCGCGCGTGTTTCAAACCTACCGTTGAAGGAAACTGTGATGAACCAAGTCAAGACTCTGACCCTCGCCAAATTGGCCGCCTCCCTGGCCATCGTTACCGGCTTTGCCGGAAATGCCTTGGCGCAGACTGCACCTGCCGTCAAGGCGACCATGCCGGTTGCGGCAACTGCCGCTGCTGCCGACATGACTGACGGCGAGATCAAGAAGGTCGACAAATCGACCAAGAAGATCACCATCAAGCATGGCGACATCAAGAGCCTGGATATGCCAGGCATGACCATGGTGTTCCAGGTCAAGGACCCGGCCATGCTGGACATGGTCAAGACGGGCGACAAGGTGAAGTTCAAGGCTGAAAAGGCAGACGGGGCGATCGTCGTGACCGAGATGCAAGTCGCGAAATGAACATGGGATAGCCACACCGGGTCATCTGCAGAGAGGACTCGATGAACGAATCCGCACCGAACTCCCTCAGCCATGAGAGGCATGCCGCTCATCACGCGGCACACGGACACCAGTCTCATTCATCCGCTGCGGATCCGGCGAAAGACGCCGAACCTTTACTGCGAGACCCTGTGTGCGGCATGACGGTGAGCACCGAGTCACCCCATGTGCTGGACTTCCGCCGTCGTTTCATCGGGACTTTGCCATTGACGCTTATCGTGACCGTGCTGGCCATGGCCGGTCATCGGTTGAAGTGGTTCGACATGGCGACGCAGAGCTGGGTTGAACTGGCGCTCAGCCTGCCCATCGTACTGTGGGCAGGCTGGCTGTTTTTTGAGCGCACCGTTCAGTCGGTGCTGCGTCGAAGTCCGAACATGTGGACGCTGATTGGCTTGGGCTCCTCGGCGGCCTTCGCCTACAGCGTCGTCGCTACCGTCGCCGCGGCGTGTTTCCGGCCTCGTTTGTGGCGATGGGTCGTGTCGCAGTCTATCTTGAGGCCGCTGCAGTGATCATCTCGCTGACCTTGCTCGGTCAGATCCTCGAACTCAAGGCACGCGCGCAAACTTCGGCCGCGACGGGCATCGGTGCGCGGAGTCATGTGTCGGGTCGCTCGGTCGCCCCGGGCGACACGGCCCTGATGGATCAGCTCGGCGTTTCTGTTGCGCGACTCAGAGGCCAAGCCGAAGCGCTGCGCAAGGAGGGTGCCAGCGTGATGTACCTGGCTGTCGATGATGCCCCGGCCGGGCTGCTGGCAGTTCCCGATCGGATCAAGGCCGGCGCGCGGGAGGCCTTGCGCGTATTGCGGGAGGCGGGTCCGCATATCGTGATGGCCACCGGTGAGGGCTTGACCACGGCCAGGGCCGTGGCGGCAAAGCTGGGCATCGGAGAGGTCTATGGCGAGGTCAAACCGGCCGACAAACTTGCCCTGGTCGAGCGCTTGCGAAAGCAAGGTATCAACGACGCGCCGGCGTTGGCCAAGGACGATGTGGGCACTATCATGGGCACCGGCACCGACGTGGTGATGAACAGCGCCCAGGGCCGGTGCGCTGTGCGAGCGACGTTTGCGAACATGAAGCAGAACCTCGGGTTTGCTTTCGTGTACGACGCCCTCGGCGTGCCACTGGCTGGCGGCCTGCTGTATCCCTTCGGCGGCTGGCTGCTTTCACCCATGATTGCCGCTCTGGCCATGAGCCTGAGCTCCGCTTCCAATTTCACCAACCCATTGCGCTTGCGCAAAACCACCTGATATGAAACCTTTTCCCCGCACGTTCCTGCTGACCTCCATGCTGCTGGGCGCCGTCAGCGCCCATGCCGAGCTGATCGACATCCAATGGGATGTCAACGGCCGCTTCGAGAAGACGACGTCGGTCGAGCCCGGCAAGTTCGCCGAGATCTGCAGCCAGTTATCGAAGGGCCAGTCGATCGGTTGGGCCTTCAAGGCCGAGAGCCCCATGAATTTCAACATCCACTATCACGAGGGCAAGAAGGCGGAGTTCCCCGCCAAGGTCGACGGGGCCTTCGCCGCCGAAGGTAAGCTGGCCGTGCCAGTCGATCAGCACTATTGTTGGATGTGGACCAACAAGACCGACAAGGCGGGCCAGTTGACGCTGACCGTGCAGAAATAGTCGCAACCTACCCCGCACATGCGCTGGTACTGAGAGAGCGCATAAAGTAACGGATAAGCTTCCTCGTCAAGCCAGTTGCTTCAACAAAGCCCGAGCGGCGAGCTCAGATGATGCCGGATTCTGCCCAGTGATCAGCAGACCATCAACAACGAGGTGGGGTTGCCAGTCTGCAGCCTTGACATAGTTGCCCCCGCTCGTTCGGAGCATGTCTTCCACCAGAAAAGGAACGACTGCCGACAATCCAGCCGCACCTTCTTCGGTGTTCGTGAACCCCGTGACCGCCCGACCAGACACGCACCAACGTGCCGTCTCTTTCCTTGACATGGCGAAGCACCCCCAGTGCATGGCAAACTGCGGCGACCGGCTTGCCTGCGCCGAGCATCGCTTCGATCAGCGCGATGGAAGATGCGTCTTCGGCCAGGTCCCACAGCGGGCTGTGACCTCCGGGGTAAAACACGGCATCGAAGTCGAATGTGGCAACGCCAGACAGCTTGGTGGTGCTTGCCAGCGCGGCCTGCGTCTCAGAGTCGGCCTTGAGTCGACGCGTGAACTCTGTTTGAGCAGTTGCGTCGTCGCGCTTCGGGTCCAGCCGCGGTTGGCCGCCCAGCGGTGAGGCCGAGGTTACCTGCTCGCCTGCATCTTTGAAGACGTAGTACGGCGCAACAAATTCTTCCAGCCAGAAGCCGGTTTTTTGCCCGTGTCACCCAGCTTGTCGTGCGACGTCAGCACCATCAGAATATTCATTTGAAAGCCTTGATCAAAGCCTCGAATTGCGTTCGCAACGATTTGTCGTGGGGTGTGATCGGCGGGACTTGGCGGTCCACGCCGAGCAGTTCGTAGACTGCCATCTGCGCCGCGCGCACCGAATACTCCACGGTAAAGACAACATCATCGGCAATCTCGACGAACTGGCTGATGAATGCAAAGTTCTTCGAATTTCGAGGCACCGGCAGTGGCCGATCCGTCAGCACCCGAGGCATGAACATGCTGGTGATG
>Ga0187845_1000361_pt1 | contig 26618 bp, 21 predicted proteins | sample SpaLakP09_SKY_68_FD_134515 | JGI IMG/M metagenome (GOLD analysis project Ga0187845, IMG submission 134515) | Oligotrophic lake water microbial communities from Sparkling Lake, Wisconsin, USA - SP09_SKY_68 | ecosystem: Environmental > Aquatic > Freshwater > Lake | place: USA: Sparkling Lake... | reverse complement strand
GTGCTCGTCCTCCAGCGCCAGGGTAAAGCCGGCGACGAGGTCGTCCTGTCCGGCCTCGCCCGCGAGCCCGATCAGTGTCTCCCAGCCGGCGCGGTCGGCCAGTTCGGCCGTCAGCAGCGCGTGCAGCGACTGCGCCAGGCTCGTGCGCGGATCGCTCAGCACCTGCACGAGGCCTTGCGACTCGACGCCGGCGACGTCCGCGCTGGGCGTCTGCGCCGTCGGGTCGCCACCCAGCGATTCGATCGCGTCCTTCAGCAGCAGGAAGTGGCGGGCCTCGTCGCGGCGGATGTCGGCGACGCGGTCGCGCGTCATGCCGGCCGGGGCGCCCTGCATCACGTCGCATTTCGCCAGCAGCGCATCGTAAAGACGGGTGCCCGTGCGTTCGAACGCCAGCCGCTCGCCCAGTTTGTCGAGCAGGATCTGCGGGCGGTCGCCCTTGAGCAGGTGCATGCCCATGCTGACGGCGCCCGCCACGGTCCCCGGCATGGGAACGGAGCCGATGTCGCCGGCATGGAAGATGCAGGCTTCGCGCGCGTCCAGCAGCGCGCGCTCGTCGCCGGGGGCGCCGCGGATCGGCGCGTTGTCGCTGCCCTGCATGGCCGCCGTATCGATGGGCGACATCTGCACGCCCGTCCGGTTCAGCCCCAGGTGTTCGGTCTGCTGTGCCATGGTGGTTCCCCCTGCGGTTCATGGCATGACGACGCCGCCCTGGTTGGCGGGCAGGGTCGTCAAGGCCGTCGTCCCGGCCGCGCCGTGGCTGACGAGCTCGGTGCCCGGCGTCCAGACGTAGCCCGCCGCTACCGCTGTGCTGGGCGAGCCGTCGCTGTTCATCTGCCGGCGGTAGGCGATGCTGGCCTCGTCCTCGTGCGCCTTCGGCACGAATTGCGTGCCGAGCGCGCGCAGGTCGACCTCGGCGGCGAGCACCTGGCGCACGTAGTCGCGCTGGCTGCGGAACGGGATAGCCCCGGCGAACTCCCCGACGATCTCGGCCGGATCGCGCCGTTCGTAGCGCCGGAACGCGTCGGCGGCCATGTGGAAGTGGCCCAGTTCGTAGTCGAGGCACCGCTCCCACACGGCCTTGACGTGGTGGTTCGTCTCCGTCTCGACGCAGCTGTAATAGGTGTAGCACTCGTTCGCCTCGTGCAGCATCCATTGCTCGACCCACGTCTCGGTCGGGTCCAGCAGCGATTCGTACTGGGTGACGTGCTGCTCTTCCACCGAGGCGATCTCCGCATACAGCTGGCGCGCCACCGGATCGGCGAACGTCGGGCCCACGTTCATGTAATACTCGTGCGTCCGGGCCTCGGCCGCCGTGATCGTCAGCGCGTGCAATTTGCTGAGCATCGCCGCCATGCTGCGGTCGTACGGGATGCGCAGGTCGTCGCGCGGGGCGCGGTGGTGTTCCGGCGTGGGACGGCCGGGGAGGATGTCCGTATAGCTCTGCAGGATATTGTTCGCATCCTTGCCCTCCACGCGGTCGAGGAGCGCCGCGTAGCGGTACAGGTGGTCGAAGTCTTCCAGCAGGCCGAAACGGTAGACCTGGGCGAGGTAGTCGTCCGGCTCGGCCCGAGCTACGCTCGCCGTCAGCTCGATGGCCAGCTGTTCGTAGGCGATGGTCGTCTCGAGCGGAGAATGGTCGGGCGACAGCAGGCAGTTGACCATCGTCGCCTGGTGCTGTTCGACCCGTCGGACGTCGGCCAGCGGCTGGCGCAGCGCCAGGTTGCAGCGCGCGGCCATGTGCGAAAAGCGCAGGGCCTCGAGCTCGATGCCGTTCATGAGAATGATGCGCATGCGGGTAAACGCATCGTCGTCCAGCTTGCTGATCGGCTTGCGCACCATGTCGCGCCACGTGGTGTGCTGCCGGTCGAGCGGCGTGCCCCTGGAGTCGAAGACGGAAAATGCCATGTTGGGCCTCCTGTCTGTATTCGATAGGCAGGCCGCACCCGGAGTTCCGGATATTTTATGGTGTGTGCAAGATAGAAAAAGTACTTCCAATTGTGACAACGCCCCACACGGATGAGCGTTGTGTGGCAAACTGCGGGACCCAAGCGTTTACCCTGGAACTTACCCCGGAGCCCATGAGTCTCATTCACAAACTGCCGTACGAATGGCTGGTCGGCCTGCGCTACACGCGTGCCGGCAAGCGCAGCAGCCGCAACAGCTTCATCTCCTTCATTTCGCTGATCTCCGTGTCCGGCATCGCCCTCGGCGTGGCCGCCCTGATCGTCGTGCTGTCGGTGATGAACGGGTTCCAGAAGGAAGTCACGGACCGGATGCTGTCCGTGCTCGCGCACATCGAGGTGTTCGACGCGACCGGCTCCATGCCGAACTGGCGCCAGGCCGAGCAGGAAGCGTTCCGCAACCCGGCCGTGCGCGGTGCCGCCCCGTTCGTCGAGACGCAGGGCCTGCTGGTGCGCGAGGACACGATGAAGCCGGCCATCATCCGCGGCATCCTGCCGGCGGAAGAGCACAAGGTGTCGGACGTCGCGAAGCAGATCCGCCAGGGCAGCATCGACAGCCTCAAGTCCGGCGAGTACAACATCGTGATCGGCTACGCGCTCGCGCGCTCGCTCGGCGTGGGCATCGGCGACAAGGTCAACATGCTGCTGGCCCAGGGCCAGACGACGCCGGCCGGCATGGTGCCGCGCTCGCGCGTGTTCACGGTGAGCGGCATCTTCGAGGCCGGCCACTACGAATTCGATTCCGCGCTCGCCTTCATCAACATCGAGGATGCGCAGCGCATGGTGCGGGTCGACGCGCCGAACGGCCTGCGCCTGCGCATCGCCGACATGCACCAGGCCCCGTTCGTCGCCCAGGAACTCAAGCGCAGCATGTCGGGCGACCTGATCATGCGCGACTGGTCGCAGCTGAACGCCAACTGGTTCGCCGCCGTGCAGACGGAAAAGCGCATGATGTTCATCATCCTCACCCTGATCATCGCCGTGGCCGCGTTCAACCTCGTCTCCACGCTCGTCATGACGGTCACGGACAAGCAGCCCGACATCGCCATCCTGCGCACGCTCGGCGCGTCGCCGCGCTCGATCACGAAGATCTTCATGATCCAGGGCGCCCTCGTCGGCATCATGGGCACGGCCGCCGGCGTGGGCCTCGGCGTGCTGGTGGCGCTGAACATCGACGTCATCGTGCCGTTCATCGAACACCTGCTGGGCGTGCAATTCCTGTCCAAGGATATCTATCTGATCAGCGAAATCCCGTCCGACCTGCGCTGGCCGGACGTCTTCAAGATTGGCGGCGTCTCGGTGCTGCTGGCCTTCGTCGCGACCATCTACCCGAGCTGGTCCGCGTCGCGCGTGAAACCGGCGGAGGCACTGCGTTATGAATGATATGAATGTAAACACCGCCGTCCTCGCGTGCCGCAACGTCGGCAAGACCTTCCGCCAGGGAGATTATTCCGTCCAGGTGCTGGACCACATCGATTTCTCCATCGCCCGCGGCGAGCGCGTGGCCATCGTGGGCGCGTCCGGTTCCGGCAAGTCGACCCTGCTGCATATCCTCGGTGGACTGGACACGCCCAGCACGGGCAGCGTGTCCCTGCAGGGCGAGGATTTCGCCACGTTGTCGGAAACACGCCGCGGCGAACTGCGCAACCGCTCGCTCGGCTTCGTCTACCAGTTCCACCACCTGCTGCCCGAGTTCACGGCCCTGGACAACGTCGCGATGCCCTTGCTGATCCGGCGCATGAAGCGCGCAGACGCCGTCGCGCGCGCCGAGGCGATCCTGGCGCGCGTGGGGCTGACGAAGCGCGCCATCCATCGCCCGGGCGAACTGTCCGGCGGCGAGCGCCAGCGCGTGGCGCTGGCCCGCGCCCTCGTCACGGAACCGGCCTGCGTGCTGGCGGACGAACCGACCGGTAACCTCGACCACTCGACGGCGCAGGGCATCTTCGACCTCATGCTGGAGCTGGCGAAGACCCTCGGCACCGCGTTCGTCATCGTCACGCACGATCCGGAACTGGCGCGGCGCTGCGACCGCGTCCTGAGGATGACGGAGCACGGCCTGCAGCCGGCCTGACCCGCCATGTGGATCGACACGCACTGCCACCTCGACGCGCACGAATTCGGCGCGGAGTCGGGCGACATCGCCCGGCGTGCCTCGGCGCTCGGGGTCGGCATGATCGTGATACCCGCAGTGGCACGGGACAACTTCGACATCGTGCGCCGGCTCGCGGGCGGCCTGCCCAACGCCAGCTTTGCGCTGGGCATCCACCCGATCTACGTCCCGCAGGCCACCGACGACGACCTCGCCGAACTGCGGCGCCAGGTCGAGGCGTCGCTGGCGGATCCGAACTTCGTGGCCATCGGCGAGATCGGCCTGGACTTCTTCATCCCGATGCTGAGCGAGCCCGCCATGCGCGAGAAGCAGGAGCGCTTCCTGCGCGAGCAGCTGCGCATCGCCCGCGATTTCGACCTGCCCGTCCTCACGCACGTGCGCCGTTCGCAGGACCAGGTGCTGAAGCACGTGCGCCAGATCCGCCCCGCGGGCGGCATCGCGCATGCGTTCAACGGCAGCTTCCAGCAGGCGAAGGCGTTCATCGACGCCGGCTTCCGCCTCGGCTTCGGCGGCGCCATGACCTTTACGCGCGCCCTGCAGATCCGGCGGCTGGCGGCGGACCTGCCGCTGGAATCCATCGTGCTGGAGACGGACGCGCCGGACATCTCGCCCGCGTGGGTCCACCCGGGTCGCAACAGCCCGGAGCAATTGCCCGCGATCGGCGCCGCGCTGGCGGAGATGCGCGCGCTCGACCCGAACGCCGTCCGTGCGGCGACTCACGCGAACGCGCTCGCGACGATGCCACGCCTGGCCACGCTGCTGGGCTGACGCTTGACTCACCAAGCGGCGCGCATGAAGCACATGGGTTCCACCCGGCCCTCATGAAGGCGTGACCGCGCCTGGCGTGTCCGGTTCCCATCGTGTCGCGCTGGCCCGTCGTGCGCACCCGCGTGGCGCGCCGCGTGGGACCATCCACATGCACCGAAGTTCGCTCCCGTACACCCTGACGCACGTTAATCCCGCGCCGGATGAAGCATGGAAGAATCCATTCTCGTGCCGCATCCGCGGCGTGTTCACGGGAGAGACAGTGGAAAGCGCGAGCGAGTTCCTGCGGGTTCTGCAGCACGAAAAGGTCCTGAGCACCGCGCACCGGCCGTTGCGCCTGCGCCTGGCCCACGGCGGCCAGCTCGCGGACGACGTGCTGCTGCCCGAGCGGGTCGTGGGCCACGAGGCGATCTGCGGCGGCATCGACTACCGCGTCGCCTGCCTCGCGAGCAGCCCGCACATCGCGCTGAAGGACCTGATCGCGCTGCCGGCCGAACTGCAGTTCGTGACCGACCGTGGACACACGCGCAGCGTATGCGGCATCGTCACCGAGGCCCGCGCGGGCGATGCCGACGGCGGCCTGGCCGGCTATGAGCTCGTCCTGCGCGACGTGTTCGCCGTGATGGAAAAGCGCACCAACAGCCGCGTGTTCCGCTACCAGAACGAGCTGGAGATCGTGCAGGTGCTGTGCGACGAATGGCGCCAGTCGAACACGGTGCTGGCCAATGCGTTCGAGCTCGAACTCGATCCGCTGTTCGACATGCGCCAGTTCCCGCCGCGCGAACAGACCATGCAATTCAACGAATCGGACGCCGCGTTCGTGCGCCGCCTGCTCAAGCGGCGCGGCGTCGCCTGGGTGTTCCGGCCGGGCCGCAGCCGCGGCAGCCCCGTCGACCCGGCGCACGACCGCACGCCCGCGCACACGCTGGTGCTGTTCGGCGACCCGAACGGCCTGCCGCAAAACGCGGCCGGCACCGTGCGCTACCACCGCGACAGCATGGCGGACGGCCGCGACACGATCACGTCGTGGCGCGCCGCGCGCCGGCTGCAGCCCGGCGTCGCCACGCGCCACAGCTGGGACTACAAGAATCCCGCCGCCGCGCAGTTCATGACCGCCACCGCGCGCAGCAACGCGGACCAGGGCCCGAGCGGCAACGCGCTGGCGGCGTCGCTGGATGACTACCTGGTCGAGATGCCGCACGCCGGCAACGACGTCGAGGACCACTGGCGCCTGGGCCACGTGCGCATGAGCCGCCACGAATTCGAATCGAAGTGCTTCCAGGCCGAGGGCAGCGTGCGCGACTTTTGCGCCGGCCAGTATTTTTCGCTCGAAGGCCATCCGGAGATCGACACGCACCCCGCGGCGGAGCGGGATTTCGTGATCACGGAACTGCACGTCGTCGCCGACAACAACCTGCCGCGCAGTCCCGATGTCGAGCGCGACCGCCATGCGCACCGCCTGTCCGCCGATGCGGCCCTGAGCGCGCTGCCAGCTCCCCGCGCGGGCGGCGGGCAGGCGCGCGTGCGCGTGAGCTTTTCCGCCGTGCGGCGCGGGATTGCCATCGTTCCCGCGTACGACCCGCGCACGGACTTGCCGCAGCCGCAGCTGCAGAGCGCCATCGTCGTCGGGCCGGCCGGCGAGGACGTCCATTGCGACGCACTGGGCCGCGTGAAAATCCGCTTTCCCGGTATGCGGCCCGCCGACCACCGCCATGCGCACGGCGCCGGCGCCTCCGATTCGCCGGCCGATTCGGCCTGGGTCCGCGTGGCCTCCAACTGGGCCGGCAACGGCAACGGCAGCCAGCAGCAAGCCGGCGCGCTGTCCCTGCCGCGCGTGGGTTCCGAAGTGCTGGTGGCCTTCCTGGGCGGCGATCCGGACCGCCCCATCATCCTCGCCCAACTGTATAACCAGCGCACGGCGCCGCCCGTGTTCAGCCAGGCGGGGCCGTTGCCGGGCAACCGCTACGTGTCCGGCACGCGTACGCACGAGATCCAGGGCGCACGCGGCAACCAGCTGCGCTTCGACGACACGCGCGGCGAGATCAGCGCCCAACTGGCCAGCGACCACGGGACGTCGGAACTGAACCTCGGTTGGTTGACGCGACCGCGCGCCGACGGCACCGGCACACCGCGCGGGGAAGGCGCCGAGCTGCGCAGCGATCTGTCCGTCGCCGTGCGCGGGGCACAGGGCGTCCTGATCAGCGCCGAGGCGAGTCCGCAAGGCGAGGGCGGCCAGCTCGACCGCGCCGGCCTGGCGGGCCTGGCCGACGTCATGCAGGGCATCCTCGACGAAGTGGGCAAGCTGGCGGCCGTCCACACGGACGACGAACCGACCGGCAAGCGCCTCGCCGTCCTCGTCGACAAGCTGAAACGCTGGCATGCCGGCAGCAACGTCGCGCAAGGCGCTGCGGGCGGCGGCGAGCCGATCCTGGCCGCGACGGCACCAAACGGCATCATCGTCGCCAGCAACGACAACCTGGCGCTGGGCGCGAGCGGCAAGGTCGACGTCGTCAGCGCGGGCGATGCCGAAATCGCGGCCGGCGCGAATATCTTCGTGCGCGCCGCCCGCCGCCTGAGCCTGTTCGCCCACGAACTGGGCGTGCGCCTCGTCGCGGGCCGCGGCGACATCGTCGTGCACACGCACGTGGGCAATATCCAGATCAAGTCGGCCGGCCGCATCAGCCTGATCGCCGCCGAACGCATCGAGCTGGAAGCCCCGGCAGTAAAAATCATCGCGCCGGGCGCGCAGACCGACTGGGCAGACGGCACGGTCACCCAGCAGACGAGCGGCCGCCAGGTCTTCAAGGCGACGGAGCACGACCTGGTCGGTCCCGGCGGCGCGACACCGGCCGGTGTGCGCATGCCGACGTCGCACCTGCACACAGACGAATACGTGGTGCTGCGGCACCAGCAGACCGGCAAGCCGGTCCCGAACCAACGCTACAAGGCGACGTTCGAAGACGGCCGTACCGTCACCGGACGCACCGACGAACAGGGCCGGACGTCATTGCTGATCGGCGAAATGATCGGCGACGTCGACATGGCGTTCCTTCCCGACGACGACACGGCCCGCTGAGCGCGAGCGTTACGCAAACTCAACCCAGACCACGGAGCGCGCATGGCAGACCCGACCCGCCCCTTGCCGAACCTCGTCCCGCAGCCCGACGGCAGCTGGACCGGCCGGACCGTCCTCACCCCGACCTCGTTCACGACACGCGGGCTGTTCACATTGCCGCCGTCGAAGGTCATTCCCGTCATCGTCGTGCCGGGGATCATGGGCAGCAATTTACGGGCGGCGACCAGTCCGGCGAAGCGGGCGAATGAGGTGCTGGATCCAGGGGAGCCGGCATGGCGTGCGCCGAATGGGACGTTTGAGGGGTTGAAGGCGGCGCGGAAGTGGGCGAATCTCCAACCGAATAAGCGCCAGCTGATTCTGGACGCTAATTCATTGGAGGTCGACAACCGCGGCGATATTCACCTCCCACTTCAAGCGCGCAACTATGGGACGACCGAAGGCGAAGTGCGCCAGCGCTGGTGGGGGGAGATCCACTGGGATTCGTACGGGAAGCTGTTGTATGGTCTGCACGTCGGGCTTAATCATACGTTCGAAATGGACTCGCTGGACAACGTCCGGGTGATATGCAGTCACTGGAAGGATGTGATGGCATGCGACCCGGCCAGGTGGGGCGTTCGAGGCATCGACAAGCTGACCGAGCCCGAGTTGGAAAAGCACTCTGCGTATTATTACCCAGTATATGCCTGCGGCTACAACTGGCTGGAGTCTTGTGAGGACTCCGCAAAGTGGCTGCGCCAGCGCATCGAGCGGATCATCGGGTTCTGGACCGAGCGTAAGCGCGAATGTCAGAAGGTGATTCTGGTAACCCATTCGATGGGTGGCCTGGTCGCACGCGCGTGCGCCAAGGAGATTCCAGACCGTATCCTGGGCGTCATCCATGGCGCAATGCCGGCTCTCGGTGCCCCCGTTTGCTATCGCCGGATCGCGTGCGGCACCGAGAAATGGAGTCCCAGCAACGGACAGGTCGACAACATCAAGGCCGAGCATGTGGCCGAGATTCTCGGAGAGCGGCCAAAGGATACGATGGCCGTGATGGCAGTTTCTCCCGGTGCTCTGCAGCTACTGCCCAACCACCTTTATCCTCAGCCGTGGCTACATGTCTGCCTTGTCAGCCGGATGAACAATAAAGATGTGCCGCGGGACGTGGTACATCTGCCGGTCGGTAATCCTTATGACATGTACCGCGATGTGCAATCCTGGTATCGGCTGGTGGACCCCAAGCTGTCTGATCCGGCGGGAAGATACAAAGGCGAACGCGCTTTCATGGAAGCGTTCCGGCAGGCGGTCAACAGTGCGGAACGGTTTCATCGCGAGGTATTGGGTACGTACTATCATCCGAATACTTATGCCTTTTACGGTGCGGATCCCGCTCATATGTCGTTCGGTGCTGTTCGTTGGGTAGCACGCGATCCAGGCAACGGCGCGGTATTCACGGAGTCCAATGTGCGCGATGCAGCCAGGGCGGGGTATGGCACGATGGGCGGCCGGCACGTACGCGTCGAGGACCGTACCGAGCTACATTTTGTCCCGGCACGCCAGGACGTTGCAGGCGACGGCACTGTTCCGCACCAGTCCGGAGTCGGTCCACGAGGTAAAGTCAGCCAGTTGTTCGACATTCGCGGCTTTGATCATCAGGGTGCATTCAATGATGATGCGGTCTTATTGTTGACCCATCATCTGACCGCCAAACTGGTACAGAAGCTGCCATGAAGCAGATGGAAAAACGAGGATGGCGCAAGGTCTTTGCGTTATGCGCAGCTTTAGCCTGCGCCGGGAGCTGGGCAGCCGGAGAGGTCCGCAGTCTACAGGACAGGGCCGAGGTCACAAATATGATGAATAAGAAAAAAACGGTATGTGTAGGGCGCTTTCTTGTCGACGTGCCTGAACAGGCCGAGATGAGCCTGTCGGGTGAGAGGATTCACGGTTTCGAGATTAATACGGTCGAGGAAAGGGAAGAGGCGTTTCGCGACAGAATCTTTGCACGGGAGTTTGAGATCGCTGCTCGTCCGACGGACACCATCGATCCGGGCGGTCTCGTCGAAGCCAGTGATTTGCATGTCGCGAGCATGATCGGCCGTGTCTTGGTGTATGGCAGAGATCATTCATACGGAATCGAAGACGGAAGGCGGGTCAACAGTGAATGGGTGTCGGTCGAAGCTCACGCACACTTGAAGGGCTTGAGTTTCATGTTGTCGAAGAAGTTCGCAAGCGAAGCCGATGCAAGATTGGCTGAAGCACTCTTCATGCGCCGTCGTTTACGTGACGAGGGCGAAATTCCGGCCGAGCCTGGATTTTGTGTCTGGCGCGCGCAATTTGCCGATCCGCTGCCTCCAAGGTACAAAACCGGACACATCACCTTGCATCTTGGTCTGCCCGGGCATTCGGACATGGGGCTGTTTCTAAACATTTTTCCCGGTGGAGGCCCCGGAAATACTCTTCTCGAGCGAATTGCCGAAATCGATGCAGAGGCCGGCATTGACGAATTGATGCGGGTGACAAAGCTTCGATCCCGCAAGCGCAATATTAATGGTTTCGATGGCGAGGAAGAATTTGAACGTGTACGCGAGTTAAATCTTACGACCGGATACAGCTTCGTATGGGAGTCACGTGGTGTTGCAGACGACCGATCAAGGCCATTTCTCACCCTGAGTATGGTGACCGGGACCAATTCCCGTCCGGGAGGGAAACCCGTTGAGTCGAGTTTGCATGGGGATGCCGCTCTTGCGCTTTGGGACGGCATCTCGTCTTCGATACGGTTGCGAGAGGGTAGCGCTACGCAGAGCGCCCTTGAATTCACGCCGGCTGCACATTTCAGTCAGCATTGCTTGCATTCCGACAACACAGAGTGTGGGCCGGACGAGGTAATGTTGGATATCTCCAGGATCGATCACAGGCGTGCGTCCAGTCAGCATTCTGTCCTGTTGTCAGGTACTGAGTTCATCGCCAAGCTGGTATCGACGTTGCCATGACGCGAACGAGGACGCGCGGATGGCGAGGGCTCGTCGTATTGCTCGCAGCGCTCGCCTGTGCGGGAACCTGGGCCTCCGGCCAGGTCCGCAGCATACGGGACAGAACCGAGGTGGCAAAAATGACGGAAAAAATGAGAACGGTATGTGTCGGGCGCTACTTAATCGATGTGCCTGAGCATGCTGATGTGAGCCTGTCAGGCCAAATGATCTCGGGATTCACGATCGATACGGTCGAGGAGACCGAGTCCGCCTTCCATGCCCGGATGTCCGCACGCGAAGTGGAGATCAAGGCTCGTGGCGCAGACGGTAATAACAACGGCGAAGGCGGTCTTGTAGAAGCTCGTGATCTGCAAGTTCCGGGACTCGTCGGGCGTTCGTTTATCTACGGGCGCAGCCGGGGTTATCTGATGGCTGGAGATCGGCGCATCGACATGGAATCCGTATCGGTTGAGGCGCATGCACATATTGGCGACTTAACGTTTTCGCTTGCCGCCAAGGGGACAGAGGAAGCGAGTGCCAAGGAGGCAGAGGCGTTATTGGCGCGGCTGCAGGTGCGCGGTGAGGACGAAATTCCGGCTGCACAGGGATTCTGTATCTGGCGGGGTGTCTTCGTGGAGCCGCTGCCGGACCACAAGAACGAACACATCATTTTTCATCTGGGTGTGCCTGGGCATCCCGACATGGGGTTAGCCCTGAGCAGTATTGCTGGTGGCAATACTGACGATGGGCTGCTGGCGCGGGTCGCCGCTACCGATGCGGGGTCCACCGCCGATGAATTGTTACGTGTTACCAAGCTGCGTTCGGGCAAACGCAACATCAACGGAATCGATGGTGAAGAGGTACTCGAACGTGTGCGCGAGCTGAATTTCACCACTGGCTACGGCTTTATGTGGGAAGCTCCCGGGGTCTCGGACGACCTCTTGCAACCCAACTTGCTGTTGAATATGGAGACAGGCACCAATCCGCGCCCTGGCGGCAAGCCGGTCGACTCCAGTTTGCACGAAGACGCAGTTCTGGCCTTATGGGACAGCATCTCGTCTAGCATCCGTTTGCGCAAGTCCGGCCCGCCGCCGTCCGTGGATTCGCCGCCCGAACCGCCCGGGCCCAAGCTGGGTGCATTGGCGACGGCCGGAGAGGTCTGCCCACAGTCGGGCTGGTGGAAGTGCCGCGAAGGCGGCCCCGGTGTGGACGTGCAGGGTGGCTCCGTCCAGTGGATACGCAAAGGCGACCGCATGCCCCAGGCGCTGCTGCTGCCGCGTCAGACGCTGTGGCAAAAGCTGCGAGGGCTCCAGCCGAGCATCGAGCCGTCGCAGCCGACCACGTGGAGACTGGTCGACAAGCGGCTGCGTCCTCGTGCGCCAACCTTGGTCACACTTGCCCCGCCCGGGCCGGTCAGTGTCGCCCTGGAAGGCGACGCCGCCCCCGTCCAGGCAGCCGCTCTCGGCACCAACGTCCGGACCGGTGAAGTCTGTCCAGCGAGCGGATGGTGGCGCTGCGGGGAAACGCATGCCCTCGATGGGACACGCTGGTTCCCGCGTGGTAGCACGCTCCCGGCCGCGACCTTCCAGGTGCCGGTGGGCATGTTCGGACGTTCGGCCGGTCCTGAAGTGATCCAGCGGCGCAGTACGTGGCAGCTGATGCGGCTTGCCGAGGCCGAACGCGTCGCTCTTCTTGTTGATTCGGGACAGGAAGGACGGCCTGATCTTGTGCCGCCGCCGGTCGGGCCGTCGACGCTCGCGTAAGGGCCGCTGGCCCCCGGCCCACTTACCATGCGCAGCTTCATCCTGGGCTTCGTCACCGGCGCCACCTGGCTGCAAACCGTCGCCACGCTGCCGACCTCCAGGCTGATGGCAGCCTGCGCAGCCGCCGCAATCCTGCTGCTGGCCTGCGCCAACATGCTCCGCCACCCGGCAGCACGCATCATCGCGATCGCCACGGCCGGGCTGCTGACCGGCTTCGCCTGGGCTGCCTTCCTGGCCCAGGCGACGCTGGCACCGGAGCTGGCCAAGCGCGACGAGGGCCGCGACGTGCGCGTCGTCGGCATCGTCGACACGCTGCCGTACCGCTTCGACCAGGGCGTCCGCTTCGATTTCCGTGTCGAACGCGCGATCGATGCGGACGTCGGCGTGCCGCCACACGTTGCGCTGTCCTGGTACGCGGGCCGCTACGGCGCACGCCAGGAAGTCGGCGACGTGCAGCCGGGCCAGCGCTGGCAGTTGACGGTGCGCCTGCAGCGCCCGCACGGCAATGCGAATCCGGGCGGCTTCGATTACGAGGCGTGGCTGCTGGAGCAGGGCGTGCGCGCCACCGGCTATGTCCGTGCCGACGACGGCAACCGGCAGCTGGATGCGTTCGTGGCCGGTCCCGGCGCGGTCGTCGAGCGCGTGCGGGCCGCGCTGCGCGCGCGCATCCAGGCGGCGCTCGCCGGACGCACGTACGCGGGCGTCATCGTGGCGCTCGTGATCGGCGACCAGCGCGGCATCGACCAGGCCGACTGGCAGGTATTCAATCGCACCGGCATCGGCCACCTGGTTTCGATCTCGGGCCTGCACATCACGATGATCGCAGGCCTCGCCGCGTGGGCCGTGTCGGCCTTGTGGCGCCGCTCGTTCTTCACGGATGCGCGCCTGCCGCTGCTGCTGCCGGCGCAAAAGGTCGCGGCGCTGGCCGGGGCGGTCGTCGCGCTGCTGTACGTGCTGCTGGCCGGCTTCGGCGTGCCGGCGCAGCGCACCTTGTACATGCTGTCCGTCGTCGCGCTGGCCCTGTGGATGGGGCGTCTCGCCGCGGTGTCGCACGTCCTCTGCACCGCGCTCGGCGTGGTCGTGCTGCTCGACCCGTGGGCCGTGCTGTGGCCGGGGTTCTGGCTGTCGTTCGGCGCCGTGGCCGTCATCCTGTTCGCGGAGCACGGACGTATCGGGCCGCCGCCCACCGGCCCGCGCGGTGCGCTGCTGCTGGCGGGACGCACGCAATGGGCCGTCACGGCGGGACTCGTTCCGTTGACGTTGCTGCTGTTCGGACAGGTGTCCGTCGTCAGCCCGGTCGCGAACGCGGTGGCGATTCCGCTCGTGAGCTTCGTCGTGACGCCGCTCGCGTTGGCCGGCAGCCTGGTTCCGGGACCGCCGGGCGACTGGCTGCTCCTGCTCGCGCACTGGACCGTGGAGATGCTCGCCTGGCTGCTGCGGCAGATGGCCGGATGGCCCGGTGCCGTGTGGCGCGCGCCGGCACCGCAGGCGTGGGTGTTCGCGCTGGGCCTCGGCGGTACGCTGTGGATGCTGATGCCGCGCGGCTGGCCGCATCGCTGGGCCGGTGCCGTCGCGCTGTTGCCGATGCTGCTGCAGCTGCCGGACCATCCGCACGAAAAGACCTTCCGCGTGACGGCGTTCGACGTGGGCCAGGGCATGGCGCTCCTCATCGAGACCGAAGGGCATCGGCTGCTGTACGACACCGGCCCCGCCTACGCGCCCGGCGCCGATGGCGGCAGCCGCGTCATCGTGCCGTACCTGCGGATGCGCGGCATCGCCACGCTCGACGGCATCGTCGTCAGCCACGCCGACACGGACCATTCGGGCGGCGCGCTGGCGGTACTTGAGGGCGTCGATGCGGGCTGGCTCGCGTCGTCGCTGCCCGCGGATCACGCGATCGTCCGCGCGGCGCGCCGCCACGTGCGTTGCAGCGCCGGACAGCATTGGGAATGGGACGGCATCGCGTTCGACGTGCTGCATCCGACGCCGGCCAGCTACGACGATGCGCACCTGAAGACGAACGCGCGCAGCTGCACGCTCCGGATCGGCAATGGCCGGCGCACGGTGCTGCTCGCGGGCGACATCGAGGCGGCGCAGGAGGCGGCACTGGTCGGGCGTGCGCGCGATAGCCTGCGTGCGGACGTGCTGCTGGCGCCGCACCATGGCAGCGGCACGTCGTCCACGCCGGCGTTCCTGCAGGCGGTGAGACCCGACATCGCGGTCTTCCAGGTCGGGTACCGCAACCGCTTCCACCACCCGAAGCCCGACGTGTACGAACGCTATCGCACGCTCGGCGCGGAGCGCCTGCGGACCGACGAAGCGGGCGCGCTGACGCTGGACGTCGGCGCGGACGTGGCCTGGCGCAGCTACCGCATGGAGCACGCGCGCTACTGGTACGGGCGCTGACTACGCCACGCGCGGCAACGTGATCGTGACGCGCAAGCCGCCTTCGGTCCGGTTGGCGGCCGCGATCCGGCCGCCATGCGTTTCCACGACCCGCTTGGCGATCGCGAGACCGAGCCCGTGGCCGTCGACGTTGTTGCGCGTGGGGTTGGAGCGGAAGAACGGTTCGAACACGTCGCCCAGGTGTTCGGGCGCGATGCCGGGGCCCTTGTCGAGGACCTCGACGTGAACGAGGGCGCCGTCCGGATGCACGCAGACATTTACGGGTCCGCCCGCACCGTGCTTGACGGCGTTGCGCACGATGTTCTCGACGGCGCTCCACAGCAGGTCGGGTACGCCGCGCACGGTGACCGGTTCCGGTGCATCGACGTCGACCACGGCGCCCGCCTCGAAGCGCGCATCGTCGGCGATCTGGTCGATCATTTCGACGAGGTCGACTGGCTCCGTCTCCGGCAATGAGGTCGCCGCTTCGAGACGGGACAGCGTCAGCAGCTCGCCGACGAGGCGGTCCATGCGCACGCTTTCCCGTTCGATCCGTTCGAGCGATGCCTGCACGCGGTCCGGCTGCTGGTGCGCGAGGCCGATGGCGGCCTGCAGGCGTGCGAGCGGCGAGCGCAATTCGTGCGAGACGTCGTGCAGCAGGCGGCGCTGACCGTCCATCAAGGCGCGCAGCTGGGCGCTCATGCGGTCGAAGTCGTGGCCGAGTTCCGCGAGTTCGTCGCCGATCAGGCGCGGGGCGGCGTGGGCGAACCTGGGTGCGAGGTCGCCCGCGGCGGCGGCGTCGAACGCGCGCTGCAGGGCGCGGATCGGGCGCGAGAAATACCACGCGAGGAGGGCGGCGAACAGCAGGCTGGCCAGCGTGGCGGCGACGATCGGCAGCCAGGGGCTCACGTGGCGGCTGAATTCCGGCGGCAGGCCGAACCAGCCGCCACCCGGGCCGCCAGGGCCGCCGTCCATGCGCGCGCCCGGGCCGCCGTCGCCCGGTCCGGCAGGCGGCGGTCCGGCAGGCGGTCCGAAGCCCGGCCCGGTGCCGAAGCCGCGCGGGCCGGGACCGTCCGCGCCCGGCATATGCCATGCGCGCGAAGCGAAAGCCGTGTAGCGGTGGCCATCGGCGCCCGTCAGGTGGGCGACGGCATGCGTGCGGCCGTCGCCGTCCAGGTTGCGCTCGACTTCCTCGCGCAGCTTGGCAGGCACCGGCCGGTCGAGCAGCTCATGGCCCTGCTCGTCGAGCACATACAGATGCATGCGGCGGCTGCCGGCGGCGAGGTCGCGCAACGCGTCGATACCGCCGTGCTTCAGCGTCGCAGCGGCCGCGTCCAGCATGATCGTGGCGGGCGGACTCTTGTCGAGCGTGGGCTCGCCGCCGCGCTGGCGCGCCTGGTCGCGCAGCCACAAGGTGCCGCCGATGCCGGCCGTGGCGGCCACCTGGGCCAGCAGGATGGACAGGAAAAACTTCCAGAACAGCCGGCCCATCGCTACTCGCGGATCAGCTGGTAGCCGAGGCGGTAGACGGTCTGCAGGCAGGAACGCCCGTCGGACAGCGTGCCCAGTTTGTGGCGCAGGCTCGACAGGTGGACGTCGATGTTGCGGTCGAAGCGGGCCAGCGGCCGGCCGAGGCCCTGTTCGGACAGATCGTTCTTGCTGACCGGACGGCCGGCGTTGCGGGCAAGGACTTCGAGCAGGTTGAATTCGGTGCTGGTCAGCTCCAGCGGCTGACCGTCCCACATCGCGCGGCGCTGCTCCGGCAGCATCGTCAGCTTGCCGACGGTGAGCGTGATGCCGGGACCATCGTTGGGCGAGCTTTGCGTGCGGCGCAGGATCGCGCGTACCCGCGCCGTGAGTTCTCTCGGCGTGCAGGGCTTCGTGACGTAGTCGTCGGCACCCAGTTCGAGGCCGAGGATGCGGTCGGCGTCGTCGCCGCGCCCCGTCAGCATCAGGATCGGCATGCGGCTGGCCGCGCGGATGCGGCGCAGCGTCTCGATGCCGTTCATGCGGGGCATCATCACGTCGAGGATGGCGATGGCGTACTGGCCGGTCAGCGCTTCGCGCGCGCCCGTCTCGCCGTCGTGGGCGCAGGCGACGCGGAAGCCTTCCTGTTCCAGGTACTCGGAAAACATGCCGACCAGTTCGGTGTCGTCGTCGATAAGCAGGACTTGGTTCATGCTCGCATCTTAGCGCAGCGCTGCTGCGGCGGCCACGCCGGGCCGGACCTCTTTACGTCGTTTTACACGGCGATAACACTCCTTAACACGGAGACAATCGAGAATGGCGGCTCCGAACAAAAAAGGATGACACACATGAAATTCACAAGCCTTACCGCGGCGGCCGCGCTGCTCGCCGCCTGCCTCGCCACCCCGGCATTCGCGAACGGCGAGCCGGATGCGGCGCCCGCCGCGGGCCCGCGCGGCCCCGGAGGTCACGGTTTCGGCGACCACGGCCCCGGCGCGCCGGGGCCGGACATGCCCTTCGGCCACCTGCCGCTGCATCGCCTGAACCTGACGGAAGCCCAGCAGGACAAGCTGTTCGCCATCATGCACGCCCAGGCCCCGCAGCGCCGCGAGCACGAGAAGGCGATCCGCAAGGCGCACGAGGCCTTGCGCGACCTGGGCCGCGCCGACAAGTTCGACGACGCGAAAGCGGGCGCATTGTCGCGCGACCTCGGCCAGGCCGTCGCCGCCGACGCACTGCTGCAGGCGCGCACGGAAGCGCAGATCCAGGCCGTGCTGACGCCGGAGCAGCGGGAGCAACTGCGGCAGCTGCACCAGCACCGCATCCGCGGGCACGAGCACGAGGCCGGCGAACGGCCGTAGGCGTTTCCCTCTAACCACTTGGAGATAATGACATTACAATGGGTTTTGTCTTTACTACGCGCAGCCGCGTCATCCCATTCCCGATGTCCAAGCCATTACTCCATTTCACCCACGGGAACAGCTACCCCTCCGGTTCGTACGGCCGCCTGCTGGACGATCTGCGCCGCGATTTCGACGTGCGCACGACGGACATGCTGGGCCACGATCCGCGCTTTCCCGTGCGCGACAACTGGCATACGCTGATCGACGAGCTGATTGCCCAGCTGGAGGGGTACGGCCGGCCGGCGATCCTCGTCGGCCATTCGCTGGGCGGCGCGGTCGGCATGCTGGCCGCGCATCGGCGGCCGGACCTGGTGCGCTGTGTCGTGATGCTGGATTCGCCGGTCGTCGCGGGCTGGCGCGCGTGGGTATGGCGCATCGCCAAGCTGCTGGGACTGCGGATGCGGCTGTCGCCCGGGAATGTGGCCCAGCGGCGGCGCAACGTGTGGCCGTCGCGCGCGGCCGCCTTCGAGCATTTCATGGCGAAGTCCGTGTTCCAGGCATGGGCGCCGGGTGCGCTCGACGATTACCTGGACCACGGCCTGACACCGCATCCCGACGGTGTGCAACTGCGTTTCGACCGCGACGTCGAAGCGGCGATCTACAGCACGCTGCCGCACGACATGGACCGGGTATTGCGCGCGCCGTTCCCCGTGCCGGTCGGCTTCGTCGCGGGCACCGATTCCGTGGAGCTGCGCCAGGCGGGCCTGGACGGCACGCGCCGGCTCGTCGGCGACAATCTCGTGACCATCGAAGGCACGCATCTCTATCCAATGGAAAAGCCCGCGCTGACGGCGCAGCTGACGCGCGAGATGATCGCGCGGCTGCTGGCGCAGGGCGACGCAAAAAAGGCAGGTCGTCCGGCGGCGCTTTTCGCGTAAAATTGCGGGATTGTTATCCCCTTTTTAGAGAAGAACCCCAGCGATGAGTATCAAGAGCGACAAATGGATCCGCCGGATGGCGGAAGAAAGCGGCATGATCGAACCGTTCTCGCCGAAACAGGTGCGTGAGACGGACGGCCGCAAGATCATTTCGTGGGGCACGTCCTCGTACGGCTACGACATCCGCTGCGCCGACGAATTCAAGGTGTTCACGAACATCAACAGCACGATCGTCGATCCGAAGAACTTCGACTCGAATTCGTTCGTCGACGTGAAGAGCGACGTGTGCATCATCCCGCCGAACTCGTTCGCGCTGGCCCGTACGATCGAATACTTCCGCATCCCGCGCAACGTGCTGACCGTCTGCCTGGGCAAGTCGACGTATGCCCGCTGCGGCATCATCGTCAACGTGACGCCGTTCGAGCCGGAGTGGGAAGGTTATGTGACGCTGGAGTTCTCGAACACGACGCCGCTGCCGGCGAAGATCTACGCGGGCGAAGGCTGCGCGCAGGTGCTGTTCTTCGAAAGCGACGAGGTCTGCGAGACCTCGTACAAGGACCGCGGCGGCAAGTACCAGGGTCAACACGGCGTCACGCTGCCGAAGACCTGATAGTCTGCGACGACGATCCGACGACAGGAAAAGGGGCGGTGGCCCCTTTTTCCTGCCCGGGTTTCTACCGCGCACTGCGCCGACTTCAGCCGTAAGCGCGACGCCCGTTGGGATTGCTGCGTCGGTCGCGCACGCCATTGCGGTGTTCGACGCCGGAGTAACTGACCTGCTCGCGCGCCCGCTCGCGGAACGTGGCTTCGAGCGTCGCGCCATGTCCATGATTGCTGCGTTGGTACATGTCGCGGACGATCGCGCCCGCCGTGTCGCGCCCGCCGAGCCCGAACGACAGGCCAAGCGCCAATGCGGCAGCGCCGACCACGGCGACGAACAGTGCCGTGACGAGCGTGCTGGCGATACCGATCTGGTTGATCGCGACGAGGATCGCGAACGACCATACGGCCCATTTTGCGGCCAGGCCAAGGGTGTCGGCATTGTCTCTTCGTCCGCGTGCCGCCGCGCTGCGCACGAGATTGCCCAGCGAATTCGCCGCGATGCCGCCGATGACGAGCACGACGAGCGCCACGGCCAGGTTCGGCAGCCACAGCAGCAGTTGCTGCAACACCTGCGTCACGGCCGGGACGCCGAGGGCATCGAATGCCGCCACGAGGGCGATCAGCCGTACGAACCATTTGGTGATCAGTCCAAGGATCGCGGACGGTGGACGCTTGATGGTGCGGATCATGCCCTCCAGCCCGGCCCGTTCCGCGAAGCCGTCGAAGCGGACGGCGCGCAGGACGGCGACGAGCAGCCGCTCGACCGCGGCCGCGACGAGCCAGCCAATGCCGAGAATGATGAGGAAACCCAGGACCCGCGGCACGGCCGCGAACAGGAGGTTCAGGGCGGCGGAAAGCGATGCCATCAGGGACGTTCCCCAGTTGGTGACTTGCGGATTCATGAGACCCTCCGTGGGACGATCATGTCGACTCACGCTTGGACCGGCCCCGCGGCGCATGGTTCGGGCGCCGGGACGGCCGACGCGTACCGTTTGCGCCCGGTCAAAATGCTCATGGCACCGGCCCGGTCACGCCGGGCCGTCGTTGCCTGCGCAGGTCAGTCCTGTTTCACGCAATCCACGAAGTACCCCAGCTTGCCGTCGATCTCGCGCTTGACGAGACCGTGCACGTCCGTCTCGAACCCCGGGAAGCGCTCGTTGAAGTCGCGTGCGAAACGCAGGTAGTCGACGATGGTCTTGTTGAAGCGCTCGCCCGGGATCAGCAGCGGGATGCCCGGCGGGTACGGCGTCAGCAGGATCGCGGTGATGCGGCCTTCCAGCTCCTCGATCGCCACGCGCTCGATCTCGCGGTGCGCCATCTTCGCGAACGCGTCCGACGGTTTCATCGCGGGGATCATGTCCGACAAATACATCTCCGTCGTCAGGCGGGCGACGTCGCGCGATTTGTAGAAGTCGTGGATCTGCTGGCACAGGTCGCGCAGGCCCCACGATTCGTAGCGCGGGTTCGCGCCCGTGAACTCCGGCATGATGCGCCACATCGGCTGGTTGCGGTCGTAGTCGTCCTTGAACTGCTGCAGGGCGGTGACGAGCGTGTTCCAGCGGCCTTTCGTGATGCCGATCGTGAACATGATGAAGAACGAATACAGGCCGCACTTCTCGATGATCACGCCGTGCTCGGCCAGGTACTTGGTCACGATCGACGCCGGGATGCCCGAGTCGCCGAACGAGCCGTCCAGCGACAGGCCCGGCGTGACGACCGTGGCCTTGATCGGGTCGAGCATGTTGAAGCCTTCGGCCAGCTTGCCGAAGCCGTGCCAGTCGTCGTCAGCGTGAATCATCCAGTCGGCCTGCGTGCCGATGCCTTCCTCGCTCGTGACCTGCGGGCCCCAGACCTTGAACCACCAGTCGGCGCCGTAGTCCTCGTCGACCTTCTGCATCGCGCGGCGGAAGTCCAGCGCTTCGTAGATCGATTCCTCGACCAGGGCGGTGCCGCCCGGCGCTTCCATCATCGCGGCGGCGACGTCGCACGACGCGATGATCGAGTACTGCGGCGACGTCGACGTGTGCATCAGGTACGCCTCGTTGAACGCGTCCTGGTCCAGCGCCACGGTCTCGGACTCGCGCACGAGCACCTGCGAGGCCTGCGACAGGCCCGCGAGCAGCTTGTGCGTCGACTGCGTCGAGAAGATCATCGACTGCTTCGCGCGCGGACGGTCGCGGCCGATCGCGTGCATGTTGCGGTAGAAGTCGTGGAACGTCGCGTGCGGCAGCCAGGCTTCGTCGAAGTGCAGGGTGTCGATCTCGCCGTCCAGCAGTTCGCGCAAGGTCTCGACGTTGTAGACGACGCCGTCGTAGGTCGACTGCGTGATCGTCAGGATGCGCGGCTTCTTGTTCTTGGCCTCGCGCGCGAACGGGTTCGCCTCGATCTTCCGGCGGATCGACTCCGGCGAGAATTCTTCCAGCGGGATCGGGCCGATGATGCCCAGGTTGTTCCGGGTCGGCATCAGGAAGACGGGGATCGCGCCGCACATGATGATCGAGTGCAGGATCGACTTATGGCAGTTGCGGTCGACGACGACGATGTCGCCCGGCGCCACGGTCGAGTGCCACACCATCTTGTTCGACGTCGACGTGCCGTTCGTGACGAAGTAGCAGTGGTCGGCGTTGTAGATGCGCGCGGCGTTGCGCTCCGACTTGGCGACGGGGCCCGTGTGGTCCAGCAGCTGGCCCAGTTCCTCGACGGCGTTGCAGACGTCGGCGCGCAGCATGTTCTCGCCGAAGAACTGGTGGAACATCTGGCCGATCGGCGACTTCAGGAACGCGACGCCGCCGGAGTGGCCGGGGCAGTGCCAGGAATAGGAGCCGTCGTTGGCGTAGTTGACGAGCGCGCGGAAGAACGGCGGCGCCAGGCTGTCCAGGTAGGCTTTCGCTTCGCGGATGATGTGGCGCGCGACGAATTCCGGCGTGTCCTCGAACATGTGGATGAAGCCGTGCAGCTCCTTCAGGATGTCGTTCGGGATGTGGCGGCTCGTGCGGGTCTCGCCGTAGATGTAGATCGGGATGTCCGAATTCTTGTGGCGGATCTCCTGCACGAATGCGCGCAGGCCGCTGAGTGCGAAATTGGTCTCCTCGAGGGTGCCGCCGCCGAATTCCTCGTCGTCGATCGACAGTACGAAGGCCGAAGCGCGCGACTGCTGCTGGGCGAACTGCGACAGGTCGCCATAGCTGGTCAGCCCGAGCACTTCCATGCCTTCTTTTTCCATCGCGGCCGCGAGCGCGCGAATGCCGAGACCGGAGGTGTTCTCGGAACGGAAATCCTCGTCAATGATGACGATTGGGAAACGAAATTTCATGGACAGCTCCAAAGCGAAGCGCCGTGCGCGCCGTCTTCCGGGGAGTGGAAGGCGGCCGGGCACGGCACCGGAAAAATGAAGAAGCGGATTTTCGCAGAAATTGCGGGGTCCCGTGCAAAAATTTTTAATAGATTAGCTACACGGGGAAGATTGTGGCGCACTCTTGTGTAAACGAGATGACGGCACGGCCGCTGCGTTAAGGGTTTAACGGAAGCGGGCACCCGGCGGGCATACAGTGGAGACTCTTTTGCAGCCGAGGTCGTCATGTCCACCGTTCGCGTCCAGTTGGAAAGCAAGGTCCCCCGTTCGCCCGCCGAGTTGTGGGACTGGAGCACGTCGGTGCGGGGCGTCGAGGCCGAGATGGGGCCCGTGCTGAAGCTCGATTTCCCGAAGGGAATGACGCACATCCCGCGCGACGGCAGCGGGCTCGGTCGGCCGCTCGGCAACTGCCGCTTCCTGCTGTTCGGCGTGGTGCCGGTCGATCTGTCGCGGCTGACTTTTACGGAGATGGAGCCGGGCCGCCGCTTCGTCGAGCAGTCGCCGCTGCTGTCGATGAAGAGCTGGCGGCACGAACGCATCCTCACGCCCGGCCCGGACGGCACGCGCATCGTCGACCGCCTGGAGTTCACGCCGCGCTTCGCGGGACCCGTCGTGGGCTGGTTCATCGAGCGCTTCTTCCGCCACCGCCATGCGGTGCTGAGGAAGCAGTACCGGGAGCGCCGCTCAGTGGCCAGAGGCGAACAGGGCGCCCAGGGGATCCACGTGTAGCCACGCGAACGCGCCCAGCGCGAAGCCGACGATCGCGACGACATAGGTGATCGACAGCAGCCAGCGCCGCCGCGTCAGCAGCGTGATGGCGGCGAGCGAGATGGCGATCTGCTCGGCCGTCGTCGCCAGCGCCCATTGGTGGTGGGTGTGCAGCGCGCGTTCCGACTTCTCGTTCCATTCGTCCGACTGGGCTTCGTACTTCTCGGCCTCTTTCTTGATGCCCGCCTTTTCCGATTCGTAGCGTGCGACGTCGGCCTTGTACTTCGCCTGCGTCTGGGCGTCCACGCCCGGGAGGCTCGTCGCCAGTTCGGCCAGATTCTGCTTGCTCGACTTGGCCTGGTAGTAGTTCCAGGAATTCGCCGCCGTCGTCTTGGCGATGGCCGCGTTGTTCTTGAAGAGGGCCGCGTCGTTCTGCGTGGCGCCGCCCAGGTAGCCGAACAGCGCGCCGACCGTGGCCAGGATGGCCGTCATCACCGCGATGTTGTTCGAGAAGGAATCGCTGCCGTGCTGGGCAGCGTGTTCGACCGCGTGATCGTGCGGTCCGTGTACGTGAAAACCGTGTCCGGACATGGTGCTATTTCACTTTATCGTAGGTGACGATGGCGTAGTCGACGCCTGCCGTCGGTGAATGCAGGGGTTCGTTCGAGACGGCCGCCCATTGCGCGTTGTCGATCTCCGGAAAGAACGTGTCGCAGCGGTAGACCTTGTCGATGTGCGTGACGATCAGCCGGTCGGCGATGCGCATCGCCTCCGCGAAGATCTGCGCGCCGCCGATGATGCTGGCCGAGTCCGCGCCGACGAGGGCGACGGCGTCGTCGAGCGAGTGCACGACGTCCACGCCATCATGGCGCCAGCCGGTATTGCGCGTGACGACGATGTTGCGGCGGCCCGGCAGCGGCCGGCCGATGGATTCGAACGTCTTGCGGCCCATGATGATCGGATGGCCGAGGGTCACGCGCTTGAAGTGCGCGAGGTCCTCGGGCAGGTGCCAGGGCAGCTGGTTGTCGACGCCGATGCCGCGGTTGGCATCCATCGCGACGACGAGGGACAGATGATGCGCCATGCGAACCTCCTTGCTTACACCGCGACGGGTGCCTTGATGGCCGGGTGCGGGTCGTAGCCGACGATCTCGAAGTCTTCGAATTGATAATCGAACAGCGAGTCGGGCTTGCGGTTGATGACCAATTTCGGCAGCGGACGCTCGTCGCGCGACAGCTGCAGCTCGACCTGTTCCATATGGTTCGAGTACAGGTGGCAGTCGCCGCCCGTCCACACGAAGTCGCCGACGTCCAGGCCAGCCTGCTGCGCCATCATGTGCGTGAGCAGGGCGTACGACGCGATGTTGAACGGAACGCCGAGGAAGATGTCGGCACTGCGCTGGTACAGCTGGCACGACAGCTTGCCGTCGGCGACATAGAACTGGAACAGCGCGTGGCACGGCGGGAGCTTCATCTTCGGCACGTCGGCCACGTTCCAGGCCGAGACGATCATCCGGCGCGAGTCCGGACTGTTCCTGATCTGGTCCATGACCTGCGTGATCTGGTCGATGTGTTCGCCCGCCGGCGTCGGCCAGCTGCGCCACTGGTAGCCGTAGATCGGGCCGAGCTCGCCGTTCGCATCGGCCCACTCGTCCCAGATCGAGACGCCGTTTTCCTTCAGGTACGCGATGTTGGTGGAGCCGGCGAGGAACCAGATCAATTCATGGATGATCGACCGCAGGTGCAGCTTCTTCGTGGTCACCAGCGGGAACCCGTCCTGCAGGTCGAAGCGCATCTGGTGGCCGAACACGGAGCGGGTGCCGGTGCCGGTGCGGTCGGTTTTGACCGTGCCATGGTCCAGCACATGGCGCATCAGGTCGAGGTATTGGCGCATCGGTGTGGCTCGATTTGAAAGGTTGAAAACCTGCGCATTTTAACCCAAGCCGCGCCCCACGGCCCCCGCCAGCAGCGCCACGGCTTCGCGCACGCGGCCGTCGGGCGTATCGAGCAGGTTGTCGCCCACGTAGAGCTCGAAGAACGAGGTGTCTGGCAGGACGCCGTGATTGACGCGGTTGAACGGCCAGATGCCATGGTCGCGCGCCAGTTCGCGGCGGATCTCCAGCGCCCGCTCGCGGCTCACGGGCAGGTGGATGTGCAGCATGTTGGCCTGCGGCCGGGCGGGGTTCGTGCGCAGCACCGGGTGGTCGCGCAGCACGTCGAACAGGAAGCGCGTGCGCGCGAAGTACGCGGTCATCGCGGCCAGTCTCTGCTCGAACTGCATCGCGGCGGCCACCACGTAGGGCGAGCGGTGGATCACGTTGCCGCCCTGGCGCTTGAACCACTCGGCCGCCTGCGCGACGAATTCGCGGCTGCCGCCTAGCATGGCGCCACCCAGGCCGCCGATGCCCTTGTACAGCGATGTGTAGACGGTGTCGAAGCCCGCTGCGACCTCGGCGACGGGACGGCCATAGCCGGCCGCCGCTTCCCACAGGCGCGCGCCGTCCATGTGCAGGTGGATGCCGCGCGCGCGGCAGTACGCCTTGATGGCCTGCAGGTCGTCCCACGACGACAGCTGGCCGCCGATCTCGCGCATCGGGATCTCGAGCGCGACGGCGGACAGGCGGTCCGGGATGTCGACGATGTCGGCTGCGGTCCACGGACGATGCGGATCGCCCGCGCGCAAGGCGTCGAAATGTCCCAGCAGCTGGTAGTTCGAACGTTCGTGGACGAAGATGTGGGCGGTCGGATGCAGCGCCACGGGGGCGCGCCCGCGCGCGTCGGCGGCGAGGCGCAGGGTGGTCACCTGCGCGAGCGTGCCGCTGACGCAGAAAACGGCGGCTTCGAGGCCGAGCAGTTCGGCCACGCGCGCCTCGAATCCCTGGATCAGGGCGCCGTCGCCATACGTGTCGTGGGCGACGCCGTTGGCGTCGCACCAGGCGGCCATGGCGGAGAACATCTCCGCCGGCGTGCGGGCGCGGTGGCCGGGAAAGACGGTGGTGCAGCGGGCGAGCAGCTCGGTGTCGGTCAAGGGGGGCTCCGGTGTAGGCTGGCGCTACTCTACACCGAAGGGGGCGGGGGCGGAAGAGGCCTTGGCCCGTCGTTCCCGCGCAGGCGGGAACCCAAGTTTTGTAACAGCGGACGCAGAGCTTGGATCCCCGCCTGCGCGGGAACTACGGGCCACGGCCTCTTCCGCCCCCGCC
>Ga0187845_1000356_pt1 | contig 26706 bp, 24 predicted proteins | sample SpaLakP09_SKY_68_FD_134515 | JGI IMG/M metagenome (GOLD analysis project Ga0187845, IMG submission 134515) | Oligotrophic lake water microbial communities from Sparkling Lake, Wisconsin, USA - SP09_SKY_68 | ecosystem: Environmental > Aquatic > Freshwater > Lake | place: USA: Sparkling Lake... | reverse complement strand
CGGGTGACAAACTTCGACATGACTTGATCTCCTAAATCTTCGTTGGTTGATTTTGAGGTCTTCAAGCCGTCTCGACTTGCTCACCCCCGAAAACACGATCAATTTCGCCCAACCCGCTTAATGGCCAGTAAACACCGGAATAGTTTTCGGACTTTTTCTTTTGGTTTATTTGTATTTACTATTACCATCTCTTAACCAAGACCTTGAGAATTCAAAACAAGCCCTTCTGAATCAATGACTTTTGAGAAGGTCAGGTTGTCGCATCGGGGCGCAATTTAGTCTGTTGTTGACCATTCAAAGTCAGACTCGAACCGTGCTGGAGATCGAACTGGAACCCCTATGCGCCGCCTGACGCTCGCCCTTATCGCTGCCCTGACCGTTTGTGGGGCCGAAGCCCGGGCTGAAAACCTGTCGGTACCGACAGGCCAGGCCGCCCAGATCAGCCTCAATGGCGCTGTGCGGGATGTCGTGGTCGGTGATCCGCTGGTCGCCGACGTCAGCGTCATCAATGAGAGGACCCTGATCGTCCTGGGCAAGCGGGCCGGCGTGACCACCGTCCTGGCCTTCGATGCCAGCGGCAATCGCCTCGCGGACCGCCAGATCATCGTCTCGGACGTCGGCGGCGGTTCGGTCACCGTCTATAGAGGCGCAGCCAATACGACCAACTATGCCTGTGGCGCGCAGTGCACGCGCGTGACACCGGCGGCGGCGGTCAACTGATCCTGCGCGGCTAAACCCCTGATTAGGGACGTTCCCCTAGACTGCCCAGTGACCGCCGCTTCGGCGGCCGTGGAAACGGACCCTTCCGTCATGGCGCGTGTCGCCCGCCCCAAATGTCCGTCCAGGTCCTGGCCGCTGCGGGACAGCCTGCTGGCGCGCTTCGCCAGCGCCGAACGCGGTGCCACGACCATCGAGTTCGCCTTCGTGGCGATCCCGTTCCTGCTGCTGATTTTTGCGATCATCGAACTGGGCCTGGTGTTTCTGGTCTCCGTGACGCTCGAAAATGCCGTGATCGACTCGGCCCGCACGATCCGCACCGGTGAAGTTCAGACCGGCGGCGGCACGGCCAACACCTTCAAGGCGGCCCTGTGCACCCGGATGAGCTGGGTCGGGGCCTCCTGCACCACGGCGCTGACCGTGGACGTGCGAACCTTTTCGGGCTTTTCGACCACGGGCGCGGCCCTGAGTTCGAACAGGCCGGCATCGCCCTGCTGGGATCCGGGCGGCCCCGGCTCGGTCGTCCTGGTTCGCGCCTACTACAACTGGCCCCTGCTGACGCCCCTGCTTCAAACGGGCCTGCAGTCCGCCGGCGGCAAGCGTCTGATCACGGCAGCCTCCGCCTTCTCGAACGAGCCCTATTCCGACACTCCTGCGGCGACGGTGACATGCCCGGCTTGATGCAGCGACCTGCCTCCCGGCCCCGGGGCCGCCTGAAGGGCTTCTGGCGCGACCAGCGCGGGGTCTCCGCTGTGGAGTTCGCCTTCATCGCGCCGGTCCTGGTCGTGATGTACTGCGGCCTCGCCGAGCTGACCCAGGCGATGATGGCCCAGCGTCGCCTGAGCAATATCGCGTCGTCCATCGGCGACCTTGCCGCCCAGACCTCACAGCTGACCGATGCGCGGCGAACCGACATCTTCACGATCGGCAATACGATCATGGCCCCCTACCCGACCACCGCCCTGCGCATGTGCCTGGTCAGTGTCACCTCGGATGCCTCGGGCAAGGACACGGTCGACTGGTCGGAAAACTACAACAGCCACGCCAACTGCCCGGCCAAGAACACGGTGCTGACCAACGTGCCGGTCGGTGTCCTGCCGGCCAGCCAGAGCGTGATCATGGCCAAGGCCAGCTACGCCTATACCTCGCCGATCAAGTTCGTGATGCCCAACGCCATCAACTTCTACCGCACCTTCTATCTGCGGCCGCGGAAGTCCGAGACCGTCGCGCGGGTCAGTTGAGCCTGGAGCATTTTCCGATAAGCGTGGAACGGCCATCGTATCGGAAAATGTTCTAAACTTTTGATTTATATCCCTTTTCGCTCGACCCCGATGAAGCCATCAGGTCGGAAAGGGCTCTAGCGATGTGAGACCCGGCGCACGACCCTGTCGCCGATCATCTGCAGAACCTGGACCAGCACCAGCAGCAGCACCACCGTCACAACCATGACGTCCGTCTGGAAACGCTGGTAGCCGAAGCGGATCGCGAGATCGCCGAGCCCTCCGGCACCGACCACACCGGCCATGGCCGTATAGGACACCAGGGCGATCGCGGTGACGGTCGCTGCGGCGATCACACCCGGCATGGCTTCCGGCAGCAGGGCCCACAGCACCACCTGGCGCCGCCGAGCCCCCATGGCGAAGCTGGCCTCGATCACGCCCCGGTCGACCTCGCGCAGGGCGGTTTCGACCAGGCGGGCAAAGAACGGCGCCGCGCCGGCGACCAGCGGCGGGATGGCCCCGGCCACGCCCAGAGAGGTTCCGACCAGGGCGACGGTCAGCGGGATCATGACGATCAGCAGGATCACGAAAGGCACCGATCGCAGAATATTGACCAGCAGCGACAGCAGACCGTTGGCCAGCCGGTTCTCCAGCATCTGTCCCCGCCCGGTCAGGAACAGGATCACCCCCAGGGGCAAGCCCAGCAGCACGGTCAGAACCATAGAGCCGCCCAGCATGGCCAGGGTGTCGAGGGTCGCCTGTCCGATCTCGGTCCAGTCGATATTGCCCATCATGCGCCCTCCCCCGGGCTGATCGGATCAACCCTGACCCCGCCGGCCTGGAACCGGGCGATGGCCGCCTCAACGTCGCCGGCGGTCAGGGCCAGGGTCAACTGGCCATAGGGTGTTTCGCGCAGCCGATGGATCCGGCCGCCGAGGATCGAATAGTCGACGCCGGTCGCGCGGGCGACCTCGCCCAGAACCGGTCGATAGGTGGCCTCGCCGCGGAAGGTCAGGCGCACCAGCCGCCCCTCAAGCCCTACCCCGGCCGCCGGTTCGCCATCGGCCTCCCGCACAAACCGTCGGGCGGTCTCGCTGGCAGGATGCAGGAAGACATCCTCGACGCTGCCGCTTTCGACCACGCAGCCGTCTTCAAGGACGGCGACCCGGTCGCAGACCCGGCGGACCACGTCCATCTCGTGGGTGATCAGGACGATGGTCAGGCCCAGTTCCCGGTTCAGGATGGAAACCAGCTCCAGGATCTGTTCGGTCGTTTCGGGATCCAGGGCGCTGGTCGCCTCATCGCAGAGCAAGACCTTGGGCCCCGTGGCCAGGGCCCGCGCGATGCCGACCCGCTGCTTCTGCCCGCCCGACAGCTGGGCCGGATACTTGGCGGCATGGTCAGACAGCCCGACCCGGGCCAGTAGCTCGGCGGTCCGCGCCTTCACCTCGGCCGCCGGCCGGCCGGCCAGCTTGAGCGGGAAGGCGACGTTCTGGGCAACGGTGCGCCCCGAAAGCAGGTTGAAGTGCTGGAAGATCATTCCGACCCGCCGCCGCAGGGCTCGCAGCCCCTCGACGCCGAGGGCCGCCACGTCGTCGCCATCGACCACGACACGGCCGCTGGTCGGGGTTTCCAGGCCGTGGATCAGCCGGATAAGGGTCGATTTCCCCGCACCGGACGCCCCGATCACGCCGAAGACCTCACCGGCCGCAACCGTCAGGGACACGCCGTCCAGCGCCGGCCTTGCGCCAGGCGCATAGGTTTTGGACACAGCCTCAAAGGCAATCACGTCGACTGGACCCTTACTTCGCAGCGCGCGGCGGCGCGGACTTCACGTACCTGTCCATCCAGGCCGACATTTCCCAGAGCGTGTGCATGGTCGACTCGCAGGCCCGATAGCCGTGGGCTTCGTTGGGCAGCACGACATAGCGGACCGTCGCCCCGGCCCCCTTGAGCGCCGCATAGAAACGCTCGCTCTGCACCGGGAAGGTCCCGGAGTTGTCATCGGCCTGGCCATGGATCAGCAGGATCGGCTCATTGACCTTGGTCGCATAGGTGAACGGGCTCATCCGGGTGTAGGTCTCAGTCGCCTCCCAGTAGGTCCGCTGCTCGGCCTGGAAGCCGAACGGCGTCAGGGTGCGGTTGTAGGCCCCCGAACGGGCAATACCAGCGCGGAACAGGTCGGTATGGGCCAGCAGGTTGGCGGTCATGAACGCGCCATAGCTGTGGCCGCCCACCGCGATTCGGTCCTTGTCCGCCACGCCCATCGCCACCACCGCGTCGACGGCGGCCTTCGCGCTGGCGGTCAGCTGCTCGATATAGGTGTCGTTGGGCTCGGCACCGTTGACGCCGATGATCGGCATCGAGGGGCCGTCGAGAACGGCATAGCCCTGGGTCAGCAGGAACAGATGGCTGGTGCCGCCCGGTCGCGTGAAGCGGTTGCCGGTATCCACGGTCTGGCCGGCGACCGAGGCGTCGGTGAACTCTTCCGGATAGGCCCACATCAGCAGCGGCAGCGGGCCGTCACGGGTCTTGTCATAGCCGGCGGGCAGATAGAGCGTGCCCGACAGCTTGACGCCGTCGGCGCGGCTATAGGTGATGGTCTGCTTGCTGACCCCGGCGAACTGGGGCGCGCGATCGGCAAAGCGGGTCAGGGCCGTGGCCTTGCCGCCCTTCACAGCGTGCAGATAGTAGTTCGGCGGCTCATCCTTGCTTTCACGCCGGGTGATCACCGTCTTGCCGGCCTCGTCGGCGAGGGCGACCGGAGCCTCATAATAGGGGGCCGCAGCCTGCCACTGGCGGGTGGTCTTGCCGGTCGCCAGATCCATCACCCCGACAAACGGGAATTCGCCCTTGGCGCTGGCCCCGGCTCCGGTGACGAAAACGCCCTTGCCGTCCGGCGTGAAGTGCAGAACCTCCTCGCCCCTGACGTTGACGCGGCTCAACGGCGAGCCGGGATCATTGTAGCGATCCTGATAGTTGCGCTCGAGGATCACACGGTTCGATCCCGGCTTGCCCGGATCGATTGCAATGCGCTTTTCCTTGCGGGTCTCCCACCAGCGGGTGGTCAGAAGCGCGAAGTCACCCCGCCCCCAGTCGATCCCGGCATAGCGCTGGTCAAGATCCAGAACTGAGGTCGGCGCTGCCGTGAACGGAGCCGCCTGGCTCAGGACCCGGTCGTGAACGGCGACCTTCTTGCGCGGATCGCCGCCGTCCTGGGCTTCGGCCCAGACCAGGGTGGCCGGGGCATCCTCACGCCACGAGACCGAGCGCGGTCCGACGGACACGGCATCGAAGGCCGCCGGCAGGTTGTCGGCCAGCGGGCGGTCAGCCAGTTGCTTGACGAGGCCGCCACCGGCATCGAGCACATTGACCTCGGTCGGGAAGCGGCCGGCCGGCACCAGATAGCTGTAGGGGCGCTTCAGGCGGTTGGTCAGGATGAACTGGCCGTCCGGCGAGGGGGTGACGGCGGAGTAGAGGCCCGGCACGCCGACCGGCGTCAGGCTTCCGTCGGCCAGGCTCACCCGCACCAGCTGACTGGTGAAATAGTGGTCGAACAGCGCCTCATCATGTTCCGAGGCCAGCAGGTCCTGGTAGGTCCGGATCGCAGCCGTGCGGCCGGCGGACTCCTGAATGATCGGCCCCTTGGGCGTGTCATCAGCGACCGGGGCCGAACCACGCCCCGCGGGGATTGCCGTGACCAGCAGGCCCTGGCCGCCGGGCAGCCAGTCATAGGCCGAGCCGAACGCGGCATTAAGCAGCACGCCCTCGATCCGGCGCGCCGTGGCCGACTTTCGCTCGGCCACCCACAGTTCCAGCCCGTCCTTGCCGTCGACCACGAAGGCCGTGCGGGCCCCGTCAGCCGACCAGCGCGGATCCATGAACCGCGTGCCCGGCGGCAGGGCCACTGGCTGCGACTTGCCGGTGGCCACGTCCTGGAAGGTCAGGCTGGTCATCCAGTTGGTGCGGGCCTCGATCGGCCCGTTGCTGCGCGGATTGATCCGGTAGCCGCCCAGTCGCAGGATCGGCTCCGACACCGCCGCGATGGGCGGCAAGTTTTCCCGGCCCAGCAGGGCCATCGTCTTGCGTTCAGGGCTCAGGCTGACGCCCGGCGTCTGCGGCGCATCAAGGATCTGGGCGATGGGGGCCGGCGGCATCTGGTAGCCGTCGGGTCCCGCCGCCAGGGCCGGTGCGCCACAGGTCAATGCTGTCAGGGCTGCGCTGGCGACCAGGGCCAGGACGCGGCGACGGAAGGTGGTCTCGACCATGAAGAGCCCCTCGGCGTTATCGGGTCCGGTAGAGTCAGCCCGGACATCCAGCGTGAAGGGCGAAAGGATTATGCGCGACAGCGGACGAGGGGAACGAAAATTCTGCGCCCACCCCACCTTTCGTGGCGGGATCGCTGCAGAGACCCGCTCAGCCGCCTTCCAGGGCCCGGCTGATGCCCACCAGCAGGTCAGACGCCGTCACAGGTTTGGCGATATGGAAATCCGCTCCGGCCGCCAGGGCCTCCTCGCGGTGATGGAGCATGGCACTGGCACTCAGCACCACGATCGGCATTTTGTGCGGCGCGTCACTTTCGGCCTCATGCAGGCGAATGGCCCGGATCGCCGCCAGGCCGTCCATGACCGGCATCTGGAGGTCCATCAGGACGACGTCGAAGCTTGAGGCCTCGCAGGCCTGAACGGCCTCGGCCCCGTTTTCCACAATGGTCAGGTCAGCATCGACACCGGCCAGGATCAGCTGGACGACCTTCTGATTGGTCGGATTGTCTTCGGCCAGCAGGACCTTTAGCGCCGCCTCCGGAACCGGGACCTCATCCCGGACCGGGGCCACCCCGTCGGCGACCGGATACAGGGGCACCGTAATCCGGGAACAGACTGCCCCGGCCGGGTTCGGACTGCGCCGAGATCGTCCCGCCCATCAGTTCGACCAGGCTCTTGCTCAGAGCCAGACCGATCCCGGCTCCGCCAAAGGCCCGGGTGGAGCTCACATCAGCCTGGTCAAAGCGCTGAAACAGCCGCTCGGCCGTCGCGGCATCGAAGCCGAGACCGGAATCCTGAACGCTCACCGCAAGAACCGCCGGATCCGAAGCTGCCGAGGCCGGTTCAATACTGACGCTGACCTCGACCCCGCCGCTCGTCGTGAACTTGATCGCGTTCGAGAGGAGGCTGTCGATCACCTGTCGCAGCCGGAGGCTGTCGCCCTCAAAGGCCGTTTCCGTTCCCGCCCCGAGATCGACCGCAAAGGCCAGACCCTTGCTTCTGGCCAGGGCCGCCCAGGTCGTCAGCGCATCATCGAACAGTACCTTCGGCACAAAGGGCGAAACCACGAGGTCAAGCTGCCCTGCCTCAACCTTGGACACATCAATAATGTCAGACACCAGCCGCTCGAGCACCACACCCGAAGCCCGCATCAAGCCGGTCATCTCACGTTGGGCCGGGCTCAGATCCGTGAGGTCCAGGGCGCTGAGGATCCCGATGACCCCATTCAATGGCGTGCGCAGCTCATGGCTCATATTGGCGAGGAAATTGCCCTTGGCGAGATTGGCTGTCTCTGCCGCCAGGCGGGCGCTTTCCAGATCTGCGGTCATCTGGGTCGCTTCGGTGATGTCTCTCGCGACACAGAAAGCCAGCTCGCCGGCGATCACCGAGCGCCATTCCAGCAGGCGATAGACACCATCGCTACGGCGGTATCGGTTGATGCCACTCCGACCCGCGCCATTCCGCAGCAGCGCTTCAGTTTGGGCCTGGGTCGGGGCCAGGTCTTCGGGATGCATGAATTGCCTGTAGGGCTGTCCCTCAAGCTCCTGGGCCGTATAGCCCAGTTGATCTTCCCAGGCCTTGTTCACCCGAACGAAATGCCCCTTGAGATCGACGATGCTCATCAGCTCGGCGGCGACGTCGAAAAAGGTCGTCAGGTTGGTCGCGGCGGCGCGCTCGCGCTCGGCCAGTTCAAGCGCCAGGGCCTGGCTGCGGGCCAGCGCCTCCTGGGCGCGACGTCGCTCAATGGCGAAGCCTGCAAGCTCCGCGGCGGACTCAATGAAGACCAGGTCGTCCGCCGAGGGCTCGCGGACTTCATGGCTGTAGATGGCAAAGCTGCCGATCGCCCGGTGCTCGGCGTCGCGGATGGGCTCCGACCAGCAGGCCGCCAGGCCGAACTGCGCCGCCAGGTCCCGATAGTCGGCCCAAAGGGGATCAGTCTGGATGTCGGAGACCAGGACCCGGCGATTGTCGAAGATGGCTGTGCCGCAGCTGCCGACCTGTGGGCCGATCGGCAAGCCGTTCACCGCGTCGCAATAGGCGGACGGAAGGCCCGGTGCCGACCCGTGCACCAGAAGATGGCCGGTTTCGTCGAGCAGCAGGATACTGCAAATCCCCTGGGGAAGTTCAGCCTCGACCGCAAGGACGATGGCATCAAGCACACCCGCAAGGTCGCCACCTCCCGCCACGACTGTGACGATCCGACGAAAGGCCTCGAAGGTTGCCGACCGGCTCATCCCTTCAGCCTGACCTCATGAGGTCCGGGCATATCGCTTCCCTGTCTCATCGTGCCGGGCAGGTGGCGGCCAGAGCATCACACTGGATACGCTGACCGTCAAACTGCCCGGATCGACACGTCTGGCGGATCACCCTCGCACCTCAAACCGCCAGGCGGAAGATCGGTCAACAGGATGATGCCTCCACAGTCTCCCCAGAATGAGCAAAGTTCAAGCCTCAGGGCTGGCGGACCACCTCGCCGCCCTTCATCACGAAAACGGGCTTCTCAAGCGCGGTCACGTCGCTCAGCGGGTCACCGTTCACGGCGATCATGTCGCCATAGCGGCCGACGGCGATCTGGCCGACATCCTTGCTCTGGCCGAGAGCCTCGGCGGCCGTGACCGTTGCGGACTGGATGGCCTGCAGCGGGGTCGCGCCGTACCGCACCATCACCGCGAACTGCTTGGCGTTGTTGCCGTGCGGATAGATGCCCGCATCGGTGCCGTAGACCATCTTGACCCCGGCCTTCAGCGCCTTTCGGAAGTTCTCGCGCTGGATCTCGCCGATATCGCGGTCCTTGCGCAGATTGTCTTCCAGCACGCCGTTCTTCTTGCCCTCGGCCTGGGTGTAGTCGGTGTTGTAGATGTCCATCGAGAAGTAGGCGCCCTTCTGGACGGCCAGCTTGATGCCCTCGTCGTCGACCAGGCTGGCGTGTTCGATGGTGTCGACCCCGGCCCGCACCGCCTCGCGGATGCCCGAGGCCCCGTGGGCGTGGGCGGCGACCTTCAGGCCGGCCATATGCGCCTCGTCGACGACCGCCTTCATCTCCTCATAGGTCATCTGCTGCTGGCCCGGCTCGTTGCCGCGCGAGAACACCCCGCCGGTCGCGCAGATCTTGATCACCTGGGCCCCGTACTTCTTCAACGTCCGAACCGCCCTGCGCGCCTCGTCAGGGCTGTCGCTGTTCAGCGGATTCTTTTCGTCCATCGACGGCGGGAAGAAGGTCGAGTCGCAGTGACCGCCCGTAGCCCCGAACGAGATGGCAGCCGTGACGATCCGCGGGCCGGGCACATAGCCCGCATCGATCGCCTCGCGCAGGCCGACATCGTCGAAGTCGGCAGCACCGACGTTACGCACCGTGGTGAAACCGGCCTCCAGCGTCTTCTTGGCGTTGGCGGTCTGCACCACGCTCCAGAAGCGATCAGAGTACTCCAGGCTGTTATAGCCCCCGATCTCGGCGAGGCTGTCGAGATGGACGTGCATGTCGATCAGGCCCGGCAGCAGGGTCGCGCCCGGCAGGTCGACGAGTTTGGCTCCGGCCGGAACGGCCACCTCGCCCTTCTTGCCCACGGCCGTGATACGACCGTCGGTGACGATGACCATCGGGGACTCGACATACTTGCCGGTCGTCACATCCAGCAGTCGGGCGGCGCTGACCGCCTCGACGCTCGCCGCCTGGGCCGAGCCCGCTGCGCACACCATACCCGCTGCCAGCAGCGCCCTGAGTTCAACCCGCATGTCCGTCCCCGTCTGATTCCAGACCGTGACGCTAGCATGACCGGGGCCGGCGTCGATGACGGATCAGGGACGCTGGTCTACGGACTGGATGCTTTCGAGATAGGCGATCAGATCACGGACCTGATCGGCCTCCAGCTGGATCTGCGGCATCTGCGGATGGCCGGTGGAGATACCCTCGGCAAAGGCCTCCTGCAGGTCGGCAACCGGATAGCGGCGGCTGAGCGTGCGGAACGGCGGCGCCGCCGAGAGTGGGCTATCGCCGGTCGCACCGACCGCATGGCAGGTCGAACAGCGCGCCTCGACGAGAGCCCGTCCGCGCAAAACCGCATCCCCGACCGCAGCCGATGGCGCAGCCTGAGGCGGCGGCGGTGGCGTCAGCGGCGCGCAGGCCGTGAGGAACAGCAAAGCCAGACCCGCAAGACGCCGCATCCACAGTCTCCCTCAAGCCGCGCACAAGCCTGCGCCCCGCTCGTCTCCCGGACCTTGATCCGGGTCAAGCGACATAAGATCGTCCCCGGCCTCGACGCCAAAGGCCTGTTGTCGTAAGCCGCAGGACTACCCCGGGGACATGGCGGAATCGGTAGACGCGCCGGACTTAAAATCCGTTGGAGCAATCCGTGTGGGTTCGAGTCCCACTGTCCCTACCAGGGCCTCAGAACGCCAGGCAGATCTTCCCGAAGTGCTTCTGCGAGATCTGCAGTGCAAAGGCCGCCGCCAGATCGTCCAGCCCGTGGGTCGAGTCGATCACCGGCTGGATGCCCGAGGCTTCCAGCGCCGCGATCATGTCTTCCTGATCCTGGCGCGAGCCCACCGTGACGCCCTTGATGGTGATGTTCTTGGACATGGCCAGAGCCGTGGGCACCTCGCCCGAGACGCCGGTCAGGACGCCGATCAGCGAGATGTGGCCGCCGATCCGGCAGGCCTGGATCGACTGGGCCAGGGTGCCCGGGCCGCCGATCTCGACCACCGCATGCACGCCGCCGACCAGCTTGGCGGCGGTCTCGCCCCACTTGGGGTCCTCGCGATAGTTGATCAGGTGGTCAGCGCCGAGCGCCTTGAGCCGCTCCAATTTTTCGGGCGAGGACGAGGTGGCCACCACCGTCGCGCCTGCGGCCTTGGCCAGCTGCAGGGCGAAGATCGAGACCCCTCCCGTGCCCTGGACCAGCACAACGTCGCCGGGCCGGATGCGAGCCTCGACCATCAGGGCCCGCCAGGCGGTCAGGGCCGCACACGGCAGGGTCGCCGCCTGGGTCATCGACCAGCCCTTCGGCGGGCGGGTGAAGGCGGTCTCGGGCATGGCGACATATTCGGCCGCAAAACCGTCGGCGTGGTCGCCGGGCACACCCAACAGGCGCTCCAGCGCCGGGCCGCCGGCCGGCCAGTTGGGGAAGAAGGTCGACAGGACCTGATCGCCGACCTTGAACCGCCGGACACCTTCGCCGACCGCGACCACCTCGCCGGCCCCGTCCGACATCGGAATACGGCCGTCGGCCGTGCGGATCATGCCTGCCACGACGGCAAAGTCATGGAAGTTCAGCGACGAGGCCCGCACCCGCACCAGCAGTTGCCCGGGCCCGGCGACCGGATCGGGACGCTCCTCAATGACGATATGGTCCAGCCCGCCGGGGGCCTTCAGCGCTGCAACCTTCATGGCGTTTCCTCTGTCTGATTGTATGCGGCGCCGGGCTCGTGAAGTGGCCGGCGTCCGTTGCGGGATCGAAGCGCCGTCAGGCAGTCGCGTCGATCCGCTCGATCTTTGCGGCCCCGGCTTCGGTCAGGGCCGCGACCAGTTCCTCAACGGCGGCGTCGACCTCGGCCGGGTCGCGGCCGCGCACCACCAGGTTGGCACCGTAAACGTCAGGTGGGCTGAAGAAGGGATAGCTGCCCAGCGACATGTCGGGATGGGCCTTGGCCACCGCCTCCAGCGGGGCGGCGATCAGGCCCTCGCCGCTGCCGGTGACTCGGACCGTCTTGCTGATCACCACCGCCCCGGTGCGCAGGCGCGGGCCCACATCGCCCAGCATGCCGCGCATGATCGCCGGCACCCCGGCCAGCACGATGACGTTCTCTTTCTGGAAGCCGGGCGGGCCCTGGACTGGATTATTCACCAGCACCCCGCCCTCGGGCACATGGGCCATGCGGCGGCGGGCGGCATTGGGCTCGCCCCAGCGCTCGCGCAGCATGGCCATGATCTCGGGATGTTCGGGCGCGGTGACGCCGAAGGCCTTGGCCACCGAGTCGGCGGTGATGTCGTCGTGGGTCGGGCCGATGCCGCCGGTGGTGATGACATAGTCGTATTTGGTGCGCAGGGCGTTGACTGCGTCGATGATCTCCTGCTCGACATCGGGCACCACCCGGGCTTCCGACAGATCGACGCCATAGGTGGCCAGATACTTGGCGATGGCGTTGAGGTTCACGTCCTGGGTGCGGCCCGACAGGATCTCGTCGCCGATGATCAGAACGGCCGCCGTCACCTTGTCCTTGCTGGTCGTCATCGCCGCGTTCCCCTAAAGCGCTGTCATCTCTGTTTACCCCTTCGACTTAGGGCCGCCATGCTGCTCCCGCAACCGCTCGTTCGTGGCCGTCTTGTGCAACGCTACAAGCGCTTCTTCGCCGATGTCGTGCTGGACGACGGCCGGGCCATCACCGCCCACTGCCCCAATCCCGGTGCCATGTTGGGCGTCAACCTGCCGGGACAGGGGGCCTTTGTGTCGTGGTCGGACGATCCCAAGCGCAAGCTGCCCTGGACCCTGCAACTGGTGGAGACCGAAACCAGCCTCGTCGGCATCAACACGATGCTGCCCAACCGCCTGGTCGCAGAGGCCCTGGCGGCCGGGGCCATCCCCGAACTGACCGGCTACGCCAGTGTCCGGCCCGAGGTGAAATACGCCGCCGCCAGCCGGGTGGACTTCCTGCTGGAACATCCCGCTCGCCCGCCGTGCTGGCTGGAGGTCAAGAACGTCCACCTCTCGCGCACCCCGGGCCTGGCCGAGTTTCCCGACTGCGTGGCGGCGCGCTCGACGCGGCATCTGGAAGACCTCGCGGCCCAGGTCGCTGTCGGACACCGCGCGGTGGCGCTGTTTGTGGTGCAGCGGATGGACTGTGAGGGTTTCAGCGCCTGCGCCGACCTTGATCCCAAGTTCGCGCGCGGCCTCGAGGCGGCGGCGCAGGCGGGGGTCGCGGTGCTGGTCTATGGCTGCGAGGTTTCGTCCGATGCGGTGCGGGTCGCTCGGCGGATGCCCTGGCTTGGAACTGGCCAGACGCCAGGGTAGCGCTCGCTCGTCGGCCTCAACAAGAATTGTCATCCCGGCCGAAGCGCAGCGAAGAGCCGGGACCCAGGGCCGCTGCGATGCGGTTGCCCCTGGGTCCCGGATAGCCTCTACGAGGCTTCCGGGATGACAAACAGAATTGGGGTTCGGCGATGGGTGCCCCCCACATGACATCGAATTAAGCTGCAATCGGCTCGCAACGCGCTACCCCTGCGTCGCGCCTTGGGGGAGCCGATCCGCATGAAAGCCAAGACCCTGACCGCTGTGGGCCTCGCCCTGGCGCTGACGGCCTGCGGGGCCTCGCCAGACGGCAAGGAAAGCGGCGGCATCGTCGCCCTGCGCGCCGTGCTGGCCTTCAAGGCCTGTACCGGCAAGCTGGAAGACAAGTTCGGGCTGAAAAAAGTCTCGGGCGTCAGCTCCAACGACATGGAGCCGGTGCCCACCGGCAAGCCCGGTGAGTGGGACGTGAAGTTCACCGCCGATGTCACCGAGAAGGTGTCCGGCCGGGTCACCCGCTACAAGGGCGTGTGCAGCGTGCGTCGCGACCGGCCGACGACGCTGCAGGCCACCTTCGTCAAGGAGATCAAGCCTGCGGCCCGTGAGGCCGGGGTGGTGCGGCGCGTTGCGCCCTGATCCGCCGGTGCCAGGCCTCGCGGGTCATTTCCCAGTAGAGCGAGGACCGTTTACTGCCGTCCGGTCGCAGGCAGTCGCGAACGCCCATCGATGTGAATCCCGCTGCGGCGATGATCCGGGCTGACCGGTGATTGTCCAGCGCGGCCGTGACCCCGATCAGCCTCACGCCCAGTCCGTCGAACATCCAGCCAAAACTGCGCGCGGCCCCGCCGGCCCCGCCGCCGGAGCCCTGCAGGTCGGCCCGGCGCGCCCCGGCGATCTCGGCCGAGGCCCGCTCCGGCCAGACCGTGAACAGCGAGTAGCCGGCGACGGTGCCGGCCTCGTCCAGGGTCACCAGCAGCAGCGCCTCACCCCGCTCGCGCAGCGCGCCTGCCGTCTCGATCCAGGCCGTGACGCTCGCCAGACTGATCGGCCGTGGCAGATCGTAGATCGGGTCCGAAACGGCCGGGTCGGACAGAAGGTCCGTCAAGGCCGCAGCATCATCCGTCGTGGCGACTCGCGCCCGGCCTTCGAAGAGGTTCAGGTCCGGGGTGCGCACGGCGGCCCGGATGGCGGCGGCTTCCTCTGGCGAAGCGGTCAGGACGGTTCGTGGCGCGGCGCTCATCCGGACGCCCTACAGCCCGCCCAGCTCGCAGCCGCGCGCTTTCAGCACCGGGCGCAGGGCCCAGTAGGCCGCCGGGGTCCGCATCAGCGGAATGCGCGGATAGAGGTGGTGGACGATGTGGAACTGCATGCCCATGGTCAGGATATTGCCCAGCGGACTGCGGAAGGCGCGGGTGTCGCGATAACGGCCGATCTCCTGGGCGGGATGATGCGGGGCCCAGCTCAGATAGTACTGGATGTAGGTCGCGGCCAGATGGCGCGGCAGCCACCAGACAAGCGCCGCCTCCAGCGCATGGCCGCTCCAGGCGAGGCCGAACAGGATGCCGAAATAGCTCAGCCGATAGACGGCGGCGACCAGCATGGCGCGGCCGGCCTCCGGCGTGCCCAGCCGCTGCAGGGTCTCGCCATAGGCCCGGTCGGCTGCGCCGGACGGCTGGCGGTTGGCGAGGCTGCGGCGCAGGAAGTCCAGCGTGCCCGCAGCGTGGGTCGAGATGTCGGGATCCAGCTCGGGGTGATTGGCGTGCTTGTGATGTTCGTAGTGGGTCAGGCGCGCCACGTCATAGGGCAGGACCAGTGACAGGGTCGATATGTGGCCGATCAGCTCGTTCAGCCAGAACAGCGGCTCGCCGGGACGGGCAATGATCCGGTGCTGGGCCTCGTGGGACGGCAGATAGCTGAGCGCGATACTGACCGTGGCGATCGGAAAGGCGGCCCATAGCGGCAGCCAGCCCGACAGAGTCAGCGGCCACAGGGCAAACCAGACCGTCGTATTGGCCAGCGCCCAGGCCACCGAGCCCCAGGGCACGCCGCCCATGAAGCCTTCGGCGATGGATTTTTCCAGCCGGATCAGGCCGCGCGCATCGAGGGCGGCGATCTCGGCTTCACTGAGGACGGAGGCCTTCACAGCCAGCGCCCCTTGATCGTGGCGAACGCGCCCCACAGTCCGCCGACCAGCAGGCCGAAGACGATAGGCGACAGGCCGAAGGGCGCGGTCCAGTGCAGGCGCTCAAGGGTCTGGGCCAGCAGCGGGGCGAGGAATCCGAGCCCGAACAACAGGGGCATGATCCGAAACAGCCCCATCAAGATCTGCTGCATTGTCCGCCCGTCCTTGCCCCGTGGCTGCTCTGGACGACAGCCTGATCACAAAGATGACACAGGCGTCATTTTTGACAAGCCCTGCGACCGCCTTGCGGCCACAGCGAGACGATCTGACAGAGGCGGTCATTGAAGTTTCGTGCTATCGTTGCGAGATAAGGCCCGCTTCGCCGGTCCATCCCGCCCGCGGTGCCCCCTGCCTCTTTCGAGTACGCCATGACCCTTGACGACGCCCTTGAGATCGAAGCCGAGACCCGCACGGGTGCGATCAAGATTCACAAGGCCGAAGACTTCGAGGGCATGCGCCGCGCCGGCAAGCTGGCGGCCGAGTGCCTGGACATGCTGATCCCGCACGTGGTGCCGGGGGTCTCGTCCGACCATCTCGACACCCTGGCCGCGAGTTCATCCTCGACCACAAGGCCCTGCCTGCCTGCCTGTTCTATCGCGGCTATCCCAAGACGGTCTGCATCTCGCGCAACCACGTGGTCTGCCACGGTATCCCCGGTGACTGGGCCCTGCGCGAGGGCGACATCGTCAATATCGCCGTGACGGTAATCGTCGACGGCTGGCATGGCGATACCTCGCGCATGTACGGCGTCGGCGAGGTGGGCCCCCGCGCCCGCCGCCTGATCGAGATCACCTATGAGGGCATGGCGCGCGGTCTGGCCGCCGTGAAGCCCGGCGCGACCCTCGGCGACATCGGTCACGCCATCCAGTCCTATGTTGAGGCCCAGCGCTGCTCGGTGGTGCGCGACTTCTGCGGCCACGGCCTGGGCAAGGTGTTCCACGACGCGCCCAACATCCTGCACTTCGGCCGCCCCGGCCAGGGCGCGGTGCTGAAGCCGGGCATGTTCTTCACCGTCGAACCGATGGTCAATCTGGGCAAGCCGGCCGTGAAGGTGCTGGGCGACGGCTGGACCGCCGTGACCCGCGACAAGTCGCTGTCGGCCCAGTGCGAGCACTCGATCGGCGTCACCGAAGACGGCTTCGAGATCTTCACCGCCTCACCGGCCGGGCTGTTCCAGCCTGAGATCCTCGGGGGCTGAGGGCCACTCGCCCCCACCTGACCTGCCGCGCAGGTCGTCCGCCCCCAAGGGGGGCGGATGATTCCATCTTCCCCCTCCGGGGGAGGAGGATGCGCAGCATCCGGAGGGGGCCAGGATCAGCGCCGGTACTGCTCCACCCCCGCCAGCATCACCCGCTCGACCACGCGGTCGTCGGCCAGCACGGTCAGGGCGAACAGCCGGTTCTCCAAGCTGCGGTCGCCCGACAGACGGCGCTTCAGCAGCGGTGTGGCCGCCAGATCCAGTACCAGGAAGTCAGCCTCCTTGCCGGGGGCCAGGTTGCCGATCCGGTCACCCAGATCCAGCGCTCGCGCCCCGCCCAGGGTGGCCAGATACAGGGCATGGAACGGGTCCAGGGCCTGACCCCGAAGTTGGCCGACCTTGTAGGCCTCGCCCAGGGTGTGCAGGATCGAGAAGCTGGTCCCGGCCCCGACATCGGTGCCGATCCCGACCCTGATGCCATGGGCGCAGGCCGTCTCCAGCGGGAACAGACCCGAGCCCAGGAAGAGGTTCGAGGTCGGGCAGAAGGCCACCGCCCCGCCCTTGTCGGCCAGACGCTGAAAGGCGTCGCCCTGCAAATGCACGCAGTGGGCAAAGACCGAGCGCGGGCCCAGCAGGCCAAAGCCGTCATAGACATCCAGATAGTCGCGGGCCTGCGGGAACAGCGCCGCTGTCTCCGCAATCTCGCGGGCATTCTCCGACAGGTGGGTCTGCATCCAGACGCCGGGATGGGCCGCCAGCACCTCGCCCGCCATGGCCAGCTGGGCATCGCTACAGCTGATCGCAAAGCGCGGCGTGACGGCGTAGCCCAGCCGGCCCTTGCCGTGCCAGTCGGCGATCAGGCTCTCCATGTCGGCACGGCTGCTCTCGACCGTGTCGGTCAGCCCCTCGGGCGCATTGCGGTCCATCAGCGACTTGCCGGCGATCAGCCGCATGTCGCGCGCAAGGGCCTCGGCGAACAGGGCCTCGACCGAGCCCTTGTGGACAGAGCCGAACACCAGGGCCGTCGTCGTGCCGTTGCGCAGCTGTTCCTCGACGAAGAAGCTCGCCGCCTCTTTCGCATGGGCCGGATCGGCAAAGGCCGCCTCGGCCGGAAAGGTGTGCTGCTCCAGCCAGTCCAGCAGTTGCGCGCCATGGGCGGCGATGATGTCGACCTGCGGGAAATGGATGTGGGTGTCGATGAAGCCCGGCGTGATCAGCTTGCCGCGCAGGTCTTCAACCGGGGTGTCGCCCAGCAGGTCGCGCAAGGCACCGTAGTCGCCGCAGGCCACGACATGGCCGTCCTCGACCAGCAGCAGGCCGTCGTCGTGGAAGGCGACGGCGTCGGTGTTCTGCGTCGGATCGTCCAGCACGTGGAGGATCGACGCCCTATAGGCTTGCACGGGAGATCCCTTCGTCATGGGTCACGCGCGCCGCTTCCAGGCGCATCAGCAGGTCGGCGGCCACCGAGACGGCAATCACCTCGGGGGCCTTGCTCTTCAGCTGCGGCAGGCCGATCGGGCAGGTCAGGCGGTCCAGCACGGCGTCGGAGAACCCGTCATCGCGGAGCCGGCTCAGGAACCGGGCCCGCTTGGTTTTCGAGCCGATCACGCCCAGATAGCCAAAACCGCCCCCGGCCAGGCCGGCCGAGACCAGGGCATAGTCCAGGGCATGGTCGTGGGTCAGGATCAGGCCATAGGCCTCGGCCCCCGCCCCCATGGCTGCGGCGGCCATCCCGGCCGGGTCCAGCACCGTGACCCCGGGCAGGCCGGCCGTCTCGGGGCGACTGTCATACCAGTGCAGACGGAACGGCAGCGGCGCAAACGCCCGCGCAATGGCCTGGCCCACATGGCCGGCCCCAAACAGCAGCAGCAGCGGCCGCGGGGCTTCATTGCGCTCGACCAACTCATCGCCGAGCTGCGGCCGCGCCCCGCGCGCGCTGGCCGGGGTGCCAGACAGGCTGACGGCCGGTGCCTCCGACAGCGCAGCGATGGGCGCGATCGACTTGCTGAGCAGGCCCGGATCAAAGCGCGTGCGCACCTCGAACGGCTGGCCAGCGTCCATCCGGCGGGCGGCATCGGTCAGCCAGTCGCGGCTGGCGGCCTCGACCCGCTCGATCAGCAGCCGCACCCGGCCGCCGCAGCACTGGGCCAGCAGCGGGCCGAGCGGATAGTCCTGGATGGCGAAGCTGGCCTGCGAGCCGCTCAGCATCTTGCGCGCCTGGCGGGTCGCCTGATGCTCCAGATTGCCGCCACCGATGGTGCCCGACTGGCCGCCGTCCCAGACCACCATCTTGGTCCCGGCCTCGCGCGGGGCCGAGCCCTCGGTGGCGAGCACGGTGACGAGGGCGGCCGTGTCATTGGCGGCGATGCGGGCGAGCGCGGCGCGGGCCCAGTTGCTCACGACGCGCCCCCTCGCGCCCTGACATCCTCGCACGCCATCAGGATCGCCTCGGGCGTCGCAGGGGCATCGAGGCGCGGCATCACCCGGTGACCGGCGACGCTGGCCACGGCCTGGGTGATGGCGGAAAACACCGAGATGGCCAGCATCAAGGGCGGCTCGCCCACCGCCTTGGAGCGATGCACGGTGGCTTCAACATTCCGCCCCGCCGCCCACAGGCGGACGTCCAGCTGGGCCGGGCGGTCGCCGATGGTCGGGATCTTGTAGGTCGAGGGGGCGTGAGTGCGCAGGCGACCCTGGTCATCAAAGACCAGCTCCTCGGTCGTCAGCCAGCCCATGCCCTGGATGAACCCGCCCTCGATCTGGCCGAGGTCAATGACCGGATTCAGCGACTGGCCGACGTCATGAAGGATGTCGGCGCGGGTGACCTTCATCTCGCCGGTCAGGGTGTCGATCAGCACCTCGCTGCAGGCCGCGCCATAGGCGAAATAGTAGAACGGCCGCCCCGTATGGCTGGCGCGGTCATAATGGATCTTGGGCGTGGCATAGAAGCCGGTCGAGGACAGCGAGATCCGGGCCAGATAGGCCTGGCGGCACAGGTCGTTGAACGGGATCAGGACCTCGCCCGCCCGCACGCCCTCCGGCGTGAAGACGACCTCTTCCGGTCGGCAGGCCCATTTCTCGGCCGCGAAGCTGACCAGCCGGGCCTTGATCCGCTCGGCCGCATCCAGGGCCGCCATACCGTTCAGGTCTGCGCCGGACGAGGCCGCCGTCGCCGAGGTGTTGGGCACCTTGTCGGTGACGGTCGAAGTGATCCTGACCCGCGCCAGATCCACCTGGAAGGCCTGGGCCACCACCTGGGCGACCTTCAAATAGAGCCCCTGCCCCATCTCGGTACCGCCGTGGTTCAGCAGGATCGAGCCGTCGGCATAGACATGGATCAGGGCCCCGGCCTGGTTCAGGTGCTTGGTCGTGAACGAGATGCCGAACTTCACCGGCGTCAGGGCGATACCCTTCTTCAGCACCGGGCTGGCGGCATTGAAGGTATCGATCTGCGCCTTGCGGGCCTCGTAGTCGCAGGAGGCGGCCAGTTCGGCGAGGATCTGCGGCGCGACATTGTCTTCCACCGTCTGGCCATAGGGCGTCAGGTCGCGGCCCGGCTCGCCATAGAGATTGCGCCGGCGGACCTCCAGCGGGTCGAGGCCGGTGGCCTGGGCCACGGCATCCATGACCCGCTCAATGGCGATCATGCCCTGTGGCCCGCCGAAACCCCGGAACGCCGTGTTCGAGACGGTGTGGGTCCGGAACCGGTGCGAGACGATCTCGACCGCCGGCAGGAAATAGGTGTTGTCGACGTGGAACATCGCCCGGTCATTGATCGCCGGCGACAGGTCCGTCGTCGCCCCGCAGCGCGAGGCCAGCTCCAGAGCGATCCCGGTCAGCACGCCCCGGTCGTCGAAGCCGACGTCATAGGTCACCTCGAAGTCATGACGCTTGCCGGTCATGACCGTGTCCTCGTCGCGATCGGGCCGGCACTTGGCCGGTCGGCCGGTCTTGACCGCGGCCAGGGCGGCGGCGGCGGCGAACAGCGAGGCCTGGGTCTCCTTGCCCCCGAATGCCCCGCCCATCCGGCGGACCTCGACGGTGACGGCATGGTCCGGCCGGCCGAGGACCCGGGCGATCAGGTGCTGCACCTCGGTCGGATGCTGGGTCGACGACCAGACATGGACGTCACCTTCCTCGCGCGGCGTGGCCAGGGCAACCTGGCCCTCGAGATAGAAGTGATCCTGGCCGCCGATCGCGAACTGTCCCTGCAGGCGGAGCGGCGACCCCGCCAGGGCGGCGGCGGCATCGCCTCGCGCCATGCGCTGGCTGGCTTCGATCTTCAGATCCAGGGCCCGGGCCGCCACGATATCGACGGCGGCCGGCAGGTCCTCATACTCGACCACGGCCAGACAGGCCGCCGCACGGGCGGCGGCCATCGAGGTCGCCGCGACGGCAAACAGGCTCTGGCCGACGCAATAGACCTCGCCCTCGGCAAACAGCCGGTCATCATGGATCACCGGACTGACATCGTTTTCGCCCGGTACATCGTCGGCGCTGAGCACCAGCACAACGCCCGGAGCCGCCCGGACGGCCGACAGGTCCAGCTTCACCAGCCGCGCATGGGCCCGCGTGCTCTGGCCCAGATGCACGTGCAGAAGTCCGGCGGGCTCGGGCATGTCATCGATATAGACAGCCGTGCCGGCGACGTGGCGAGCGGCGCTGTCGTGCGGCACGGACGCATGGACGCGACCGCCGGATTGGGTCTGGACCGCCTCAGCCACGGGCGCTCTCCGGTTCGACCCGCACGGCCAGGTCCGGACTGGTGGTCTCGAGCAACACCTTGCGCAGCATGTTGCGCGCCGTCAGCCTGCGATAGGCGGCCGAGGCCCGCATGTCGCTAAGCGGCGTGAAGTCGGCTTCAAGCGCCGCCATGGCCAGCTCGACCGTCGCCTCGGTCCAGGGCTGGCCGACCAGGGCCGCCTCGCAGGCCGCCGCCCGCTTCGGCGTCCCGGCCATGCCGCCGAAGGCGATCCGCGCCGTAGCGACGACGCCGTCTTCGAGCGTCAGGGCAAACGCCCCGCAGACGGCCGAGATGTCCTGGTCGAAACGCTTGCTGAGCTTGAAGACCTTGAACACCAGATCCGGCTGCGGCCGGGGGACGATCACGGCTTCGACGAATTCGCCGGGCTGCCGGTCCTGCCGGCCATAGTCGAGGAAGAAGGCCTCCAGCGGCATCCGGCGGCGCGCCCCGCCGCAGTTCAGCACCAGGGTCGCCCCGGCCGCGATCAGGGCCGGTGGCATGTCGCCGATCGGCGAGCCATTGGCGATGTTGCCCCCGATCGTGCCGCTGTTGCGCACCTGGGTCGATCCCAGACGCCGCATCATCCGGCCAAGGTCCGGATAGAGGGCGGTCAGCGTCTCCATGGCATCGACATAGCGGACGCCCGCGCCGATCCAGACGCCGCCGTCCACGGTCTCAGTGCGCCTCAGCTCGGCGATCTGACCGATATCGATCAAGGTCTTCAGCGGCTTGCGCAGCTTGGTCACCCAGAGGCCGACATCGGTGGCCCCGGCGACGATCACGGCCTCCGGATGCGTCACGACCAGTTGCGCCAGCTGGTCCAGCGACCGGGGCGCAAACCAGCGCCGGGTCAGGCCTGAAACCGGATCGGCATAGGCCAGCGCCAGCGGCTCATCATCGGTGACTTCCGACAGGTCGACCTGCGGGCCCGCTTCGCGGACCACGTCCCTGGCCACCTCAAGGATCGGACCATAGCCGGTGCAGCGACACAGATTGCCGGCCAGCATCTCGGCCGGCGGAGCCTCGCTGCCCTGGGCACCGACCGCCTTGCCATAGAGCGACATGACGATACCGGGCGTGCAGAAGCCGCATTGTGAGCCATGCCGGTCGACCATGGCCTGCTGCACCGGGTGAAGCGCTCCGTCACGGGCCAGGCTCTCGACGGTGACCAGGGCCTTGCCATGCAGCATCGGCAGGAACTGGTTGCAGCTGTTCACCGCCCGCCAGGCCACGCCGTCACCGTTGGCCTCGCCGACCAGGACCGTGCACGAGCCGCAGTCGCCCTCCGCGCAACCTTCCTTGGTCCCCGTGCGCTGGAGCGTGCCGCGCAGGTGCTCCAGCACGGTGCGGGTCGGGTCAGCCCCGTCGACCGCTTGTGGCACACCGTCCAGCAGGAAGCGGATCTGGCCCATCAGCTGCCCCTGTAGGTCGAGTAGCCGAACGGCGAGACCAGCAGCGGCACGTGATAGTGCTGGGCGACATCAGCGACGGCGAAATCCAGGGTGACGATGTCGAGGAACGGCGGGTTCGTGACGGCGGCACCCGTGCGCTGGAAATAGTCGCCGATCGAGAACTCAAGCCGGTAGCCACCGACCGCCAGGGCCTCACCGTCCAGCAGCCGCGCGCGGCCGTCGGCGTCGGTCCGAAACGTGCCCAGGACTTCACCGCTCCGGCGCGACACCCGGACCTGCACATCACCGGCCGGCCGGCCCGTGGCCGTGTCCAGAATATGGGTCGTCAATCCGGTCATGGTCGATCGTCCTCTCGTCCGGGCGATGCTGGAGCCCGTGGCTGGCCGTGTCCAGCGCTGGGCCTGCCCTCCGCCCCGCCTCAGGCAGGGCGCTGAGCAAGTCAGCGTCCCATGCCTCCGGAACGGGCATATATAATAGATTTATTACTTACTAGGCCCCGAGCACCTCGAGGTCAAATGTGACCGCTACCACAAAAAGCACGGAGCGATCGGACGCTCGGGGTTGGCAATGAGGGCCCATCCCCGGTAGCTAGACCCGACGATCCGCGAACGAGACGGATTGCATCCAGAATACCGCGCAGACGATTCAAGAGGGCCACGCGATGGACGAGGATTTCCGTAAAGCCGCTCTGGACTATCACCGTCTGCCCCGCCCCGGAAAACTGGCCATCGAGGCCACCAAGCGCATGGCGACCCAGCGCGACCTGGGGCTGGCCTACTCCCCCGGTGTCGCGGCCCCGTGCGAGGCCATCGCCGCCAATCCCGACACCGCTCGCGACTATACCGCCCGGGGCAACCTTGTCGCCGTAATCTCCAACGGCACCGCCGTGCTGGGCCTGGGCAATATCGGCCCGCTGGCCAGCAAGCCGGTGATGGAAGGCAAGGCGGTGCTCTTCAAGAAGTTCGCCGGCATCGACGTGTTCGACATCGAGGTCGACGCCGAGGATCCAGACAAGTTTATCGAAGTTGTTGCCGCGCTCGAGCCGACCTTCGGCGGCATCAATCTCGAGGACATCAAGGCCCCCGAATGTTTCATCATCGAGCGCAAGCTGCGCGAGCGGATGAAGATCCCGGTCTTTCACGATGACCAGCACGGCACAGCCATTGTCTGCGCTGCCGCCGTCCGCAACGCCCTTGTCGTCCAGGGCAAGGCCCTGAAGGACGTCAAACTGGTCACCTCCGGCGCCGGGGCGGCGGCCCTGGCCTGCGTCGACCTGCTGGTCTCGATGGGCCTGCCAGTCGAGAATGTCACCCTGACCGACATCAAGGGCGTGGTCTATGCCGGCCGCGATCCGGACATGCTCGACAACATGGCCCGCTACGCCCGCAAAACCGATGCCCGCACCCTGTCAGAAGTGCTGGACGGCGCAGACATCTTCCTCGGCCTTTCGGCCCCCCGGGTGTTCAAGGCCGAATGGCTGCCGCTGCTGGCCCCCAACCCGCTGATCCTGGCCATGGCCAATCCGGAGCCGGAAATCCTGCCTGAACTGGTCGTCGCGGCCCGCCCCGATGCGATCATGGCGACCGGTCGCTCCGACTATCCCAACCAGGTCAATAACGTCCTGTGCTTTCCGTTCATTTTCCGGGGCGCACTCGATGTCGGAGCCAGCGAGATCAACGAGGCCATGAAGGTGGCAGCCGTCGAGGCCATCGCCGAACTGGCCCGGGCAGAAGCCTCCGAGGTCGTGGCCAGCGCCTATGGCGGCGTGGCGCCGATGTTCGGCGCGCAATACATCATCCCCAAGCCCTTCGATCCGCGCCTGATCCTGCAGATCGCGCCCGCCGTGGCCCGCGCGGCGATGGACAGCGGCGTCGCCACCCGCCCGATCGCGGACTTTGATGCCTACCGGCAGGAACTGGAGCTGTTTGTCTATCGCTCCGGACAGTTGATGCGACCGGTGTTCGAACGGGCCCGCAAGGCGACCAAGGTCGCAGATGTCCGGGTGGCCTATGGCGAGGGCGAGGACGAGCGCGTACTCCGGGCCGTCCAGACGGTTCTCGATGAAGGTCTGGCCAAGCCCGTTCTGATCGGCAACCGCGCCGCCATCATCGCCAAGGCCGCCGAAATGGCCCTGCGGCTCGACTTCGACAAGCGAGTCGAAATCCTCGATCCTGGTGCCGACCGGGCCCTCTTTGGGCCGCTGGTCGAACGCTATCAGGGCCTCGTCAGCCGCCGGGGCATCCCGCCTCTCGCCGCCGAACGACGCGTGACCAACCGCCGGACGGTCGCAGCCTCGATGCTGCTGCAGGCCGGACATGTCGACGCCGCCCTGGTCGGCGGCAGCGGCGACTGGTGGCAGCACATGACCTATGTGCTGCCGATCATCCCCAAGCAGGAAAATGTCGGCCGGATCTATGCCCTGTCAGCCCTGATCCTCGACAACGGCACGCTGTTCTTCTGCGACACCCACGTCAATGTCGATCCGACCGCCGAGCAGGTGGCCGAGATGACCCTGCTCGCAGCGGACTCAGTGCGGCGCTTCGGGCTAACGCCGAAGGCGGCGCTGCTGTCGCATTCCAGCTTCGGGGCCAGCAACTCACCCACCGCCCGCAAGATGCGCGACGCCCTGGCCATTGTTCGCGAGAAGGCCCCCGAACTTGAGGTCGACGGCGAAATGCACGCCGACGCCGCCCTCTCCCAGGCCCTGCGAGATCGCCTCGTGCACGACAGCGCCCTGAAGGGCTCGGCCAACCTGCTGGTCATGCCGACCCTTGACGCCGCCAACATCGCCCTGACCCTGCTCAGCGCCGCGACTGAAGGCCTGCTGGTCGGCCCGGTCCTGCTGGGAATGAGCCGTCCACTGCATGTGCTGACGCCCAGCGTCACGGCCCGTGGCATCGCCAACCTGACAGCCCTGGCGGTCAATCAGGTCGCCGTTGAGCGAACCCCGACAGCCTGATCCGGAACGCAAAAGAGCCCCGCAGCAGACCCTGACCTTGCGGTTCAGGGGCCGTTGCGGGGCTCAAATGACATCAGGCAAGAGGGATGGGCGCTTCAGCGACCATCCGCAGCTTGGCCTTAGAGGATGCGCAGGTTGCCGGCCGAGGTCTTGCCCGAACGGCGGTCCTGTTCCAGCTCGTAGCCAACTTGTTGACCTTCGTTCAGGCCGCGCAGGCCCGCACGTTCAACGGCCGAGATGTGAACGAACACATCGCCGCCGCCGTTGTCAGGCTGGATAAAGCCAAAGCCCTTGGTGGTGTTGAACCACTTGACGACGCCGGTACCGCTTTCGCCGGAGCCGCCGCCGCTGCTGTAGCCACCGCCACGGGGGGCGTCATAGCCACCACCACGGGGCGCATCAAAGCCGCGCGGAGCCGGGCGGCGCGGAGCAGCCGGTGCGGCACCCTGGCCCGTAACGCGCAGATTGCCGGCGGACGTCTTGCCCGAACGACGATCCTCTTCCAGTTCATAGGCGACCTGGTCGCCTTCGTTCAGACCTGCGAGACCCGACCGTTCAACCGCGGCGATGTGGACGAACACGTCCTGGCCGCCGTCCTCGGGCTGAATGAAGCCAAAGCCCTTGGCCGGGTTGAACCACTTAACGACACCGTTCGCCATCTTATCCTCAAAACCAGTTCCGTGGGCCAGTTGCCGACCCACGCCTTCCATAGCATCTCATGACGCAAATCAAAGGATCGCGCCATGGGCTTTGAACGGAGATTCTCGAAGAACGATGCCCAAAACGAAGAAAAATTCGCTTCAGACGCTAGCCGGTAACACTCCGGGATCGATCCCGGACGGACAAATACGACCCGCCGGCCGCAGGAAGCGGTCAGCAGAGCCGAAAATCTTGGGTGCGGGGACAGGATTTGAACCTGTGACCTTCAGGTTATGAGCCTGACGAGCTACCGGGCTGCTCCACCCCGCGGCGAAGGAGGTAGTGATGTTATCGCAGGTAGGGATTGGACTT